>PPYE01293415.1_pt1 | contig 30719 bp, 18 predicted proteins | sample 1559881 | NCBI WGS metagenome assembly PPYE01 (sample SAMN08240022, study PRJNA423297) | Human gut metagenome, whole genome shotgun sequencing project. | reverse complement strand
ATGATAACATTTCAACCTCCGACAATTATGATACCTTAATTATATCAGATATATGATTTTACGACCACTTTTTCAGTGGTGTTCCTATAGAGGTGAGGGAATTCTTGCTACGGTTGTTAAATTTATCTTTAAGTTTGTGCTTAATTCTTTTCACCGGTCCACTCTCTGATTGTTTTTTCTTTTTCTCCAACAATTCTTGCTATTTTATCTATCGAATCTCCTTCTTGCCAGAGCGAAATAGCTATAGCTTTTGCTTTTTTCTTTTCGCCAATCGCCTCATAGGTTTTCTGTAACTTCTGTTCTTCTTCCTCTTTGTCATATTCGAATATACTCATCGCAATAACCTCCGCGCGGTTGGCTCTGAGAAAATCTTCAAGGATTCCTTTCTGAATGCATTCATCCACAGCATTCTGTACAGCAACATCCAGACTCATAGCCTTCGCATTTTTACGTACTATCTCTACATACTGCGCATATTCTCCCAGAATCTTGCACTGCTCCATCAATTCTTCATTCCCATATATATCGCACTTTCCAGTGTAACAATCTCCAGTTCCGTTTCATCTGTGTACGCGGTCCCATTGATTGCATTATATAAAGACAACAAATTCTTTCTGTCCGAAAACAGTTTCCGGAACACTGTATCTTTATAAGTACGGTTTACAGTGACTTTTTTGCTTTCTTTTTCTGCCATAAACAATACCTCCTGTTTTCGCAGGAGTAGCAAGAACGTATTGGTCTTTCCTATATTGTCCAGATCTCCTGCTTTTTAATTTAATTGGAATTTAAAAGCATGGATTTCTGAAATGATTTTAGAAAATAAGATGGCAAAATGCCTTGAAATTTTAAGAGAAATATGCTTTGTAGTTATAGTAACATAGAGTCTTACTTGCTTCAAGATATTTTTTGTATAATTTACAGGTAAAATTTCCAATCAGGTTATGACTAATATCACTCCAGTAACTTTCCCTCTCTGTAAAACCACTCAAGATAATCCGGATTTTGATAGTATAAATCAGAATTGAAATTCGATATTGCATCACTGATGAAAGAACAAAATATCTTCATCAATTCTTTCACTTCGTCTCCTGATTCTGCACAGTCTTCAATCATAATACTGTAAAGTTTGCCTATATCAAGATAACTTGGAACTGAATAATGACAGTTAGAAATCGTATAAAAATCCCCCTCTTTTATCCTGTAATAATCAATCACCTCATCACTAACCTGCTCGAAGCTGAGGCAATGATTCACTTCTGCATCATACAAAAGTTTCTATAATCATAATAATTAATTATAGGCTCACCAATACCACGATTTGCCCATCGGATTGCCTGCTGCATATTATTAGAACAATAAAATCCCCACAAAAAATCTTTCGTATATTTTGCTTTTCTTATTTCTGGATATTGCACTATTTCTTTACTTGCGTGATATAACTCCATAAATTGTCACCTCATATAAAAAAATGGTTCCACAGCATCATCATTTTTATGATACCATGAAACCATTTTATCGTAAAGTTTTAATCCAAGTTAGTCTAAGTCAAAAAATTGACGCTGTTTCAGATTTATGGAAAACCATGACTCTTTTTTGTTTGCAGTTCCATAAATAGATACAGAGCTACTGACTTTCGCATATATCTTACAGTTTGCATAGTAATCATTCTGCGTACCGCCCCTATCTCTCAGATATTGCTCAATATTTTCCACGTTAAAACCATACGCATTGTTATCTGTAAAGTGAAAACTTCCATCTGGCCCACGATTGATAACCCGATCTGCTTTTCCATAAATTTTTAATGCGCCTATGGATGCATTCAGATTTGTAACTTTTATATTTTCGCCTCCGACTGTAATCGTTTCTTCTCCATTAGGATTCTCAATATAGAAATCCAGTGTCATTTCCTGATTATCGAGATCACCCTGTGTAAGATCAAGGCTTACCATATTGTAGTCTCTAACATTAACAAAGAAATCCATATTTGTATTTACAACATTTTGTTCTGAAGATGTCCAGCTTTCCTGATCTGTCATGTAATATCTGGTATTCTCAATCTCCGCTGCCGGATTCAGACTTTTAACAAATGTAACTTCAGGTGCTGCTGCTGCTACATTAGCTGCCGCCACAATTGCATTAATAAATAAATTAATTTCTTCCTTATTAGCGTCCGTAATGTCACTATGCCCTGCTCCTGTATAGATTACATTTCCTTTACTGTATAAATAATAATTATTTCTGGCATCATTAGGAGATTTGTCGTAAATTGAATTGCCGTTATTTCCGCCCAGACAGTACCAGACAACGACATCTGTTTCGCCATCGCTTCTGCTGTTTGTATCATAATCCTGTTCCAGAGCCAGCTGATAATACTGTCCATGAGTTACTGCAACACTAATTGTATCTCCTATCACATACGGATATTGTGTAATCGCACCATCATTCACCTTTGTTGCATAATTTACCTTTGTGTCCGCATCGCCACCTAATTTCTTTTCATTAAGCAACGCATTTGTATAAGACTGTGTCTGTGCATAACTGGAAGTACGATTTCCTCCTGTCTGATAAGCAATATCTCCGGCAACTTTCATCAGAGTTTCAAAGCTGACCGCAGAATTATCTTTTGTCAGTTCATTTCCCCTTTTCAGAATATCCCCTATCGTCGGTGAATCCTGCTCTGAAGATATCTTATAATCAGAAGTGATTCCATAGCGATCCATACCTACAACAGATCTGAGAACCTGATTTAATGAAAGTCCCCAGGTTGGATTTCCCATAGTTTTCTGCAGCCATCTGTCATAATATACAATTGCACATTTATCTTCATTTTCTCCATATTGCGTCTGCACAATATTCGGATACATTTCACTGTAATTATAATTAACATATGATGTCGTATCATGTGCAAAAATAACACTCTTTCCTGAACGTATAAAGTCTAAAATAGCATCTACCTGACCATACTTATTCGGAATATCCTGATATGTATCTGCAAATCCCAGAATTAACATTTGATAATTATTCAATGTGTTCTCTTTCCACTTTTTTGTATCATCCTTACTCTCAAAAGCCACAAGTGAATCAATTGTCTGAGTATCTACTTGTATATCAAAATCCAAATCAAATGATTGTCCACTGAGTGTTTGCATTTTATTCTTAAAAGGAGTACTAGTTGCAAGATTCCATGTTAACTTTTTGTTAGGTAATAACTGAAGTACACGGATTGTCTGTTTTTCTACAGTCGTACGTTTCTGCTTTGCGTATCCGGTTTCTGATGTATGGATATATGAATTCCGGTTACTGGAAATCTGAAGTTTCCAGGTAATCAATTTATAGTAATCTTCCGGAATCTTTCTGGTCAGAGTATATGTTTTTCCTGCTTCCAGTTCATAGTGGGTATCACCATTTTCGGAATCTTTCTGTGTCAGAACATTGTTATCTGCATCTCTTATTTCTATATACTTGTCCTGTGCTTCTTTTGAAGACATATTTCCATCAAAATTCAAATCCAAGTACAAATCGCAGTCATAAGTTGTAACTGCCGGAAGCGCATCAGAATCATTCTCAATTGAAAACACAAATTTCAATTCGCCTGAAATGTTACCATATTCATCTGAGCTGACTGAATTATCATTTGCTCTTTGTGGTTCTTTTGGTTTCTCTGTAAATTTAATTACCGGTTTTGCCAGATTCGCAAAAAATGTAATATCTTTTGTATGGTTGTCCAATTCTGATTTTACAAAAACATTGTTACTGCTTTTTATAGCCGCATTCATAAACTCATAATAGTATGATGCACTATCAACTTCTGCTGTATTTATACTTCTGTCACTGTTTACAAGTCCGGAAGCCAGAATAACCGGATACCCACTCTTTACAAAGTCAAGCAGTTTCTCACACTGCTGCTTTGTTATATCATTACCGGAACCTCGGAAATATCCACCGCATTTCTCATTAAAAGTACTGACTGGTGCAAACCTCTTTGTATAAGTACCACTGCCAGAATAACTATCGTCATATTCATTATCCAGCTGACCTAATAGTTTGTAAAGATTTGAATTTCCAATTTCCTCAACCCAAATTCCACCGTTGCTCTTTTCCTGTTCTTCCTTAGTTATAACATGACCACCGCTGGCAGCTACAACAGCGCCTACATGGCTGTAACGAAGACTATCTGAACCGGTAAGAAATTTCTCGCTTGAATTCTTTATCTTTGTATCACTGATATAAATCATATCATATTTAGTTGCAAAATCATCAATATGTCCCACAAATTCCGCTGCAGTCATGGACGTTATTGTAATATTGGTTGTCAGATCATGCATATAAAATACCTTAATTTCCGCACAACTGGCAAATTTATTTGCATTCCATGTAGAGGGCAGTGTATTGCAAAAATACACAGTAATTGTTTTTACATCAGACACAGTCTTTCCAAATATAACATTTACAGTTCTTTTATAATCCGAATCTGTAAGACCGGTAGTTACATTAATCGTATCTAGCGATTTTCCATTTTCATCACTGAGCACTACTACCCCTTTTGTCAATACACCATTGGAAGAATTGTCCTGTCTGGGCTGGTATGTAAATCCATTTATTGTTGACGGATTTTTTAGTGTGATAGTTATATAATGACCTGTATAGCCATTATTCGTTTCACTATTTCCATTGCTGTTCTCTTCGCCATCCCACGGAGAATGCCAGATTGTAGATGAATCATTATCTTTCATTTTATCCGCAGTTTGTGAAGTTTTTGTATTTACCGTATTATCTGCATTCTTATTCAGATGTGAATGACAGGCCGAAATGTCTTCCATTTCCGGATAATCAACTTCCGTTGTATAATAAGCTCTTAATTTAGAACAGGTTGCAAACTGGTCTTCATCACTTGAATCATTTGCCAAAGTGTGCGTAAAATATACTCTGATTTTCTTTACACCGGATATGGTTTTTCCAAAATCCAGATCTACAGTTCTTCTATAATCCGTCTTTGTTAAACCGGTGCTTACATTTATTTCTATTACTTTTCCATCCTCATCCTTAAGTAAATTTCCATCCTTATCTTCAAATTCTACTGTGCCTGAAGATAATGCACCATTCACTGCACCATTCGATGTCTCTTGTCTTGCTGCATAAGTCAATCCACTCACATCCGATACTTTTTGTAAAGTGAGTTCTATATAATGGCCTTTTCCATTTTCATGCGCTTTTCCATTCCAGATTCCCTGAACTTTAGCATCAGCAGGACGATACTTGTCTTTCCAAGGCGTATGCCAGATTGTACTTGAATCATCATCTAATACATTTTCCGGCTTCTGGTTATCTTCCTTATCAGGACCACTTTGCCAACAGCAAGAATCCGCTTTTGTAATTTTTACATTCTTCTTCTCTGACGTTTCCCCGTTTTCCCCAAACCAGTTATAAATATCCTGGTATGTTACCTGCTCGCAATTTTTATCAGGAGTAATTTCCAATACATTAATATTCTTTTTATAAGTTATTGTTCTTTTCAGTTTCGTATTGATAATATACTCAATTGCGCGCGCCTGAGAAATTTCCGTTGTCAGTAATTGTATTTCTGTTCCATCTGTAACTTCTGTGCTTCCAAGTTTACGGTACTGGTTTTCGCTTTCTATATATTCCAGTATCTCTTCAAAGCCCTCTATTTCAGCGTTACCATCTGTAATATCTGAATTCGAATTAAAATTGTAATTAAAATTTAAATTCAGCAAATCACCTGTATGCCCTGATTCACGGGTATTTTCGAAAAAGTAAATATAATCATTTACATAATGATTATCTGTATCATTTTTTGCAAACCCCGGATATTTCTCTGAAAATTCTGCATCAGATGCTGCTTTATCTGCATTCACTATACACGGAACAGCAGAAGCTTTCACGACATCTGCTGCATCTGCACTTAATGTACCGTTAAGATAAATCAGATCATATTCAGAAAGAACACTATTTTCAGAGGTACTGTCCTGTGTGTCTCCAGCCGAAAATGCATCTGTATCGTCTGTAAATTCAGCTTCAGGTGCAGTTATATCTGATTCTGTTTCTACACCATTGTTCGTACTGTCTGCACTTCCATCCTGAAATTCCTGCAACTGGTTTTCCTGATCTGTATTGCCTGCTCCGGTCTGATTTTTTTCTGTTGTTTCATCTGCCGTATCTACTGATACTTCTGTATCTGTATTATCTTCGGCATCTGTACCATTTTCTGTGTCCGTATTATTATCGCTGAGCTCTTTCTCTATCGATACAAGTTCAACTCCGGCTTCACTGACCATAGATTCGACTTCTGATGTCTGAACGTCCGTACCATCTGTTAACTCCTGACTTTCACTGTCATTTTCACCAGAAGATACTTCTGCTGCATTATCCGTAACAGCATTATCTGTAAACTGAGTGTCTGTTTCCAAATCTGTTATATCATCTGCTGTTGTCTGATTTCCAAATTTTTCCTCAAATTCATCCTTTGTTAATGTTGTTACTTCGATATTAAAATTCTTGAAATCATCAGCCGTCTCTTCATTATCCGGATCAAGATGAAATACATACTTCTTAAACCAGTCATTATTCTTATAACCGCCCATATAATACATACGATCAATCTCAACTTTATAGTTTTTCGTTCCATTTCCGGTTCCGGGAACAAAATCGTAGTCTCCTATTCCGGGTGTCAGCTTGTATTCTGCGTCTGAAATGTAATAGGTTGCCTTATTGCTGTCATCTACAGGCAGATATGTGGATTCCCCCTGCGGATGTGTGGAATAATACCATCCATAATATTTATAATTCTCAGGATCTTTCGCATCAGCATTATCATCGCTCATTTTACAGCAGAAATATACCGCCGATACTCTATAGTAATAGTTATAAGAAATTTTGTCAGATACATTGTGAGCAATTACTTCTGAATAAGAAACCGGCTGTTTTCCTGTGATAATAGTCAACGGTGATTTTACCATGTCATTTCCTGACTGCTGCCAGTAATAATACTGTCCGTCTTCTATCGTAATTGTCTTATCTTCAGGTATATATGTTTTATTATTATTCTCAGCATCCTGTTTCTTTTTTTCATTCTCCTCAGCTTCAGCTGTCGCAGCCTTTAAGTCTGTAACAATTGCATAACTGTAGTATGGATATTCATCAATTGTTGTGCCTAAATATATATAGGGATCTGCTGCCGTTCCTACTGCCCCATCTTTAGATGTTTCTTTCAGAGTTTTCGGCGTTGTTGTTTCTTCCTGTGTTCCATCATCAAGAGCTGCATCTGTATTGTTTTCCTGATCTACCGACGGCTGTTCTTCAACGGAAACCTCATCCGGCTCTGATGTTGCGGTATTATCTTCTGCACTGTCTGAAATCTGCTGTGAATCAGAAAATATATCACCTGCATCCATATTTGCCGTGTCTGCGCTTCCATCATTGCTAAAGCCGGATGCATCGCTGAAATCATTTCCAGAATCTGTTGTATCCTGTGCGACAACTCCACCAGTGCTAAACTCGTTTTCTTCCGTGCTGAACTGTTCTTCTTCTCTCAACGGCGGTATCGTAATCAGTGGAACAAGATCTGCAGGCAGAGCTGGATTTTCTCCCGGAAATGAAGTCAGATTCTCCGCAAGGTCTGTTGTCAAATTAGAATACACATTCTCATAATAACCATATCTGTTCTTTGAATAATCATACTCTTTAAGAAGCTCTGACTGTCCCTCTGCTGTACTCAGCATTTGGTTCAAAGTTGCATTGTCGATTTTGTCAAATTCTATGTAATATGGAGCATTTGCGCCATCCCCCTCTGAATAGAAGAAATTTTGAATATTCTCCTGAAATTTCTCGGCATCATTAGATTTATCGTCTGCATCCTGACGAATTGGATAATATGTCTGCTCCTGCTTTGTATAATTTCCGGTACCATTTGGATTCTGCTGGTACTGGCCCTGAGCATCCACTTTCTCTGTTCTGGTGCTTCCGTCAGAATTCTTAAATTTCACTTCTTTCCAGTTTCCAGGATTCGTAAAATACTGTTCCTGATAATCTGAAAAAGAAAGTGGACCATCATCTGCGGCTGCGTAGGAAATATCTTTTATTCCTGTTGGAACTGCAGTTCCATTTTCATCCGTTTTTTTATTTTCGGCAAATTCTTTTCTTGTCTGAGTATCAGTAAGTTTACTCAGACCATCGTCAAGAGAAGTGAATGAATTTCCATCTTTATCCTTATATAATTTTATGTATGGTTCCTGACCGGATATGTAATAACCAATTTCTGCTTCGGAATAGTTATCTACGATTTCCAGGATTCGAAATGGAGTGGCATCAGATGATGCGTTCTTGACTATTTCTTCTATGCCGGGCATCATTTCAGCAGAGGCCTGTACGGAGACGCTGGTCTGAAGCAGTGCTCCAACACCAAGCACTCCTGCTACGGTTACCGCGATGCCGGATATTAGTAATTTTTTATGTTTGAGTCTCATGCGGTTTTTTCCTCCTTATTATATTACTATGATTTTAATCCCATTTCTGCCAGAATGTAGTATTACTAAGGCTCCCCAAATCCCACAGTTTAATACTATCATCTAAATTCCAATAATACTTTGTCTGCCATGCTTTAAAAGCTAAAGTAGAGTTCTGAAACAAGTACCATCCGTTATCATATCTATAATACATAATATTTTTATTATTCGCTGGAATTCTCTTCATGAACCATTTTCCCATCGAAGATCCAGCAAATCCACTAATTATTCCAAGTCCTGGTTTTTTGGATATACTTAACCTTAATTCACATCTAGCACCTTCAACATCATAAAATACATACGTATATTGATCGCCATTTTTATTATCATCTGAAATTAATGTTGCCATCTTTTTAATTGTCTCTACATCTCTAGGAACATAAACAAATGGTCTATTTGACGAATCATAAACATTATTCTGCACAGGATATATGTAAAAATTATATAATACACTGTCAGTATCTACCGAAATCAGAATATACTTATAATTTGCAAAATCACTTGCATCAGAATTCATTGTAATTGATACATCTGTATTTCCTGTTTCAGACATTGTCAATGTCGGTATTGAACTTTTGCTACAAGAAACAGTTGTTCCCGAAGATGTCGTATAACTTGTCGTAATCTCATTAATCTGTAAATTATCATTATTAAATTCTAGCGGTTGAACCTGTCCTGCTGCACAACTATAAGTTTTTACAATGGTTTTTTTATTGTTAATACTGATTTTGGTTGAAGCAGTACATACTGTTTTTCCTGACTCTTTATCTTTTGCTGCCGCTGTAACCGTAACTTCTTTTGCTTTATCAAGATTTTTCTTTATACTTAATAATGTAGGATTTCCTTTATCAGCAATTTCATATGAATCATCTTCGGGACTTACAGACCACTCTATATCATAATTCTCTGTAACATTTATGTCATTTTCTCCATCATATACTTCTGCTGTTATCTGTTCAGGATTCATTCCAAAATACAGAGAATCATTTCTATGTTTTAAAAACATCGTAAGTGGTGTCACAGTAATATCAATAGATGCCGTTCCCGTATCCCCGTTTGTTGCTGTATAATTTGCAGTTACCGTAGTAGTGACAGTAGACGTGATATCCTTACTTGCTGTTAATGTTATCGGAATAAATTGTTTATTCTGATAAATATTTTGCTGGTATATTGTTGAGTTCCAAGAATCTGGCACTATAGTAGAATTATAACCAACATAGCTCCAAGTAACATAACCATCTGTCATTCCCTTTTCATTCATCAACTCCAAATAAATCTGTACACTCTCTTCAGGAAAAATTGATGTTTTTCCATTTACTGTCACAACACGGGCGGTTGTATGAAATGGCTTAACTGTTACCCTGTATTCAGCTTGTCTCTGAGTAGTATCTCCATTATATAATGTAAAAAATACTCGAATAATATAAGTCGTTTCTTCTTTTATCTTCGAATCCGGAGGCGTAAATACCTTTTTATTATTAGCCCCACCATCTTTAAAATCAACCCATATTTCCTTTTCTCCATCACCATCTTTTTGCAAACATTTCCACGTCCAGCCAACAGGTGTATATTCTTTCCCATTAACAGTTATATTCGCAGTTAAAGTTATTGTATCATCTGGATATATTTCTGAATGGCTCTGGTTATTTTCGTCGACCACTTCCATTGCTAATTCTGGTTCCTGAACTATAAAATTCTGTTTTGCAACTACCTTTCCCCAGTGTCCATATGGAACCATTACCGTTGGAGTACTTTCTCCAATTGACAATGTCAATTCAGCAGCAACTTTTTGGCTTTCCCGCATATTGACTTTCCATAATTTGTTTGTAATTGCAAGATTAGAACTCCAGCTAAAAAATTCCTCGCTTATTCCATCATACAGTATTCTTTTATGTTTATCCTCGGCAGACTCATCATATTGCCAAATATAAACAGACCAAGGTAATCTATAAGTACATTCTTTTGTTACTGTATAATTTTCTACAGCTATATCTGTATCATTGTCAATTGGATTTTCAATCACCAAGTCCTCTTTAGTGATTACTTTTATAGACTTACTTCCATGGTATCTCTTTTTTATAAATTGCTTTCCATCTTTGTCATAATCATATAATTCTACATCTAACTCTAATACAAAACCATGTCCATTTTCATCAACATCAAACAAAATCGTACCATTCCCAGTACTTGAAGAAACGATATTGGTTATTTCAAAATCAGTAGCATCTGTATCTGATTTATGAACTATATTCCACGTTAGCTGATAATAATGATTATTCTGTCTATCTATGTTCGGATAAAAATTACGTTCATTATAATAGGAACATGAATAACTCTCGCCAGCAAGAACAATATCCTTACCAGTTATTTCACATTCTTCTGCCCTTGCTTCAACTTTAAAACTTCCCTCAGCCGTTAAAGTACCATAACCACCTCTACTCCGAACATCTACTACCGCTTTCGCAGTCCAGTCCCCTGCATCCTGATCAGTAAGCTCTTTTCCTATTCCACCCGGTGCATTTTGATCACCCTTATAAATAATACTTTTTGTAATCTGTTCATCTGGAAGATCACTTATTACATTTCCGCCCTCTCTATACTCATACTCAAAGGGCATAGTATCCCCTACATATAAAATACCTGTCGGCTGAATAAGATCCAGGCGGGCCAGTTTGACGGATATATCTCCTGTCAATGTTTGATTTGTTGTACTATCAGTGTAAGATGCTGTGGCTGTAAATGATGAATTATTTCCACCTGTTCCTAACGTATCCGGTACAATAAGAGTGCCATCTGAGTTAAGAGTAACTATTCCGGAAGTAGTTGTCCACTGAACCGCATCTAACTGTTCGCTGTTCGTGTTATCACTGTATGCAATCTTCCATTTCACCAGATCATTTAATGAATAATTTGGCCCTACTGCCAGCAAAAGTTCCCCTGTTGTTGTCTGCAGGCTGGTTGGGGTTTTTGAGTTTACTTTGATTCCCACAATTTCAGATTTCACGGTTTTGCCATCTGTTGTCTGGGCCTGGACGTAGATGCGGATTTCGCCGGAGGCATTGTCTGCTGCGGTTAATGCCAGATCTATGTCATCTGTTCCGCTGAATGACCCCTTTCCTGTCTCTACAAACCACTGTACTGTACTTGGGTCAATGTTTCCGTTCATTAATTTACTGAATCCGGAGAGTTTCTGTCCAGGGTTAATTTCCGGTGGATAGTTGGTAATCTTAATCCATGCGTTTCCGTCCTGAGCTGAACCATAACCGTCTCCCGGTTTGCTGATCTGTACCTGATTTCGCAGATTTACAGTATGGAGAGTTGTGATTTCTTTTCCTTTTTTGTTAGTTGTAAACTGAAATCTTACGATACGGTCATTTTGTGCCTTTGATACATCTACACAGAAATTTGTAATATCTTCTGCAAGCAGAGTCTTCTTTACTTTCGTTGTTGTATCTGAAGTCCTTTTAGATTTTACAATTGTAGTACCGGATGTATCTTCATCTGTACTATCATCAGAAACAACAGCTGCATTGTCTGAAAATCCCTCTGCGCTCTGTGACTCTGTTCCATCATTTGTGGAGTCATCTGTAGTTTCTCTTTCTACCCCCTCCCAGACTCTGCATCCATAATACAATTTCTGTTCATCGCTGTCCCATTCGATAATATCACATGAATAAGAATACTTCTGCTGTTCTGCATCCAGTTCTGTTGCACTACATGCGAAGAAAGTTTTGGACTGTGAACTGTCACCAGAATCAATGTCATTGCGGATTTCATCACCGTATCCCTCATTGATTCCCTTTCCGTATGAATAATACACGCTGCGGTTTACATCAATGATCATATTCTGGATCTGATCCATGACATCCTGTGTTTCCATCTGTGCTTTTGCTGTGCTTGAAGTTTTCCGGTAACTGTTTGCACCTGTACCGATCATTGACAGTACTACTCCGGAAAAAATTGCCATAATAGCTACAGTCACGATTAATTCTATTAATGTAAAACCTCTGTTCTTTTTTTTCATGTGACTCTCTCCTCTGTCAGCCTGCAGTTATCGTATAGGTACCTGCATCCTTATTTAATGTAAGATTTCTGACTTTGTATCCGCCTCTTACCTCTATCTTTGTACAGTATTCATCTGTATCTTTAAAAGGAATATCTGTACGCTGTTCAAGGTACATATTAATTTCATTCTGTGTCATAGGACTTTCCTGCAAAGAACGGAAACTGCCGTCTTCTCTGTCATAAGTGATAATGATAGACTGCCCTGACTGCAATTCTGTACCTGCGGTGTTTTTTGTTGTATAGATTTTTATTCTTGTTCCGGCCGGGGCAATTTTCTCCGGTTGATCCTGTTTCACTCTTCCCTCACTGGCTTTTCCTCTGTCAAGGTAATAGCTGATATAATAACCGTCATCCCGTTTTTCCAACTTCATTTCACCTACCAGACGGTTCATAGCCTCTGTCTTTGTCTTATCCAGTGCTGCTCCAATGCTGTTGACTGCCCTCTGTGCCCGGAATCCGAAGATAGAACTGACAGACGGCACCAGAATTCCCAGCAGAATGGTAAATATCGCTATCACCACTATTAATTCAACTAATGTAAAGCCTTTATTTTTATTCTTCATAAATATCGCCTATTTCTTCTTCCAGTTTTCGTAAGTTACACACTCTGCCAGATCATATGTACTATCTGCAAGATTACTGCCTGATGTAGTTTCGGTAGTCGTCGTATTGCCAAGAACATATTTATCTCCCTCCCAGAAGAAATTCTTAGGAGAAACACTCTCTCCTGTCTGGGAATCCATTGCCTGGAATACTTTTGCAGCCTCCAGCGGTGATGAGATAAGCTGTGCTCCGGAACCTAAAGTAATCTTTCCCTGTGCCATAATAATTCCATTGAATGTTACTCCTGCTCCAATTTCTACATCTCCTGTACACACTACCAGGCGAAGTTTTTTTGCTTTCTCTGAATCAATTGTTAAAGGGGCTTTTCCCTCATTATTCGCCATAACCGCTTTTAAGCCCGCATCATCTGAATCGGATTCAAAAGAATATTCTTTATATCCATCTGAAGATGTTTTACCTTTGTCTTCAATAAATTTACACAGTCCTGTTTTATTTACAAGATTGTCAAATACAGTCCTGTTACTCTGGCGCTCATCATGGTCAACATTGTCATTTCCATCTTTTACAGCTTTATTTAAAAGATCATAGCTTGAAATCATCTTTCGGTTTAAAGTATACCACATATTCTGATACCTAACCTGTTCCTCTTTCAGCTGTTTACTTGCGGAAGTATCTGTCGCATTATATAAATGACCGTTCTGCTTTTCCCCATCAAAACTGAGAACATTTCCATTGGTAATGTATCTCAGATATGCCTGTGGATCATTTACTTTTACTCCGGCATCTGCGCCAAAATAGAAACTCAGATACTGATCTATATTGCTCTTGGTAGTCTCTGAAGCATAATATGTCTGCATAAATGCAGCTGCCTTTGTACTGTCTGTAAAATTCAGATAGAAATATACGAATCCGCCTTCGCCGGATGCATTATCATTATAAAAAACTTCCTGTACAGGATTGGCAGTATCCACGCCAAGCTGTGCCAGTGTCTGATTTCCCCACTGAGCCACAGGTGTATTCTGCGCAATATCTATTGTTTTATTATCTGCTGTTAATGTCATATATTGATCATAAGACATAGGATTGGTCTGGTTTCCATCTGCGATCAGTTCCGCAGGCACCAGATATGCAAGCTGCGTACCTTTTACTGTCAGGCTCTCTCCTGTCATAATATCTGAATTATTTCCTCTCGCAGAATTGATCTTTGTACTTGCAATATAGTTCTTTCCTGCAAGCATCATCTTCTGTACCCCGGACAGATCCATAGTTGTGTTCTTTCCATTAATAACAATGGCACTGCTTAAAGAAGAATCTAAACGGTCTGTATAATCATAAACAGGAGTAATCCCCTCCACGTCATCTGAATTATGAGCAATTTTAGACTCTCTGGCAGAGTCTGCGGAACCAAATCCGTAATATTCTCCCTCGATCTTCACATTACTGTTCTTTCCTGTATTTACTGTCAGGTCATCTGAAAGATAAGTTTTTCCAAGAAGTTCAACGGTTGCCGATGTCAGATTGATTCCCTGTGCCCAGACAGATACTGTCCCTGCACTGGAAAAAGTACTTCCATTATTTACATTAATGTTCCCCTGGCAGACAAATTTATCTCCTGAAGAAACCGATAATTTCGCACCTGCCTTAATGTCCACACTGACATTATCAAAACCATCGGAAGCAGTCTGACTATTCTTATACTCATCCAGAAGTCCTGCATAAACACTTCCCTGAATTACTGTCTGCTGAGTAGTCTCTGTTCCCTCGCACACAATTCCCTTGTTTGCAACCACGATCATATTCATCAGATCAGGGAGTGTGGATGGAGTAGGAAACTGAATTTTCGGAATGCCAAGACGGATATCTGTTTCAATAATTGAAGCTCTTCCTTTCGCATCTACATAGATAGCTTTCAGATTCTTGAGTACAACTCCGTTTTTAACGTCTTTGACCATTTTCGGTGATTTATCTGACGGATTCGTAATAAGCACTGTTTCTTTTGTCTCATCAAAGTTTTCTTCATTTGTGAGATCCAGATAACCATTAAGTTTTTCCAGACTATACTGAGAAGTATCTGAACCATACTTCAAACGACTGACCAGCTCCTTGACAAACAGTTCTTTAAAGCTTGCCTGTCTCAGTTCGTCCAATGTAGCATCTGCAGAAGATACATCAGAATCTTTAGAATACGTCTCAAGTACTTTAATATACGCTACGGACATTGCCTCGCCAACATCTTCCTGCAGTCCTGTTCTGACTTCTTCCAGTGCTTTCTCTGCTGTATAAAAACTATCTTTACCTTTCATATCTGTAATTTTCATCTGAAAGTTTGCCATTGCGATATATAAGATCAGGAGTCCCAGAATTCCAATAAACGCAACTGCTACGATTACTGTCAGTAAGGAAAAACCCTGATTCTTTTTTCTGTTTGAAATTTGATTCATCTTTTGCCTTATTCCCCCTGACTGTTAGTTTTCTTTTGCACCATTCAGGCTGACGATCATATCTTTCTCCGGGAAATTGTTCTGTGCTGCTCCCTGTTTATATACTTTTACAACCGCATTGTAAATACGGTCTTCTGCTTCACGGTTGTCAAGGCCATTGTATGACAGAATGTTTTTTGCACTGTAGTCTGTGGTCTTACGATTATTTGTATCCATATAGGTCAGCTTCATCTGATTCGCTTTGGTTCGCTTCGGGATTTCTGTAATATTGCTGATATCATAATCCAGATTTGTGAGCAATGTGGTGGAAGCTTTGTACAGACCCATGTTCGCACTCCATGGCTTTGTCGGACTCTCTGTTACAGTAAGAGACATCTTATACTGCAGTTCCTGTGCAGAAGTCGGCTCGTTATTTTTCTCGTCACGCTGTTTTGTTACATAAAGATTAATCGGATAATTTCCATCTTTTACGGTAATCTCCAAATTGTCAAAATATATCTCATCCAGTGGCTTTGCTCTGTTTGTGGAATTATAATTCGGATAATAGAATATATACACATTCTGAAGATCATCTTCACTTTCCGAACTGTAAAAAGTGGTATATGCACTCGAATATGTACAGCAACATCCGGATATTGGATCTGCATCATCCGGAAGATTTACACTCTTGTTCCCACATGTACAAATAGACATGGTTTCATATTCTGAACCACCCTCTTTTGTGTAATCATAAGCATTCAATATATATTTCGCTTTTGCGATAATATTGCCGCCACTGTTTTCAAGTTTCACTTTCAGGATTCTTCTGGTATGAGCATATACATCATCGTAGTCCAGTTTTTCCGGTTTTGGATGTTGTGCCAGATAGGTTGCTTCTTCCTCTGGTGTCGGATGTGAAGTGATATTTCCCTCCTCATCTACCGTATCTCTTTTATTTGCCTGATACCATGCTGAATGTGCTGCATCCCATTTATCTTTGGCCTGAATAAGCTGAGCTTCGATCATTTCATTCATTGCTTTCTTATCCCAGTCTTTTTCCATAATAAGGAAAGCATTCTTCTTTGTATCAAGCTTAGCGATATTTGGTGACAGATAATCATTCTTTCCATATACATTGTTAGTGACTGTCTTTTTTCTGTATTCGGTATCATCGCCTCCGTCAAACTCGACCAGCACGTCAAATGTCTCATTAAGATTCTTCACGTTGGCCATGGAATAATAATATTTTCCAGTATCATTGGCATTGAACTTATAAGTTTTTCCATCATCATGTGAGATCACTGATGCAGTAACTTTTGAATCATCGTCCCCGTCTGCTGTATTATATTTTCGCACATTGGTATATTTACCATCATCATTTTTCGCGATTTCCTTAATTTCCAGAGTATTATTCTGGATTTCAGAAATCTGCGGCTGCAGAAATGTAAATCTGCTGGAACTGGTAGTAAGGTCTATCGGATAGTTAAACGCAAGCGCTACTTCCTGAAACCTCTTGGCTTTGATTTCCTCCATCACATTCTGCGCTACAGTAGTAGCTTCCAGATAGGTATTGGATTTCCGGTTAATCCGGCTTGAAGTTACGAAGCTCTGCAGGAGCACGATCGCAGTTATGGAAAAAATGCTCACTGCAACGATTACTTCCAGCAGTGTCATACCTGCATTTGAATTCTTGTTCTTTTTTCTGCCCAACTGTCGTATGCTCCCTTCTCTTATGTCATTCTCATTATTGTATCTCATAAAGCAGCTGCTAATCATTTCTGTTTTAAAACTGAGTACTCTTTTCTGTAACACATTTACCCAATTTTCATATGATATAAAAACACAAATAGAGGGGCCTTGTATTTCTCCCCTCTAACATACTTTCCTTTATTGTGCCTGTTCGGCGGTATCAGCAGGGGCTGCTGCATCCTGCGTATTTTCTCCTTCCTGACTGTTGGTGGTCTGGTCGTCAGCGCCAGTGTCGGAAGCCGCCTGTTCTGTGGTTGTCTCTGCGGCTTTCTTTTTGTTCTTCTTGCTTTTTTTGCTCTTTTTGCCTGACTCTATTGTTCCGAAAATATTATCAGTTCCGTATGCTACGCTTCCTGCATCCGGTTCTGTATAAGTCTGGCCTGTTCCTGCCATGAAAAACAGGTTTACTGTAATACTGCCCGAAAGATTTCCTGTTGAGGAGTCAAAGGAGGCATTTACATTATCAAGTGTCATCCTGCCTGTCTGGTCAGCCAGATAGTCAACCATATCCTTCAGGCTGGCATAAGTTCCCGTAAACTGCATGGTATCCTGTGTCCGGTAGAGTACAGGACTGGTGAACACACTGTTCAGATCCTCCACTTCTGCATCGGAGGCAGCCTGACGCTCATTCTCTCCGACTACATCTGTGCCCTCGATCTCATCAAGCTGAGACTGGGTCTGCTCATTTGCCTGCTCTGAGAGAGTCTGGTCAGGCAGACCCGCCAGAGGGTCTTCTGTACTTCCGTCCAGGGAAGCCACAAACTCTCTTGTGCCCAGACCTACATTAGAAATCTGCATATCCAGGGAGTTCTCCATATTCATGGAAAGTACGATTCCGTCTTCAGGACGGATATCTGCCGGAAATGCAGATGTATATTCGCTGACCTTTGCATTGATATCTTCTGTTTCTTTCAGATAAAAATCCCTGTCAGAAGCCAGCTTCAGCAGGTCATCCAGCCTTGTCTTCAAAGGTTCGGTTGATGCCTGGATGCTCTGCGCCTCTTCCATCTGCGGTCTGTATCCGAAGAAATATCCTGCTGCAAAAACACCTACTCCAAGAAACATCAGCAGTATTTTTTTATCACGCATAGAAATATTCATGTCCATAATTAATCCTGCCTCCCTATCATTCCTCAGAACTGTCCAGCGGTGCCGGATCTGAATATGTACAGAGTACACTTAAGGATACTGTTCCATCCTCAGCCTCGTCAATTCCTGTAGTGGTTACAGTAGACAGGCTCTCAAAGGTACGAAGCTGCATGATCGTGTTTGCTGCTGCTGATTTGCTTCCCACACGCATGGAAAAGCTGACCTGCGTTCCCGTGGAGCTGAAGTTCTCTACTGTGATATCCGAAGGCATTTTCTCTTCCAGCTCTTCGATAAATGTCTTAAGTCCCTCATTGGGGGTATTTGTATACTGGTACATATTCTGGTAATTGTCATACTGTGCCTTTGCATTGGTATAAGCACTGTAAATCTCCTCAATGGAGCTCTCTTCTGAGATTCTCTGGTTCAGCCGCTCCTGCTCATGCTGCTGATAAATACGGTTTGCATATCCTGCAGCTGTCAGTACAACTCCTGCCACTGTTCCCACCACACAGATAATGATGGCACCACTTAAGGTCTCTTTTTTTTCTTTCTTCTTTCTGTTGACCTTGTCCATCAGGTTAACACCTGAAGTGCCCGGTGAAAGAACTGCAGCGTAAAGGCAGACTTCCTGTGCATTCCTGCCGGCAGGCAGGGCAAAATTCTTAAACTCCTGTAAAACGTCCACCTGCTGTCCCAGTTCATTGGTGAGAAGCTGCATCATCCCCTTTACCTGTGCCCCAAGACCGCAGCATACAATGGAATCAAAATTTGTATCCGTATGGCGGGAAATATAATAATCCATAATACGGGAAATATTTCCAATCAGGTATCTGAGGCTCTCTGTCACCTCAGCCCTGGCAGTTTCCAGCTTTCTGTCCTCATCAGAGATTTCCTCATCAAAAGACTCCATATCAAGGAAAGGATTGATACATTTTCTGCTGCAAAGCACATCCAGAGCCTCATTTGCATCCAGTCTGTCCCCAAACTCCGGGAAAGCTCTCACTGTCTCTGCCGCACTGTCCACACCATAATTGATATTACGCTGTAGGGTCAGCTCACCGTCCCGGATGACTGTAATGCTGGTTCCCGTATATTCCACCTTAACCAGAATATGAGTTCCTTTTGCATACTCATCCTTTACCGAATGATAAATACTGTCACCTGTGTAGGTGATCCCTGTCATTGTCAGTCCTGCATTCTCCGCAAACTCACTGTAAGCTGCTGAGATTGCTTTGGGAGCAGCATAAACCATCAGATGGTACTGCTTTGTCTCTTCCTTCCCGTCCTCAAGTCTCTGGCTCTCCACATCGATCACACTGTAGGACAGCACATACTTGCTCACATCAATGGGAAAATAATCTGTGGCATTTGCCTCTACAATGCTCTGTATCCTGTTTGCTTTCACAAAAGGGATACGGACTTCCCTGCTCGCAATCCTGGTAGAACCTGTGACAAAATATACTTTCTTTGTCTTAATCTTTCTCTGGGAAAGCTCTGCCTTAAGATTCTCTCCGAGAGTTTTCGTGTCACGGATCTGTCCATCCTCCACAGCCCCCTGGGGTGCCGGTATACAGAAACAATTATAAATCCTTCCCTTTTTTCCACGTACTTCAACTTCCGCAACTCTGACCTGAGATGCCTCAACTTCTATGCTTAAAATTTTCGCCATTATGCGTTCCTCCGTATGTTTTCCGATTGCCGTGCTCCGTACGCCCGGCAACTTTTCAGTTAGAAAAATACATTTCAGTTCAGGCAGATATTTTTCAATCCACTCTGACCACTTACTCTTATTAACTGAAACACATTTTTCTAACTGAAAAAATCTTTCGATTTCCAGTTAAATATATTTCTGTTTCTCTGCCTCGCCGACAAACACCTTACAGAATAATGCCGGTAGACAGTCATAAAAATCACAGTCCAAGTAATGACAAATACCAGTTAATCCATGCATTCCCCCACAAAGCAGCCAGCAAAACACCAACCGACAGATAAGGACCCATAGCAAGCATACGTCCTGCCTTGCTCACCTTGATTCTTACAGTATGAACCACTGAGCCAATAACACATCCCAGAAGAAAAGCCAGAATAATCCGCTCCCATCCAAGAATCAGCCCGCAGGCAAACATCAGCTTAATGTCACCCCCGCCAATCGCTCTGCCGCCACTCACCAGATAAAGAACCTCCAGCAAACCACTCACGCAAACCATCCCAATCAGATGATCCACCAGATTCCCCCTGTCAAGCACCACAGCCGCAACACCAAGGACAAACAAAAACACATTCAGACAAAACGGAATCTCATAAGTCCGCCAGTCAATCACACTCAAAACCAGAAGAGCCGACGCCATAAAGCAGTAAACCACACTACTCCAAACCAGCCCATTCACCACACATATCACCACATAGAGGATGCCATTGACACCCTCTATGATCGGATACTGAACTGAAATTTTCGATTTACAGTTACGACACTTCCCCCCTAAAACCAACCAGCTAAACACCGGAACCATATCATACCACCGAAGCTTCCGCCCACAGATCATACAGTGGGAGGGGGCTGTCACAATCGACTCCCCCAGAGGAAGCCGATAGATACAGACATTCAGGAAACTACCAATGGTGATTCCGAATATGAGGATTGTTATGTAGGGGATTGTGTCTAAGAAAAACAGCATAGGATATTTCCTTTCTAAATACTAAGCTTTTACAGCCCTTATCATTGATTATGCTTCTGAACCATTAGTCATATACTTTTCAAATTTGTTATCTGCGTCATATTTATCCCCAGTAAAGTATTTAACTGATGTTCCACCATCTTCTCCAACAGTAACAGTAGCTGCAATATTAGCTGGGGCACCATCTGCTCCCCATTTTTTAGATTTTGTATTAGTTGATGTCCATTTTGGAATAGAGGCATCTAATTCCTTGTACAATGGATCACTATTTATTAATGCAGTGCCATCTTTTGCTATACTTGCAGTTCCAGTTGTTGGAATTGTAATTGTATAATCTCCTTTTGCAAGTTCATTTGCTGGATCTGCCGCAAATACTTTAACAACTTTAACCATTTCATCCACATTACTAGCATCTGCAGCTTTTCTTGATTTTTCAACATATTTTGTATACTGCGGTGCAAGTAAGCCAACTAAGATTGCCAGAATAGCAACTACAATTACAAGTTCTACCAATGTAAAACCTTTGTTATCTTTTTTCTTTCTGTTAAATAATTTTAACATATTACTATCTCTCCTTAACTTTCGTTACATCAAGATAGCAACACCGTTCATGCATAGCAAAGAATTGTTATGCATTCATCGAAAAGCAAAATCTTTAAATTGCACTCAAAAAATCACTGATTTGTCTGATCCTTAATAGTAGCTGGTGTATAAACAACAGTAACGGAACCATCATTTCCTACAGTAATATCCGCTTTAATAGTCTGCTTAGCTTCACCTGTTAATGTTCCATCTTTTGTCCATTTCTGTGATTTTAATTTAGTGTCTTTCCAATTTTTACCTGCGTATGAAATCATTAATGTTCCTAAATTACTTGTATCCTCCACAGGATCTGCACCTTTTTTAAATTCAGTTCCAGCAGTTTTAATTTCAATTGAATATGTTCCTGCCTCGACACTATCTGTTCCATCAGAGGCAGCAGTTTTAAATGCAGTTACCATATTCTCAAGATTAGATGCATCTGCAGCCTTTCTTGATTTTTCCACATACTTCGTATACTGTGGTGCAAGAATACCAACCAGAATTGCCAGGATAGCAACTACGATAACCAACTCAACAAGAGTAAATCCCTTGTTATCTTTCTTTTTTCTGTCTTTCAGAAATTTAAACATAACTCATTCTCCTTCAAAAATAATTAAATTCCATTTCAATCCGGATAGAGTCATATCGTGTCGAAAGATACAAGAGCAGCACATCATACATGCCAGACAATATATTCAACTTTTCGATGAATACATAACTCTCCTGTTGCTGTCATCACGAATGTCACTATCCGATGATTGATTCAACGAGCGAGAACCTATTACAGGCTCTCCACCCCCCCCCTGTAAAAATCTCTTTTCCAGGAGGGAGGGAGTTATGTTTATAAACTCGTTATTCAGTTTTCATGTTACATTTTGTTTCAAACTCAGTTAAAAGAATAGCTTTCAAATTTCAAATTACTGCCAATACCAGCTCCGAAACGTAAATGTATTTGTATACATCTACAGGAGTCTTAGTCATACTTGGCATTTGGGAATCTGCGTTATTCCGCGAAAAAACTCACTGTCTGAGCGAAGCGAGTCCTGAGGTTTTCGCGGAATGCCTTTAGCAGATTTCCGAATGCCTAGCATGACTGGCTCCGAAGCCGTATACAAATACATTTATGTTTCGGAGCGTCCACCCGACAATATCCTTTAAATTTTAAATATTCAAATTATTCTTTTATCTGACAAACCACTTCATCCCGTCTTTCCCATACGCCCCCTTCCATGTCTCTCAAAGAAAACACGACATTTACATGATTCTATGATGACCGCAGCCCCTATGCAAGCCACGAAACATCCCAAACAATCCGGAAACTTTTAACGCGGTTCCCAATCGCAAGTTTATGTCAATATGCCCTTATGTGCAAGCACAACGGTTACATTGCCTCAATCCGGGACTTTTATTGCATATTACAGGTTATCCAGTCCATTATACATAGCCCCAATCGGCGAAATAACCGCGATAACCAGCGTACCAACCACAAGCGCCATAAACACAATAATCAACGGCTCCATAGCCGCCAGTACACTCTGCGTAGTCATCTCCACCTCTTCATCATAATAATCCGCCAGCTTCTCCAGCATATCCTCAATATTACCGGTCTCCTCACCAATCCCCGTCATATGACAGACCATCGGCGGAAAAATCCCCGAAGAAGTCAGAGGCTCCGAAAGAGGAATACCTTTCATAACTTCTTCCCTTGCTTTCATCAACGCATTGGTATAATGAATATTATTGACGATCTTTCCCACTGTCTCCAGCGCATCAATGGTAGAAATACCCGACGACAGCAGTGTACTCATAGTCCTTGCAAACTGTGCGCAGGCAGTCTTCACTGTCAGCTTGCCAAACAAGGGCATCTTCATCTTCACCTTATCGATGGCAAGTCTGCCCTGTTCTGTCTTATAAATCATCTTATATGCCACGATCACCAGAATGATCAACGCAAGAATCATATACCAGTGTGCTGTCATCCACTCACTGGTGTTCATAACCCACATAGTGATTCCCGGCATCTCCACATCCAGGTCTGCAAACATATCAATAAAGATGGGAATAACGAACAGAAGCATAACAGCCACAACACCGATTGCTGCAATGACCAGAATAATCGGGTAGATGGTTGCCTTTTTGATGGTTGCCTTCAATTTGGCTTCCTTCTCAAACTGTACTGCCATTCGTGTGAAAGCCATCTCAAGGCTTCCTGAGTTCTCACCTGCCTCTACCATATTGATAAGCATTGGCGGGAAAATATCTGACTGGCCTCTCATGGAGTCTGCCAGTGTATTTCCTTTCTCCACACTGAGAAGTACCTCTGAGATAGCGCGCTTCAGCCATTTGTTCTCTGTCTGCTCCGAGAGCATCTGCAGGGCTTCCTTCATCGGGACACCTGCCTGGGTGATGCTGACGAACTGACGGCAGAATACACTCAGATCTCTTGGCTTTACTTTCTTTCCTATGGAGAAATCTATCTCTTTGTTCAGGGCGCCCTGTTCTTTTACAGAGACTGGGATCAGCCCGTCGTTTTTCAGGATATCTATAACTTTCTCTCTGGTGTCAGCCTCAATATTTCCTTTTTTCTCTTTTCCCTTTTTATCTACTGCCACGTAGGTAAAACCCGGCATTTTATCACTTCTTTCTCTCAGTCAGGCTCAGAGTGTCTGCCAGATCGGGTTTCTGTCAGAAGTCAAAGCTGACTTTTTTGTTCATGCTGACCGGATCCTGGGCATATGTCACTGCATTATCCCCATCGATCAGTTTTCTCATATATAAGTCATACAGTGCATCATCCATTGTCTGCATTCCTGCACGTCTGTTGGTCTGCATCACAGAGGATATCTGATAGGTCTTGCTCTCCCGGATCAGGTTTCGCACTGCATTATTTGCAAAAAGTATTTCAAGTGCAGCCACACGGCCGCTTCCGTCTGCTTTCTTAAGAAGCTGCTGGGATACAACGCACTCTAATACAGAGGCAAGCTGTATCCTTATCTGCTGCTGCTGATTTGGCGGAAATACATCAATGATACTGTCAATGGTCTTGTCCGCACCAATTGTATGCAGGGTGGAGAATACCAGATGACCGGTCTCCGCTGCTGTGATCGCTGTGGAAATAGTTTCCAGATCTCGCATCTCTCCTACCAGGATAACATCCGGGTCTTCACGCAGTGCAGCCCTCAGTGCCTGTGCGTAACTCGTTGAATCACTGCCGATCTCCCTCTGGTTAACCACTGACTTGTCATGTCTGTGAAGATATTCGATCGGGTCCTCCAGAGTAATAATATGATATGGATAATTCCTGTTTATCACATGGATCAATGAAGCCAGTGTAGTTGATTTACCGCTTCCTGTCGGCCCTGTTACCAGAACGAGACCTCTTTTCCGCGTGGTCATCTCCACTACCTCTGCAGGAATACCAAGATCCTCAGGTTCCGGGATGTTGAAAGGAAGGCTTCGCATAACAGAAGCAAGTGTTCCTCTCTGTTTAAATACATTTACGCGGAAACGTCCCACACCTGAGATGGCATATGCGAAGTCTGTCTGTCCGTTATTCTGCAGTTCTTCTCTGTGACGGACATCCATCAGGGGCATGAGAATATCTTCCAGCATCTGAGGAGTCAGGCGTTCTCCCTCTATGGGAGACAGCACACCATCAATCCTGTAACTGGGCGGTCTGCCGGTTGTCAGGTGGATGTCGGAAGCCTTTACCTTCACTGACTGTATCAGTATTTCATCTAAATCATACATATTTCCTAATCTGCCTCGTAACTCCCTGGGTTCTCCGGAGGACTCCGGTTCCGCAGGAATTCCTTCTATATTAATAGTTGTAAAATTAATAATCTGTGAGTCTCGATCATTCATAAGATGCCTTGAGCATCTCTTCCACAGAGGTGGTGCCATTCAGTACATAGCTGATACCATTATCTCTCAGTGTGCGCATTCCGCTGTTTCTGGCTGCGCGTTCCAGTTCCTCTGTTGTCCCATTCTCTGCGATCAGGTCACGGATCTCGTCGTTGACCTCCATGATCTCGAATACACCGATACGCCCGTAATATCCTGTATGGCTGCAGAAATCACAGCCACAGGGTTCGTAGATATTTACTTCCTCCTGTGTATTCATTCTCAGAACTCTCTTCTCCTCAGAGGTGGCAGGGCGCATCTTCTTGCAATGGCTGCACAGCTTGCGCACAAGGCGCTGTGCGATAACTCCCACAACAGAATCTGCGATCAGGTATCTCTCCACTCCCATGTCCGCCATACGGTTCAGAGTACCTACTGCATTATTTGTATGCAATGTAGAGACAACCAGATGTCCTGTTATGGAGGCCTGTACTGCAATAGCAGCAGTCTCCCTGTCTCGGATCTCACCGATCATAATGATATCCGGGTCCTGACGTAGGATAGAACGAAGGGCTGACGCAAAATTCAGGTCTACCTTATTGTTAACCTGTACCTGATTTATGCCCTCAATATCTGCCTCCACAGGATCCTCTACTGTTACGATATTGACTGCTTCTTTATTTAATTCACTTAATGCTGTATACAGGGTAGTGGATTTACCGCTTCCTGTCGGTCCTGTTACAAGGATGATCCCGAAAGGACTTGCCAGCATATGGTTGAAACGTTCCATCTCATCGGGTGGAAGTCCCAGGTCTTTCTTGTTACGTGTAAGGTTCAGTTTGGAAGAGAGTCGCATTACGATCTTCTCTCCGTGCACAGTAGGCAGAGAGGAGATTCGGATATCATAATCCTGTCTGTCTACCATAATGGACATACGTCCGTCCTGAGGTTTCCTTTTCTCTGAGATGTCCATACCCCCAAGAATCTTGATACGGGTGGAAATCGCAGGGAGAAGGCTGTTGTCATATACCATACGCTCATAGAGTGCACCGTCAATCCTGTAACGTACACGAACCTTATTCTCAAGAGCTTCGATATGGATGTCGCTGGCTCTCTGGCGGATCGCCTGTTCAATAAGGGAACGGACCAGCTGTACAATAGGCGCATCACTTACATCTGTGTCCGAATCATCCTCTGATGCTCCTCCACGAAGCTGCGCCCTCTCCTGGGTAAAACGTCTGGCTGCATCCAGTGTCTCTGACGCACCGTAACATTTATCTATTGCCGCAAGGATATCCCTGGTAGTAGCTATGTAAGGCTCTATCTGCAGGTTAGTCACGATAGATATGTCATCGATCGCAGCCATATCCATCGGATCTGCCATTGCCAGATGAAGGATATTTGCGTTGTAGGGATCCAGTTCAAAGGGAATGCAGGTATATTTCTTGAGAAGGTCCACGCTGACCAGATTTCGGACTTCCTTAGGGATTGTCACACCTGTCAGCTGAACAACTTTAAGCCCCAGCTGCATCTGGAGGGCACGCACGATCATATCCTCAGTGATGAAGCCATTATCTACCAGAACTTCACCGATTTTCTTGCCGCTTCCCTTCTGCAATTCCAGGGCTTTCTTTAATTCATCTTCAGTCAGTACATTCTGCCTGATGAGCATGTCACCAAGCCTCATTCTCTCACGTCTTAATGCCATCTGTGTATCTCTTTTCCGGACACAACAGTGTGTTCACTGTTTACAGAACAAATCATCTGTTGGTGTCTCATCTTCAGATTTTACTGTAATATCAGCAACAAAAAAGAAGGGATTTCTCCTTTTTCATCTGACATTATATTATTTTTTTAAAGTTAACATATTTCGTACACTTTGTCAATTTTTGTTTCCATATTTTTGCATATTTTTTTCGTTTTTGAAGCATATTCCGCAGGTTAATAAGCAAATCCGTCAATTTTTACTTAACCGTTTAAGTTAGCAGATAAAGAAGGGTACACATAAAAAAGAAGGGAAAGCCAGGATTTTTTGCATGACTTTCTCTTCTTTTATACATTTTATTTTTTATACATTTTATTTTGCCTTAAATACAGCGACTTTCTCTTTTGACAGGTCGATCTTATCCGGAAGGATGGAAGTCTTCTCAGTGGATTCTGATGTTGTGAATCCTGTTGAGTCGGAAGTGTTTGACTTCATCGCATCCTGCAGAGTATTGCTTACTGTCACATTTGCAGAAAAGATATCTGTTCCTGTGGAAGCTGCTACATCACCTGTTGTTATGCTTACCGTACTGCTGCTCTGCATTTCCTGAACCTGTTCCTGTGTCGGGTAGAAGGATGGCTGGCGGATGTAACGGAAGCTTGCACTGTATGCTTCGCCTACTGTTACTCCATTCTTGCCGGAGGAGCAGTGTACTGCGATCCAGTCACCTGCGTCTGTTTTACCGCAGAGAATACCTACATGATTATCGCTTCCTGCTTCCGGTCCTTTCTGGAACACCAGATCTCCGGGCTGTGCATCTGCCTCAGTTACCACGTTTGCTTTCTCCCACTGATCGGAAGTTCCGTCGCCTACAGCTTCCTGCATTGCTTTATCCTGATATCCGTTGATCACTGCCCAGGTGACAAAACCACTGCAGTCCAGTCCGTATGCGCGGATGGTTCCAGTGCTCTTGCTTCCCTCGGCTGATACCTTCTCGCTGGTTCCCCAGCCTGGATCTTCACCAATCACTGTGGATTTGCCGCCCCAGAAGTAACCGACTTTACCAACCAGTGAATAGGCTGCGGAGATAACATTTACTCTTTCCTCAGAAACATCATCTCCTACGCTCTCGCGGACAAAACCGTTGGCAGCTGTTACTACCGCGCAGAGGAGTTTGCAGTCTGTTTCCACATATTTCTTAAGGATCGTACGATCCTTTTTTGCGATTTTATTTTTCTTAATATAGTAGTTGATTTTACGATTAGCGTATGTAACGTGAGTGATATCCTGCTTGTCCCTTACGATCGGGTTCATCTCTGCAAAGATTTTCGCAAGGTCTTTCTTGCAGGAAGAATCCAGGGTAAATTCTGTTTTTCCGTCCTGGCTCTGCTGATATACATAGACTGCAAGGATATCCTGCCAGTTTCTTACCAGAAGACTGTCTGCAGATGTGGTGGTCTTGCTGCCGTTTACATCGCTGGCATCTGCTACTTTGTTCTTCTCTTTATATTCCTTCTCGATCTCATCCATAACAGAAGCGAAATCATCTGAGAAGGTCAGATTGTAGTTATTCTTCAGGCTGTCCAGATAGAAATCCTTACCTGCGTGGATATTGGACGCATAATATACCGGAGTTCCGGTCTGTGCAGCACTGGTATTACTCGTAAATGGATTATTCGTATTCGCATTGTTCTTCTGCGCTTCCAGCTGAGCAATAGTCGCTTCTGCCTGAACCAGCAGATTATAATTAGAAACCTGTGCCTTCTCTGTATCAGACAGGGCATTATATGCAGTGCGGATGCTCTGAACAGTGGCTTTCTTCTCCAGCGTGATGGTCTGTGCGTTCAACTCTTCGATTCTGTCGATCACATCCTGGGCTGCCTTCGTAATCTGTGAAGACGGTGTTGGTGTAGGATTCGCAGGTGTCGGAGTCGGATCTGTTGGTGTCGGAGTCGGATCTGCAGGTGCAGGTGTTGGCTCTGCAGGTGTTGGTGTCGGATCTGTTGGTGTCGGATCTACCGGTGCAGGTGTCGGGTCTGCAGGTGTCGGATCTACCGGCGCGGGTGTTGGCTCTGCCGGCGCCGGATCCTCTGATCCTGAATCAAAATCACCGGAATCGCTGAAATCAGAACCGTCTGCTGTATACGCAGAAGTATCCTCTGCTGCAAGTACGGACGCAGGACCGGATAATACCATTCCTGACATCAATGTCAGACATAAGAATCTGGTAAGATACTTGTTTTTCATATATCTAAATTGCTCCCTTCTTACTGTGAGCATGTCCTTACCCCCTGTTTATAAGGGCATACTGTCTAAATTACTTTTCACATTATTATGTTATTTCATAAGTGAATTATCCCGAAATATTAACCTGTTTTATTCTAGCATAATCATTTTTTGAAATCAACAGCTCAGGGCAGGTAAATTCCAGATTTGACCAAAATTCATTTTTTTGTCACATTTTAACCAAATCAAGCAGTGAGAAAGATATATTTCAGAATGCAGGAAGGCTGTGCGGATATGATTTCCACACAGCCTTCCTGTATTCTTAGCGTATCTCTGTCAGGCTGCCTGAATGGCTCCTGCAAAGTTCTTATTACCAATGCAGATCTGTATCAGTCCCTGCACTACCTGAAAACACATATTCAGGATAAAGCGGATATCCTCTTCCACGCTACGGAGCTTGTTGAGGTATTTCTCATGAGTAGCTTCGATATAATCGATCAAGGTGGAGAAATCTGCGAAGCGGATGGCCGGTTCCAGATATGCATATGCTTCTCCCTGCTGTATACATTCTTTCAGTCTGTTCTTAAGTACTTTCTCATAATGATTATGCTGGCTGAAGCTTCCTGTATATGTTTTGTTATGAGGAAAGGTAAAATAATCCGCCATATAGTGGATCACTTCGCCGAACCGCCGCCAGTAAACTCTCTGGTTACTCTCATCCGGTCTGATATCTGCCAGTTCTTTCATCCGGTTCTTGACATCTTCAAATGTTCCGTAGAACTCGTGTCTTCTGGTGATAAAGGACGGTTTGATATCCGGCAGAATGCTGCCCAGGCAGAAAGCCTTTCTGTGAGACTGCAGGCTTGCTGTGGTCTGCATCTGATCCGCAAGGTATCTTGCTAATAAAATATGTGATTTTTTACGCAATTTTCTTCCTCTTCTTTCTTTTGAGAACCTATCATTCTTATATATGGGAACGAATAATAATCAACTTAACCAACATAGAATACTATAGCAGATTTATATCTGTTATTCAAATAAAATTTTTGTAAACTTTTTCATATTTTCAGTTCAGACAACTGTTTCAGTAATTCCAGGTCACTGTCCTTTACTTTCAGGTTTGTCTCTATCTTCTCTCCCTCAGGAGTGGTGATCGCAATTTCAATAATGCTTCCTTCTTTAAGTCCTTTGCGTGAAACCGCCTGACAGAATGCCGGGAACTTGGGATGATTGCTCTTAAAGGTGTTCCATGCGCCTGTGATCTTCATGATATTTCCTA
>PPYE01030261.1_pt1 | contig 30725 bp, 18 predicted proteins | sample 1559881 | NCBI WGS metagenome assembly PPYE01 (sample SAMN08240022, study PRJNA423297) | Human gut metagenome, whole genome shotgun sequencing project. | reverse complement strand
TCCTTGCCTTCGGCGATCACGTCGTCCGACTTCATGCCGGTGACGTCCATGGCGAGCGTCTTCTTGAAGCCCGCGCCGAGTGACAGCACCTGGAATCCGCCGGAATCGGTGAACGTCGGACCGTTCCAGTTCATGAATTTGGCGAGTCCGCCGGCTTCGTCGAGCACCTGTTCTCCGGGTCGTTCATACAGGTGGAACGCGTTGGACAGCAGGCATTGCGCGCCAAGATCCTTCATGGTTTCGGGCAGCACGGCCTTCATCGCGGCCTGCGTGGCCACCGGCACGAACGCCGGGGTGTGGATGTCGCCGTGGGGGGTGTGGATGATGCCGGTGCGTCCGTATCGCGCGCCGCCGCGGCCCTTGCCATCGGCCGCATCTGGCAGGCGGGTTTTCTGCTCGAAGTAGAACGCGTCGCGGCGGCCGGGCTTGCCGGGTTCCGCGCCGCGGGGATGCTCAATAAGGTTTTCGGTCGATGCCGCGCTGGTCGTGTTGCCTGCTGCGTCGTGCGTTGCGCCGGCTGCCGCGTTGGCCGCTGAGGTCTCGTGCGCCACCGCGCCGGTCTGTGGTTCGTTCAAGCTTGTCATGCTCTCAACTGTATGCGATAGCGCCGATTGCCGCGGTGGCGCCATCGGCGGTCGACGGTGGCATCGTATGGAGCAAACTGCCAAGCGATTCGATTGCTACTTTCAACAAACATTCAGGAAACTTCCAGAGCAGGTATCTTTACTCTTAGATAGCAGTTCGAGCGGCACGATTGCTGACCATGTTGAATGCCGCGAGACGAATAAGGAGCAACAATGGCTGAAGATAATAGCGATCAGAACATCGCCCAGCCGCAGGATGGCACGCAGCAGACCGCGCCGCAGACGCCGAGCGAGAACGTCGCCGACGAAGCACAGACTTCCGTTACCGAACCGATTGCAGTGCCGAACGCGGGCGAGCGGCCCACCACCGCCCTTCCTACCGTGGACGCGGCGGATGGCACGGCAGGCAATACCGCTGACGATACGCCGGATTATGCTTCCGCTGCCGGTGAACGCACGGTGATCAACAACGCGACGCAGGATGCGCCGACCGAACAGTACCGTCCGGCGCCCGAATACGGCGCGTACGGTCCGGTGCCGACGCCGCCGGCTGGCGATGCCAGCGGCCAGACCGTCCAGCAACCGCAGTACGGCGCGCAGCAGCAGGGCCAGCCGCAGGACAACCGTCCGTCGTTCTTCGGCGCTTTCGGCAACCCGTATACGACCGGCAATCAGCGGAACAATGGCAATCCGTTCGGCAATCCGTTTGGCGGCTCGTCCGCGCAGAACGGCGCGCAGCAGAACAATCAGCAGCAGCCGCAGTACGGCGCGAACATGCCCCCTGCGGGACCGGGCAACCGCAATCCGTTCGGCGCTCCGGGGCAGGGCTTCCCGAACCAGCCGAACCAGACGCCGGTCGTCACCAAGCAGAAGTCCGGCATGACCAGTCATGTGGTCACCGCCGTTGTGGCCGCACTGGTGTCCGGCGCGCTGTGCCTCGGCGTCGGCTTCACCGCGATCACCAACGGTTGGGTGCATGTGCCGACCTCCAGCTCGCTGTCCGACGTCAAGTCCAACACGTCCGGTTCCGGTTCCGCCAAGGCGAAGTCCGGTACGGCGGTCGATTGGACCGCGGTGGCCAAGGAAGTGTCCGATTCCGTGGTGGCCATCGACGTGGCGACCAGCGACGGCGAAGCCAAGGGCTCCGGCGTGGTGATCAGCGACAAGGGCTATATCGCCACCAATAACCACGTGATTTCCGGCGCGCAGCAGATTCAGGTGACGCTCGCCAGCGGCGCCGTCTATTCCGCGAAGGTGGTCGGCACCGACACCACCACCGATTTGGCCGTGATCAAGCTTGACAATCCGCCGAGCGATCTGAAAGTCGCGGAATTCGCCGATTCCGACAATCTCGCCGTCGGCGAGGCCGTCATGGCGATCGGCAATCCGCTCGGCTACGACGACACCGCCACCACCGGCATCGTGTCCGCGCTCAACCGCCCGGTGACCGTGACCGATGATGACAACAACGCCATCGTCACCAATGCCGTGCAGATCGACGCGGCCATCAACCCGGGCAACTCCGGCGGCCCGACCTTTAATGCGGCCGGCCAGGTGATCGGCATCAACTCGTCCATCGCCTCCACTGCGAGCTCGTCCGGTACTGCCGGTTCGATTGGTATTGGCTTCGCCATCCCGTCGAACCTCGTCAAGCGCGTGACCAACGAGATCATCGACAATGGTTCCGTGAAGCATGTGGCGCTCGGCATCACCATCAAGAGCTCCTCGGTGGAAGCGGACGGTGTGACCCGCGGCTGCGCCCAGGTGCAGGCCGTGACCGACGGTGGCCCGGCGTCCAAGGCCGGCGTGAAGGCCGGCGACTCCATCGTGGCGTTCAACGGAAAGGCAGTGAACAACAACTACTCGCTGCTCGGTTACGTGCGCGCCTCCGCCATGGGAGACAAGGTGAAGCTGACCGTTGTGCGCGGCGGCAACACCATGGATCTCGAAGTGACGCTCGACCAGGAAGAGACCAAGACGAACTCCTCCAACAAGCAGGAACAGCGTCAGCAGAACAACGGCAACGACGATAACGGCAACGGCCAGAATGGCGGCAGCCAGAACGGCCAGAATGGCGGTAACGGCAACAACGGCGACGGCGGTGGCCTGTTCGATCCGTTCGGTCTGTGGTAAAGCCGGATGCGCGGCATCGTACGGCAACGTACGGTGTGCGGCGTTCATGCCGACAGCGATACGGGTGGTTGCCACCCGATAGGCTGACGGCGAAGCCGCAACCGCAATCCGCGTAATCGCGGAAAACGCTGAACAAGCCGAAAAACGACGGAAAACAAGGGCTGTGCGAGCAATCGCACGGCCCTTTTCGTATGCGCGGAACGCGCGCGACGAACGGAAGCACACGCAAACGGCCGCGGCAATCGCAATGCTCTGTTATGCTGGAAATATCTTTTTACGCCGTGTATCGAGGGTCCGCGCAGGCGGGGCGCCGATGGGTTAACAAGGCGTCCGATACGAGCGTAAGGAGATTCTCATGCGTAGAATCATTTCCATTTGCAAAGAAGTTCCGCTGCTGCCGATCGCCATCATTGCCGCGATTCCGTTGGCATTGCTGGGTTCGTGGCGTCCGTGGGAGGCTGCGGGCGTCTCGCTGACTTTCGGACCGTTCAATCCGGGTGTCGGGCAGTGGATCGTGATCGCGCTGGTCGTGTACACGATTGTGGTGACTGTGATCGGCATGATTGACGATTTGCGGCACGGTCACGTCGGTGTGGATTTGCTTGCGGTTATTGCGATCGCGTCGACGGTGGCGGTGCAGGAATACTGGGCTGCGTGGGCCGTGGTGCTGATGATTTCCTCCGGCGAGGCGATTGAGGAATTCGCACAGTCGAAGGCGGAAGGCAACCTGACGGCGCTGGTTGATGCGGCGCCGCGGACTGCGCACGTGGTGACGTTGCCGGGCGTGGGTGCACGTGCGGCGGCTGCCGGGGCCGACGGTACTGCCGGTGATGCTGAGGGCGACATGACGGCGGACGGCTTTCGCAAGGTCGCCAGTGTGGATGTGCCTAACGCTGCGGAAACGAATAAGTCCACCACCCAAACCAAGCCTTACGACGCGGTCGGCGAGCATTTCGAAACCGTTCCGGTCGACCAGGTCAAGCTTGGCGACGTGATCCTCGTGCTGCCGGGCGAAACGGTGCCGGTCGACGGCGAACTGCTGTCGGGCGTCGCCACGTTGGATCTGAGCAATATCAACGGCGAGCCGGTGCCGCGCGAAGTGTATGCGGGCGCGCGCGTGCTGTCGGGTGCGGTCAACGGATCGACCGCGCTGACGATGCGTGCCACGCAATTGGCGCAGGATTCGCAGTATCAGAAGATCCTCGAACTGGTGTCGTCGGCGCAGCAATCGCGCCCGACCGTCGTCAAAACCGCCGATGTGCTGGCGGTGCCGTTCACCATTCTTTCGCTGGCGATCGCCGGCATCGCGTGGGCCGTCGCAGGCACGCCATTGCGATTCGCGCAGGTGCTGGTTTTGGCCACGCCCTGCCCGCTGCTGATCGCCGCGCCCGTCGCGTACGTGGCCGGCACCGGTCGCCTTGCCAAGGCGGGCATTCTTATCAAAGCGCAGGATGTGCTGGAAAACCTGGGCCGCGTATCGCATATCTTTTTCGACAAAACCGGCACGCTTACCGTCAAGCAGCCGCAGGTCGTGCGCGTCGAGAAGCCGTTCGAAAACAGCTCGCCGTACGACGAGAACCACATTCTGATGATGGCCGGCGTGGTGGAAGGCTACTCGGTGCACATTCTGTCGAAGGGCATCGCGGCGGCCGGGCAGAAGGCCATGCAGGAACTGTACGCGCGCTATGAGAACGGGCAGCGGCTGTGCGCCGAACGCGATCTGCCGGGGCATGGACGCGATTACCCCGTGGTGAAGAACATCGAGGAACAGTCGGGCAAGGGTGTGTCCGGCGAGGTGAACGGGCATGCCGTGCGCGTGGGTCGTTTCGCGTACGTGACGGCCGACGAGGCCGGCTTCACGCATGTGCTGGGCGCAGGGGTGGCGGCCGGTACTGCGGCTGGTGCTGTGGCCGATAGCGCGGTTGGCGATTCGGCGACCGGTACCGCTGCCGGCGCTTCCAAGAAGCCGGAGGTGAATTCGCTGTTCGCACCTCTCGAACCGGACGAAATGGCCGCATACGTGGCGATCGACGGCAAGCTCGCCGCACGTATCGTGCTGCGTGACGTGCCGCGCGAAAACGCCAAGGCGTCCCTCGAAAAACTGCACCGGCTCGGCGTGAAGAAACTGTCCATGCTCACCGGCGACAAGGAGGCTTCCGCACGCATCATCGCGGGCGAGGTCGGCATCGACGACGTGCAATCCGAACTCTTCCCCGAAGGCAAGGTCGCGGCCGTCAAGAACGCCACGGAAGACGCGCACCAAAACCAGCCGGCGTGGGACAAGGTCGTACAGCGCGTGGTCGGCGAATCCATGACCCGACAGGTGACGATGATGGTCGGCGACGGCGTGAACGACGCCCCCGTGCTGGCGGTTGCGGACATCGGTATGGCCATGACCGACGGCACGTCCACCGCCGCGTCCGAATCGGCGCAGGTGGTCATCATGAACGACGACATCGCCTCCGTGCCGCGCGCCATCGCCATCGCCCGCCGCACGAAGAAAGTGATGCTGCAGGCGGTGCTGGTCGGCCTTGGATTGGCGATTATCGGCATGGTCGCGGCCGCGTTCAACCTCATTCCGGTGGTCGTCGGCGCGTTCATGCAGGAGGCGATCGACGTGGTCAGCATCCTGTGGGCGCTCACCGCCCTGCTCGACCGCGAGTAGCGCCGGTTGCGGCGACGAGCCGTGCGGAGGCTGAACCGCGTTGCGCCGTGCTACATCGAGCTGGGCGAGATTTCGCCGGCGATGTTCCGGCGCATCCACGTGCCGAAATCGGCCGCGTCCACGCCCTGCGACAGCAGGAACATGATCTTCGCGTATGCGGCTTCCAGCGTCATGTCGCCCGATCCGATCGCACCGGCGCGGGCGATCGCGTTGCCCGTCTCGTAATGGCCGAGCAGCACTTCCGCCTGCTGGCATTGCGATGCGATGACGACAGGCACGCCGTCATGCAGCACGTCGGCGATCACGTCGGTCAGTCCTGGCTCGTCGCTCGGCACATTGCCAACGCCGTACGCGCGCAACAGCACCGCTTCCGGACGAGGGTCGAGCATCGCGGCCAATCGCGCGGCGGAAATGCCGGGAGCCATGTCGATCACGGCCACATCGTGACGGGAGTAGGGCAGCGGCGACGCCCAACCGCAACCGGAGCCGGCCGAATCGCCCGCATACCAATGCCACGGCGTGCCGGTACGTGCCAGCGGGCCGGTGGACGGCGCCGAAAACCCTTCGAACGCCCAGCTTGACGATTTGCTCACACGGTTGCCGGCGAACAGATGATGGCCGAAGAACAGGCCGACGCCATGAAAACGTCCGCTCATCGCGGCGTTCAGCGCACCCGTGACGTTCGCGGTGGCGTCCGATTCGATTTTGCCGAGCGGATGCTGCGACCCCGTGAAAATCACAGGCTTGCCGAAACCGGTCAGCGCGTAAGACAGCGCGGCGCTCGAATAGCTCATCGTGTCGGTGCCGTGCAACACCACAAATGCGTCGGCGTCATCGCGGTGCGCGCACAGGTCGTCCGCCATCGTCTGCCAATTGTCGGGCGTCGCGTTCGACGAATCGATCAGCGGGTCCAGCTCGGTGAACGAGAACAAGCTCGGGTCCAGATGCGCGTCCTCAATCAGCCGGCGCAGCCAGCCGCGCATATCGGCGCCCGGAACCAGACCGTTCGGTGACTCGACCATACCGATGGTGCCGCCGGTATACGTGATGTGAATGCGCATATGCCCACCCTCTTACGATAAGGACCTTCTTTAGTGAGGGACCGATTGTGATCTTCTGCGATTGTACGTTCTCCTGCGCCGGCACATGGGCCGGGCTGCGCGTTGCGAGGCAAGTAAGGGAATCGCAAGAAAGTGCCGTATGCCCCCTGTTGGAAATGCAGGGAATATATTAGGCTGGAACATATGAGCGAAACCAACGAACTTCGTATTGCTGTAATCGGCGCCGGCCCCGCAGGCGTCTACTCTTCCGATATTTTCCTGCGCCAGCTGGGCAAGCTCGGCGAAGAGCTGGGACTGGGCACCAAGGCCCGCATCGACCTGTTCGAAAAGCTGCCGGTGCCGTTCGGCCTGGTGCGCTACGGCGTGGCCCCCGACCACCCTTCCATCAAATTCATCGCATCCGCTCTCGAGAAGACGCTCGACAACCCGGACATCCACCTGTACTGCGACGTGGAATTCGGCAAGGACGTGACGCTTGACGAGCTGCTGGAACGTTACGACGCGGTGCTGTTCGCCACTGGTGCCGTCGAAGACAAGCCGCTCGGCCTGCCGGGCGCCGACTTGGACGGCGTGTACGGTGCCGCCAAGTTCGTGGAATGGTACGACGGTTACCCGACCGGCGTCCGCGAATGGCCGCTCGATGCCGAGGAAGTCGCTGTGATCGGCGGCGGCAACGTGGCCATGGACGTGGCGCGCGAGCTGATGCGCAACGCCGACGACCTGAAGGAACGCACCGACATTCCGGACAACGTGTACGAAGGCATCAAGGCCAACAAGGCCAAGACTCTGCATCTGTTCATCCGCCGTGGCGTGGCTCAGGCCAAGTTCTCCGTGCAGGAGCTGCGCGAAATGGAGAAGCTGCCGGGCGTGCAGCTGATCATCAACGAAGACGACTTCGATCTGGACGACGACACTATCGAGGAGGCCGGCAAGGACAAACTGACCCGTCAGATGGTCGAGGAGCTGTTCACCATCCGCGAGATGGCCGAGGACATGGAAGACGACGGCGACACCGATTTCGAAGGCAACCCGGCGGATCGCAAGTACTACATCCACTTCAATTCCGCTCCGGTCGAAGTGCTGGGCGAGGACGGCAAGGTCAAGGCGATTCGCGTGGAGAAGACGACGACTTCCGCGGACGGCAAGATGACTCGCACCGGCGAATTCGAAGAGTACCCGGTGCAGGCCGTGTATCACGCAATCGGCTACAAGCCGGCCACCGCGCCGGGCATCGCGTACGACGAGCGTCGCGCGCACCTGGCCAACGCGAACGGCGACGGCCGCATCACCACGGAGGCCTCCGGCGAGGGCGCGCAGGTGCGTGAGCGTCTGTACGCCACCGGTTGGGCCAAGCGTGGTCCGGTCGGCCTGATCGGATCCACCAAGTCCGACGCGCTGCTCATCGTCACCAACATGCTCGAGGACCTGTCCAAGGCCGCCGAAGGCGGTCGCGTGGCCGCTGACCGCGATCCGGAATCCATCGACCGTCTGCTGGCTTCCCGCGGTGTCAAGCCGATCGACTTCGCCGGCTGGAAGAAGGTCGACGCGTTCGAACGTGCCGAGGGCGCGAAGGAAGGCCGCGAGCACAAGAAGGTCATCGACCCGGAGCAGATGCGCGCGCTGGCGCATGCCTGAATCGGGCCGGCTGGAATTAGGGTGGGAGTGCTGACTTCCTGACACCCTAACTCCAAGCCTTTTAACGCAATCTAGTAACGCCCTGCACGTCCGATTCCTCTGAATCGGACGTGCAGGGCGTTAGTTTTTGCCGCTTTAGTGGTCGATTTTCGGCGGACTGGTCGCGTAGCGTGCGTTTTCGATCGCACAACCGCCCGTTTCTCCAGAATCGGACGTACGCGGTCGTTTTGACCTATTACCCCCGAAGTTCGGGTCCATGCGCTAGGCTGACCCCAGTGAAACGCGGTGCGCAATATCATCGCAAACGGATGCGGGCATTGAAATCTAAGGTTGTGAAGTCGGCATGAACTTTGGAAAACACGTCAAGCGCAAGGCACTGTACTGCTGTTCCGTGTCCGTCGTGGGCCTGCTGATCGCCTGCCTGATCGGCTTCGCCATGGACGTGGGTCTTGTCGATGTGCATCTCGAAGAGGAAGCCCACGCAGCGGCGTCTTCGGGAACGTCTTCGGAAACGTCCTCCACGTCGGGCGCGCTTAAGAAAAACAGCGCGCCGCAATCGCAGACGCAAGCCGTCTCGTCGCCGACGCAGGTCGCGCTGGACGGCATTTCCGCAGTCGAGGGCAGCGCCACGATCACAACGCAGGGCTTCACGCTAAGCGCCGATTCGCAGGCCGCCGTGCAGTCTCAAATCGCCACTTTCGAAGCCGACGGATATACCGCATCATTCGTGCTCGCCGACATCACGACCGGCCGCACGATCGCATACAACGCCGATGCACAGATCTATTCGGCCTCGTCGGCGAAGGCGCCATACCTGATATCGCTGTTCTCAACGGGCACCGTCGACCTGAACAGCGTGGCCCAATCCGCTGACGCGCAGTCCGCCACCGTCCACCAGAAGGTCGACGCCGTCCTGCGCAATTCCGACAACGCGTCTTACGACTGGCTGTACAAAACGTATGGCCTCGACTGCTTCAACACGTGGGCCGAACAGGCGGGCGCGGCTTCCAGAATGGGTGATCGCGGCGGGTACCTGTTCACCTCCGCGCGCGACATGGCCAAACTGTGGACCGCCGGATACGGTTTCCTGTTCGCCGGGCAAACGGCGGGGGTGCAGAACATCACGCCCGAATCGCTGCAATGGCTGTCCGGAGACATGACGAATTCGCTGAACTCCTGCATCCACGCGGCCCTTGGCGATGCGGACACCGTGTACACGAAGGCCGGATGGATCAACGGCGAAGGCGATTTGTACGCGCTGAACGATGCCGGACTGGTGATGTCGCAGTCGGGCACGTACGTGCTGGCGGTGCTGACGAACGCGTGCGGCCGCAACGATTTGCTAACCAGCCTGATCGGCACGCTTGACGCAGTGCATTCAGGGGATATGCGGGGGTAATACGTTTCAAGTTGGGGTGACTCTCGCCGTGCCGCAGATAGGTCTATGGCCGATGCTGTAGCGTCGTTGCGTGGCATGTTTCTAGATGTTGCAAATCCGCCCTTCAGCTTGTATACAGCAAAATCCCAGCCTGAATTCCTAGGCTGGTGGCCATGAACGGCAAATTGCAGGTGCACGGCCATTGCAATGGCTTGAAAACAACGCTTTTGTTCGCGTTGATGTGGGGCGTCATCATGCTCATCTGGTGGGCGACCGGCGCCAGTCAAAGCACGCTCGGCTACTACATTCTCATCGGCCTGGGCTCCACGTTCGTCTCCTACTGGTTTTCCGACAAACTGGCGATCGCCAGCATGCACGCTCGACAGGTGAGCGAGCAGGAAGCCCCCGTACTATACAAGATCGTCCGCGAGCTATCGGCGAAGGCAGGCAAGCCGATGCCGCGCATCTACATCGCCCCCACCATGAGCCCCAACGCGTTCGCGACGGGGCGCAACGAACGACACGCGGCGGTCTGCTGCACGCAAGGCATCCTACAGACGCTTAACGAACGTGAGATTCGCGGCGTGCTCGGACACGAACTCATGCACGTCTACAACCACGACATTCTGACGTCCGCAATCGCCTCCGCCATGGCCACCGTCATCTCGTACCTCGGCTACTCGCTCATGTATTTCGGCGGCGGCCGTTCGCGTGACGACCGCGACGATTCGGCGTCCGGCGGCTTGGGATTGTTGGGTGTGCTGCTGAGCGCGATTCTGGCGCCGATCGCAGCGTCGCTGATACAGATGGCAATCTCCCGCACACGCGAATACGACGCCGACGAAGACGGTTCCAAGTTGACGGAGGATCCGGAAGCGCTCGCTTCCGCGTTGAGCAAGATTTCCGGCGGCGCAGCCGCGATGCCGATGGAGAAGACCGCCGGCACGCAGTCGGTGGCTGCGATGATGATCGCCAGTCCGTTTTCGGCGGAAGGTTTCTCCAAGCTGTTTTCTACGCACCCGCCGACCTCGGATCGCATTGCGCGGCTGATGCAGATGGGGCAGGAGATGCGTCAGCAGGGCGTGCAGTCCGGATATTTGGCCGGTGGCTATGCCACGAGCGGCGTTGCGGCGGCGGATATTCGGCAAGGCGGACGTTCTGCGATGGCTGGTGCCGGTGGGCCGCAATTTGGAACGCAGTATGGATTCGCGCATGATTCGGGCGGCTCGGCTGGCAGATATTCTCGCGACTATTCGCAGCGGCCGCGTGGTTGAGTCTCCGTGATATTGCGGAAAATTGGTATCGCATGTCGGTCTGTGTCCGCATACGCATCCGTTGCGTGCTAGACTAATGGCTCGTGCCCAAAAGGCACACCTTGCGGATGTAGTTCATCGGTAGAACGAAAGCTTCCCAAGCTTTAAAGGCGGGTTCGACTCCCGTCATCCGCTCCAAGCGCCTCAACGATGGGGCTCTAAAACCCAATCATTCCAACGATTTTCAATTTTGTAGGCACTTGCCCAATCACACGATTTTTATCGAATTGTTGTCACCGTGTTGTTACGAGGTGTGTAAAAGAGGATTCGGAGAGTGGTGCAGACTCAAAATTTTCTCGTGTCCAATATCTCTGCTGCGGTGATTTTGCTGCTGATGGATGTTGCCACATCATCAAGATCGGTGTCGAATAGGTCTGCGTAAGTTCCAGCGTCATGGCCGCGTTCTTATGACCCAGCATACGTTGTACGGGCCTTGACGCTGGCTCCGGAGCAGATGAACCGGCTCTACGAGTGCGGTAGTTATGCAAAGGCCAATGACTCCACGCCGGATTCCAGCCATCTGGAGAAGCGCCCCATGCGTCTGCCTCCGATGGCGATAGCCGAAATGAGAGCCGACAAAATACGGGTCAACAGGGAGCATGGCGGCGATCCGCGCCGGGCCCACGGCATGTTCCTGCGTGCCAAACTGTCGGCGGCCTTCCGCTTGCTTGAAGACCCGCTGTCATCCGAAATCATGCAGGAGGACTGGGAACTCGCGGGCATGATGATGCGTTACTCGCGTCGATGCTACGAGGAGAACCTGCAAGAGTATAGGAATGAGAACCTCAAACAACGCGCGGACTACAGGGAGGAGGACGAGCTGGTCCGCGAACAGGTCGACATGCGTTCCCAGCTCGCCACCGAGGAGCGCATCATGGAGGTGCTGTCCAACTCGCCGAAGCCATCCGTGTCCAAAGGGGAATTGACCCGTTCCCTGTCCAAAAGACAGAAAGCCAGTCTGGATGCCGCTCTGGAGAACCTGATGGCTTCAGAAAAGATCAAACACAGGAAGGGCATGAAGGGCGGCCACTGGTATTCGCTTGCGTGAGCGATCTACCGACCTACCCGCCTACTCACTACTGCCGTAAGGGTTTCCGCGACCTACCGGCCCGAGCCTACCGACCTACCTGCGGGAATCCAAGGTAGGTCGGTAGGCGAGCTCAGTAGGCGACCAAATCCCAGTGATTTCACCGGGTAGGTCGGTAGGTTGGTAGGTTTTTGGGAATAGACCAATTCTGACCGACGATTAAACCCCGGCTATCGAAACTGGAACATGGGAAAGCCATGACTCCCAGCATGACGCACAGTGTGGGTGTCGTCTGCTTCTACTGGTGTGTGAATCTGCGTACTTGGTATTGTTGAAGGCTATATCTACGGTTTTGAAGAAGGCATGGCATGATGAATAGCGGAGCGCAGCGCGCGGAGTTGCACAAGACGATTTGGAGTATCGCCAATGTGTTGCGTGGCTCGGTGGACGGCTGGGATTTCAAGCAGTATGTGTTGGGGTTCCTGTTCTACCGATTCATCTCCGAGGACATCACCTCATACCTGAACGAGTACGAGCACCAGGCCGGCGATGTGGATTTCGACTACGCCAAGCTGGACGATGCCACGGCCGAGCAGGTGCGCAAGTCGATGGTGGAGGAGAAGGGCTATTTCATCCTCCCGTCCGACTTGTTCGCCAACGTGCGCAAGCGTGCCGACGGAGACGAGAACCTGAACGAGACGCTGCAGCGGGTGTTCAAGAACATCGAGGGCTCAGCCATCGGCTCGCGTTCGGAATCCAGTCTGCGCGGCCTGTTCGACGATTTGGACCTGAACAGCCGCAAGCTCGGCGACACCGTGGTGGATCGCAACGCCAAGCTGGTGAAGGTGCTCAACGCCATCGGCGATCTGGACTTGGGCACGGAGAACTTCGCGGACAATAAAATTGATGCGTTCGGTGATGCGTATGAGTATCTGATGACCATGTACGCGGCGAACGCCGGCAAGTCCGGTGGCGAGTTCTTCACGCCGCAGGAGGTCAGCGAGCTGCTGACCAGAATCGCCACCCATGGCAAGAGCGAAGTGAACAAGGTCTACGACCCGGCGTGCGGTTCCGGTTCCCTGCTGCTGCAATCCATCAAAGTGCTGGGCAAGGATAAAGTCCGGCAAGGGTTTTTCGGCCAGGAGAAAAATCTGACCACGTACAACCTGTGCCGCATCAACATGTTCCTGCACGATGTGAACTACGACCATTTCAACATTGCCTACGGTGACACGCTGATCAATCCCCAGCACTGGGACGACGAACCGTTCGAGGTGATTGTGTCCAACCCGCCCTACTCCACCAAGTGGGAGGGCGACGACAACCCCACGCTCATCAACGATCCGCGATTTGCCCCGGCTGGTGTGCTTGCGCCGAAGTCGAAGGCTGATCTGGCGTTCACCATGCACATGCTCTCCTGGCTGGCGGCCGACGGTACCGCGGCCATCGTCGAGTTTCCCGGCGTGCTCTATCGCGGTGGCAAGGAGCAGAAGATCCGCAAATATCTGCTGGAGGGCAACTTCATCGACGCGGTGATCCAGCTGCCGCCGAACCTGTTCTTCGGCACCTCCATCGCCACCTGCATCATCGTGCTTAAGAAATCGAAGACCGATGACAGCGTGTTGTTCATCGACGCGTCGGAACGGTTCGTGCACGTCGGCAACCAAAACCAGCTTTCGCCCGACGACATCGCCGCGATCATGGATGTCTATGCGAAACGCGAACCTGTTGAGCATTTCTCCGCCGTCGCCTCGCTTGAAGACATCCGCAAGAACGATTACGTGTTGTCGGTCAGCGGCTACGTGCAGCCCGAAGACACGCGAGAGAAGATCGACATCGCCGCACTCAACCGGCAGATCTCCGACATTGTGGCACGAGAGAACGAACTTCGTGCTCAGATCGACGCCATCGTCGCGGATTTGGAAAACTGATGTGAGCGACCGGCAGATGATACCCACAATCGGAAAGATCGGAACCACGAGGGAGCACTATCTGCCTCGGTTTTTTCTGCGCCATTTTGTGGATGATAAAGAAAAGATTTCATACGTCACGCGAGCAGAAAAGAATCGAGTGGTAAGACACGCCCGTGTGGAAAACGTAGGCGTGCAGAACCGCTTGTATGAGACGGCCTGCCCATCAGGAGAAAGCGGAGACTATTACTTCCCTAATTACATCGAAAAATCGCTGTCCTCAGTGGAAGACAATCTCAGCGGGAAGCTTGAATGGTTCCTGCATGCCGTATCAAGCATGAGACCGAGTGATCGTCTTGAGGATGACGATTTGGATCGATTGGTGAGCTTCGTTTCAATTTTCATTCCCCATATTGTTTCCCGCAGCCCGGAATCGGTGAGATATGCGAAGAACCGCGCAGAAGACGTGCTTGAAACAATGCGTGAGCTGGACTTAGGCTCAAGCGAAAAATTGAAAGAACTTTACCGTGAAACACAATCGGAAGAAGAATTTGACGAAACGCTGACATTTGTCCCTGAAGCGATAGCTAAGCAGATTTCCTTGTGGGTGCAAATACTGCCAGGAATCATCAGTAAGGATGAGAAATTTGTTCGTTCTTCCTCACTGTATAAGGCCGTGGAATATCTGCGAGATTGCAGCATGCTCGTATTGACGACCTCATCGGGGCACCCGTTCATTGGCATAGATAAACCAGTTCGTACGGTCATAACTGGTAACTTGACGACTTTGTACTATCCGTTGAGTTCGCAGGTCGCGGTCATCTTAACGGATGACGGTCAACATACCTTTGAGAAAAGATCAGTCAGCTATAAGCAGCTCAAAGATTTCAATGAGGTTGCTTTTAATGATGGCAACTGGAATCTAGTGTTTTGTGAGCGGTCAGATTATCTAAATGCATATTCAGGAATTGAGGGAACTAGCAATGAGCAGGATTGACGATTTGATCGCGGAATATTGTCCGAATGGGGTTGAACGCAAGCCTCTGGGTGCTATTGCGAAGTTATACCGGGGGAATGGCCTGCAAAAGAAGGATTTTACGGACAAAGGCATTGGATGCATCCATTATGGTCAGATTTATACGCGATACGATACTTTTACGTCTCAGACCATTTCGTTCGTAGACAAGAAGCTCGCAGACAAACTCCTCAAGGTCCATCCAAATGATTTGATTGTGACAGCCACTAGCGAAAATCTTGAGGATGTATGTAAAGCAGTTGCCTGGCTGGGTGGATCGGACATTGTGACTGGCGGCCATTCAATTGTTGTTAGACATCATCAGAATGCGAAGTATCTTTCTTACTATTTCCAAACGCTGGATTTCTTTCAGCGTAAGCGCGCATATGTGCATGGAACCAAGGTAATGGAAATCAAGAAGGATGACTTGGCAAAAATTGTCGTTCCCGTTCCTCCATTGCCGGTACAGGAGGAGATCGTTCGGATTTTGGATTCGTTTAGCTCGCTGGAGGCGGAGCTGGAGGCGGAGCTGGAGGCGCGGAGGAAGCAGTATGCCTATTACCGTGATGAACTCCTCACATTCGATAGAGAGAGAGTCCTAGTCATCACTGTGGGAGAGCTATGCGATATCAATCGCGGTCGGGTCATGTCCAAAGGCTATCTGGAAAAGCACCGCGGCGCATATCCGGTGTACTCATCTCAGACTGCGAATAATGGCCGTTTTGGTTTTATTAATTCTTATGACTATGACGGAGAATACATCACTTGGACAACAGATGGAGCTAATGCCGGCTCTGTCTTTTACCATGATGAAAAATTTAGTATTACTAATGTGTGCGGACTTTTGCGCATCAAAGATTCACGCGTGCGAGCCAAGTATCTTAAATATGTTTTAGATGTGACTGCTAAGCAGTATGTAAATACCGGCATGGGAAATCCTAAACTGATGAGTAATGTCATGAAGCAGATCAAGGTGGGGATTCCCTCCTTGGCTGAGCAGGATAGGATTATCTCCATTCTTGATCGCTTCGACAAGCTCACTAATGACCTGAGCTCTGGTTTGCCTGCGGAGATCGAGGCCCGTCGCAAGCAGTACGAGTATTACCGGGACCGTCTGCTGTCATTCGACGAACTTGCCGTGTGACGTTTCATCGTGGGAACGGTCGAGTTGATGTATGGTCAGGTGCCGGACCATAGGGATGCATAGCATGGTTGGGACGCGCCGCAGATTTTTCAAAATGTGAGGACACGATTAACATGGCAGATAACAGCAGCTCCCTAAGCCTACTCACAGTGCTCAAACCAGGGGGCTCTTCTCATATCGGGGCGGAATCCAAGCCCGCGAAGACCATCGACCAGATGATCGCCCTGATGTCGGAGCGAGGCCTGGTGATCACGGATGAGGCAGAGCTGCGGCGGGTGCTCTTTGACTGCAACTATTACCGTCTCTCGGGATACTTCCGTCCCTTTCAAGTCAACCCAGCGGCCGGCGACAACAGGTACAGGCCGGGCACCCGGGATGTTGATTTCCTTGTTCCCTATGCGATGGACGAGAAGCTGCGCAACATCATCCTCAAGGGCACCGCGAAGGTGGAGCTCACCTTGCGTTCGAGAATCGCATACCTGCTGGCGTCGGACGGCAACGCCTACACGTATATGGATCCCGAATCCTATCAGGATGTGCGCAACAAGCGCGGCGAACTGTTGCGCGACAACCTGTTGCGAAACATGGACAAATGGATGAAGATGTCCAACGAGGTATGCATGCGGCATTACCGGCGCAAAGGCGGACCGGTGCCCGTGTGGGCGGCCGTCGAGACGTTCCCGTTCGATACGCTCTCCCGAATGCTTTCCCTGCACACGGATGCCAAGGCGCTCAGGGAATTGTACAGATCAGTCGGATTACGCACCAATCTGCGGACTTCCTCGGAGGTCGTGCATGCCATGGTTTATCTGCGCAATCTGTGCTCGCATCATGCCAGACTGTGGCATCGGGAGATGGTCATCCCGTCGCCTATGACGCGTGACATGAAAACCGCGTTCGCTGATTTCGAATACGGCGAGAAATCCGTGGCGTCGTCGCTGCTTGCGCTCATGTATCTTGTGCGGAATATCGAGGGCGACGATGGCTACGCCATGGTGATTCGTCGCTTCCTCGACTCGAATGAGACATACGCCTCTGGAATCAGGACGGCCCTGCATTGGGAATAAGCCGCAGGATCCAGGAATCCCATATGCGCTGCGGAATCCGAATTCCTTTGAGTAGGATGGCGGATAAATACGGATGAAGAAGGAGCCCATGATGACGGAGCGGTCGGATATGGATCTGCCGGATGGCGGCAAGTCGTACAAGCTCGTGGCCGAGGGCGCGGAAAGCACCGTGGTGGCCGAATACGAGCCTAGCCACAGTCGTGAGACCGCATACCAGAGCGAAGCGGATCTGGAGGAGGAGCTGCTGCGAATCCTCGAATCCCAAGGCTATGAACGACTTTCCGCGCATACGGAATCCGAACTGATCGCAAACCTGCGCACCCAGCTTGAGAAGCTGAACGATGTCCGGTTCACCGACAATGAGTGGTCGCATTTCTTCCACGAGGTCATCGCCTCTTCGACGGCGAGCATCGAGGACAAGACCCGGCTGATCCAAGAAGACAACATCCAGATCCTGAACCGTGACGATGGCACGACGAAGAACATTCGTCTCATCGACAAGGTACATGTTCACAGCAACCGTCTCCAGGTGCTTCACCAGTTCGAGGAGGAGGGCGGCAGCCACCCGACCCGGTATGATGTGACGATTTTGGTCAACGGCCTGCCGTTGGTGCAAATCGAATTGAAGCGGCGGGGCGTGGCGATCAAGGAGGCGTTCAACCAGATCAACCGTTACCAGCGTGACAGCTTCTGGGCCGGATCGGGACTCTATGAGTACGCCCAGATCTTCATCATCTCGAACGGCACGCACACCAAGTACTACAGCAACACCACGCGCTTCAAGCACATCCATGAAATGGAAGGCCGTCCCGCAGCCGGCCGTTCGCAGAAGAGCTCCGACAGCTTCGAATTCACCAGCTGGTGGGCCGACGGACGCAACCATGTCATCGCCGACCTGACGGGTTTCGCCAGGACCTTCCTCGCCCGGCATACACTGCTCAATATCCTGACACGATATTGCGTGTTCACCGCCGAGCATGACCTGCTGGTGATGCGCCCATACCAGATCGCGGCCACCGAACGCATCCTCAACCGCATTCTCATCAGCGAATACGATCCGAAGAGACTCGGCACGCCCGAGGCGGGCGGATACGTGTGGCATACCACAGGCAGCGGCAAGACGCTGACCAGCTTCAAGACGGCGCAGCTCGCCAGCAACATGGATGGCGTCGACAAGGTGCTGTTCGTCGTGGACCGCAAGGACCTCGACTACCAGACCATCAAGGAATACGAACGCTTCAAAAAGGGCGCGGTCAACTCCAACAAAAGCACCAAGGTGCTTGCCGAGCAGCTTGCCAACCTAGACGCGAAAATCATCGTCACCACGATTCAGAAGCTTTCCTCATTCATCCGCAGCAATCCCAAGCACGATGTCTACGCGCAGCATGTGGTGCTGATTTTCGACGAATGCCATCGCAGCCAGTTCGGAGAGATGCATACCGCCATCACCAAGCATTTCAAGAACTATCATCTGTTCGGATTCACCGGCACGCCCATCTTCGCCGTGAACGCGAAAACCGGAGGCTCCCCCAATCTGCGCACCACCGGACAGGCGTTCGGCGACTGCCTGCACTCATACACGGTGGTGGACGCGATCAAGGACGGCAACGTGCTGCCGTTCCGTATCGGATACGTGGACACGGTGCGCCGTAAGGAAGGCGTCAGGGACGAACAGGTGTACGGCATCGACTCAGCCAAGGCACTGAGCGACCCGCGGCGCGTGAGCGCGGTCACGTCGTATGTGCTCGACCATTTCGATCAGAAAACCAAGCGGCAATCCAGCTACATGCTCAAGGACCGGCGCGTCCGCGGCTTCAATTCGCTGTTTGCTGCTGATTCCATCGGCATGGCCAAGCAGTATTACGCCGAGTTTCAGCGCCAGCAGGCCGAGCGCGGTGGGGAACCGTTGAAAATCGCCTTGATCTACAGTTTCGCGCCGAACGAGGCCGACCCCGGCGAGCAGGGCTTCATTGATGACGAGGACTTCGAGACCGCTGGCCTTGACCAGTCATCACGGGATTTCCTCGACGCCGCGATCTGCGATTACAACCGAATGTTCGGCAGCAGCTTCAGCACGGCCTCCGACCAGTTCGAGAACTACTACAAGGATTTGTGCCTCAGGCTCAAGAACCGCGATCTGGACATGGCCATCGTAGTGAACATGTTGCTCACCGGCTTCGACGCCACGACGCTCAACACCCTGTGGGTGGACAAGAACCTGAAACAGCATGGCCTGATGCAGGCGTTCAGCCGCACCAACCGCATCCTGAACTCGGTGAAGACCTTTGGCAACATCATCTGCTTCCGCGATCTGCGGCAGGAGGTGGATGACGCCTTGGCTCTGTTCGGGGACAAGGACGCCAAGGGCACGGTGGTGCTTAAACCATATGCGGAATATCTCGCTGCATACACCGAGAAGGTCTCGCAGCTGCTCAAGCGGTTCCCCTTGGGCGAGGAAATCGTCGGAGAACAGGCGCAGAAGGATTTCCTCACTCTGTTCGGCTCGATCCTGCGGCTGCGCAACATCCTGCAGGCCTTCGACGATTTCTCCAACGAAGATGTGCTGAGCCTGCGCGACCTGCAGGACTACCAGAGCCTGTACATCGATCTCTACCAACAGCGGCGTTCGCATGAGGAAGCCGACAAGGAAATCATCAACGACGACGTCGTCTTCGAAGCCGAACTGGTCAAACAGATCGAAGTGAACATCGACTACATCCTCGAACTCGTAGCCAAATACCATGACGGGCATATGGAGGACAAGTCGATCCTCGCGGACATCAGCCGCACCATCATGTCTTCGCCCGACCTGCGCAGCAAAAAGGACCTCATCGACTCGTTCGTCGAGTCCCTGTCCTCAGGCGCGGACGTGCAGCGCGACTGGAAGGAATACATCGTCCGCAAGAAGCAGGAGGAATTCGAGCGCATTGTCAGCGAGGAGCACCTGAAGACTGGACTGGCCGAGCAGTTCATCATCGACTGCTTCAAGGAAGGCTATGTCGACACGGACGGCACCAGAATAGTGTCGATGCTGCCCCCTGTGTCACGCTTCGCGCCGAGCAACGCGTACGAGCTGATGAAGAGCCGAGTCATCGAACGGTTCCGCCAATACTTCGATCGCTTCGTCGGAATGTGAGGGAACGGCCGTCCCGGGGCCGAAACGGAATGAGGATACCGGAGACCGTGCTTTGCAATCGGGGTTCCGCAGAGGTTTCTGCGGAACCCCGATTTTTCGTCTGAATCGCAGCTCGTCCAATGTCCAAACTGAGCTCCGCTTCTTTGAAGGATGATGAATATGCAATGGGTCGTCGCCATTGAAGTTGGTGATGGAAGGAGCAGAACGTGAACGCGATTATATTTCGCAGAATGTCACATGTGCGATGCGGAAAAGTGTTTCCATTCCGTGAGATAAGCATGGGGTTAGTAAGCGACGCATGTGTGGCCACACATGCTCGTTCCACAGGCGTGGATCGGCTTGCCGGGAGACCCGGACCCCATGGTCGGCGAAGCCTTCAGACCGCTGACGCGGCTTATGGAATGAGCCATTCCAGTTCCCGTGGGGGAGGTGTTTCCTTATGGGCTGGCGTGGCAATCGCAGGCGCAGCATATGTAAGAAAATCATGTTCGCACCGGAGGAATGGGGACAGGCAAGGAAGATCCACGAACGTTGGGCAAGGAACATTCCGGTGTATAGACGGTGGGGTGATTTCGCCCGTCAGACGCTCATGCATGGCGCGTTGATGAATGTTTCAGTGACGCTGGCGAGCGATCCGGAGGTGTTCAAGGCCGAGCTCCACCGCATCGGCGTGAACGTGAATCAGATCGCCAGGATTGCGAATCTGACAGGCTCCGTGAGCCCGCAAGAGATGCGTGAACTGCATGATCTGCTCGCCTCGATCGATGAGAAAATGACGGGGATGGAGCGCGAGAAAGCGGAGATCGATACGGTACAGGGGCTGTACTGATGGCCGTGGTCAAACTCGGGAACAAGGTCAAAACGAATCTTCCGAACACGATTCGTTACGTCATCAATCCCGAGAAGAACGATGGCGGCAGGCTCGTATACGCGAGCTACAGCGGTGAGCGGCATGACGCGAACGTGCTCGCCGAACCGATGATCCGGGACTTGGAACGATGCACGAATGGGTTGCGCAAGGACGGCGTGCTTGCTCTGCATCTGAAGCATTCGTTCAGTCCCGACGAGCATGTGAACGCGGAACAGGTGCATGAGATGGGCGTCATGTTGGCCGAGGCGATCACGGGTGGCGACTACAAGTATGTGGTCTCCACACACATGGATCGGCATCATCTGCACAGCCACATCGTCATCTGCGCGGCGAACCGAAGGACGGGAAGGAAGATGCGTCTGACCCGCAGAAGCATCGACCAGTGGCGTGCGATCAGCGACGAACTATGCCGCCGCGAGGGGCCTTACCGTATTGGAGAACCCAAAGGTCGGAATCGCCGTTGTCGTCCAGGAGTTTGACGGCGGTGGTGTCGGCTGGTATTTGGTGTGTGTTGCCGTTGGCGGTGATGGTGATGCGTTGCCAATGACGCCTCCACGTGTGCCAGCCGAAACCGATCTAAACCGGCTCAAACCAGCCCGTTCAAATCCGCCTCGTCACATCACCTTGGTGGACTCCAGATTGCGGCTCACCCAGTTGTTCAACCGGATCACCGGCTTGCGCAACACCAATCCCAGCAGCAGCGAAGGAATCAGGAACAAGGCGAGATACACCATGTCAAGCAGGTACTCATTGCCGTACGATTCGGCCATCGCGGCGTGCATGGCATCGATGGCGTGCGGGAATGGTAGGAACGGGTAGAGCATTTGGAAGAACCTCGGCAGCGTCTCGATAGGGAACGTACCGCCCGAACCGGCGACCTGCATCACCAGCAGCACCACGGCCACGGCCTTGCCGATATCGCCGAACGACACGGTCAGCGTATACACGATATTCGAGAACACGAGCGCGGCAAGCCATCCCACGGCAAGGAACTGCAGCGCATGATTCGCCTGCACGCCAAGGAAATACGTGTCACCCAGGCAAACCAGTGTGCCCTGCAGCAACGCGAGCAGTGCGAAGATCGCGTACCGTCCGAAATACTCGTGGTCGAGGCGCAGTCCCCAACGTGAGGCGTTCCCCGGGCCGGACGGGCCGGCGATGCGCGGTAGCGTGTCGCCCAAGCCCAGCACATGCGCCTTCTCGCGGTCCGAAATCGTCACTTTCAGCATGGCGCACAGGATGATCGCACCCACCCAGATTGACAGGATCGTATAGAACGGCGCCATGGCCGAACCGTAGTTCGCGATCGGGTACACCGAGACGCGATGCAGTGCGACGGGCGCGGAAATCAGCGTGGACAGTGTGGACGCGTTGGCGGTGGCCAGTGCACGTAGTTCGTCCGATTCACCCGAATCGGACGAACTGGCGTCGTTGTCACCGTCGCCACCATCGCTGTTGCCGTCACCGGCGTTCCCGCCCGTCTCCAGCTTCGTGATCAGCTCCTTCACCGTCGCTGCCGACGAGTCGAGTTTCTTCGCGATCGCGCCGAGTGTGGAACGGATGGACGTCACATTCGTCCCCACATCGCCCGTCACATCGTCCAGATCGTCGGCGGTGCCGCTCAGCTGGGTGATTATGCTGTCGGTTTGGGAGATCAGCGTGCTGACTGTGGAGGCGAGCGCGTCGATTTTCGGCTTGACGTTCGTGGCGTAATCGTCGCGCACATTGCTGATCGACTGCTTCGCGGAGGTGATGCGGTTCAGGATCTCCTTGCGGGAGCGTTCCGCGGCTGCGGTATCCTGCGTGACCTGCGTGGAAGCGTCTTTCAGCTGCTGCGCGAGCTTCTGCGAATCGCCTTTGGCGGCTTCCAGCAGCGTGATCTCCCGGTCGATGGCTTCCAGCAGCGCCTGTTTCGCGGAATCACTGTCCGGTAGTTGTTCCACCGATTCGCGCATGTGGTTGAGGCTTGTGATGTACGTGTCGTACAGCGATTCGCCGCTGGAGACTTGTTCGCTCAACGCTGTCAACTGGCTGGCTGCGGTGTCTGAGCCCTTGCCGATCGCGTCGAACGCCTTGTTTACCTTGGCAGCTACTTGGTCGAACGCGCCTGACACCTGGTCGAGCGCGGTGTTCACCGAGGAGGTGACGTTCGCACCTGCAGAAGTGAGCGACGTGGCACCTGATTTGCCTTGCTTCAACGCGTTCTGGGCCTGTTTGCCCGCCTTGGTCGCCGAGGCGAGCAGTTTGCCCGTGGAATCCACGATGTCGTTCGCCGAGCCGAGCAGCTGCGAATACGACGTCACCTGCTGCGATGCGCCGCTCAGCGTATCCGCCATGGTGGTGAGATTGCCGTTGAGGTTGCGCATGTATTCGGCCATTTGCGGGCTTTGCGAATAGTGTAGGATGCTTGAGGCCAGGTCGAGTCCGACTTGCGCAATCGTTTTGGCGAAGGTTTTGTCGATCGTGTTGACCACGGTTGTCGCGCCCTGATCGGTGATATGCGGGGCGATCGGGTTGATTTTCTCGTTCAGATAGTACTTGAGCTGCGCGTGTTTGATGTCGGGGGAGAACAGCGTCATCATGTCGGCGCTGAAACCTTTCGGAATTACGATCGCCGCATAGTATTCGCCGGATTTCACCCCGTCGATTGCCTTGTCGCTTTTCACGAACTGCCAGTCCAGCTGGTCGTTGGCGTGCAGTGTGCTGATGATGGTTTCGCCCACGTTGACGCGCACCGGTATGAGATCCGACTTGTAACCCTTGTCGTTATTGGCCACGGCGACCTTCAATGCCTTGGTGTTGCCGTAGGGGTCCCAGCTGGCCGCGATGTTGAACCAGGCGTACAGCGCCGGCACCACCACCAGGCCCATCGAGACGATCACGGCGATCACGTTGCGGGTGGCATGGCACATGTCCCGCTTGAAGATGCCCCAGATCATTTTCACTGTTCGTTCCCCTCCTCACGCAGACTCCTGCCAGCATTTCCGTCCGTGTTTCCAGCCGCATACTCAGCCGCATGTTCAGTCGCATGTCCGGCCGAACCACCATGCGCAGCCTCATACAGCCTCGTACGTACGGCATGCATCGGCTTGTAATGCATGCCCGGCCGGAACAGCAGGTTCTCGTGCAGGATCGCGCTGCGGAACTCTTCCGCACTCATCGCTTCCTCGCCCAGATAATTCGCATACCGTTCGCGCAGATACTCCACCACGATGAGATACGTGTCGATGGCGATGATCGAAATGATCCAACCGAGCAGCATGGCGAGCTTCATGCGCGTGATGAATAGCAATAGCAGGAACACGAACGGCAGTACCGCCAGCGCGAGGAATCCCCAACGCACCAGGCGCGGGTACAGGCGGAAGAAATGAATCGCCCGTCTGCGGGCGAGTTCGGGGAACTCCTCGGCGATCTGCTGCGCGGTCTCGGTGAGCCGCAACGGTTCCACCGTGCCTTCGTTATGTTCGGTGATCATCAGATCAGTGTCCGCCAGACGGTTGTCAAACAGGCGGTTGAGGTTCAACGCCAGCTTGCGGACCACCAAGCCGATGAACAGCGCCACAGGCAGATACCAGAACAGCGAGAGCATGTCGATCCAATAATGGTTGGCATACATGCCGCCGATCGGCCCGCGCATCGCGTTGATGCCGTAGGTGAACGGTAGGAACGGTTTCAGACGGCGGAAGAATTCCGGCATCATCTCGATGGGGTAGAGACCTGCCGCACCCGGAATCTGGATGATCACCAGAATCACGGCGACGGCCTTGCCGATATGCCGGAACGCCACGGCGAGCGCGTAAATGATGTTCACGTAGACGAACGAGGCGAAAATGCCGGCGAGGATGAACAGGAACGGATGCTCGCATTGGATGCCCAGCGCGAGATCGCCGATCGTGGCGATGATCGCCTGCAGGAATCCGACCGTGACGAACAGCAGCCAACGGCCCATATAGCCTTGGCGTGGCGTGTACATGCGGATCTTCTCATCGCGGTCCACTTCAAGCTTGTAGATCGCGACGAGCACGAATCCGCCGACCCACAGCGCAAGATTCGTGTAGAACGGCGTGACCGCGGAACCATAGTTTTTGACCGGGTAGAGGACCTGTTCGTCCAAATGCACCGGCTCGCCCACGAACGAGCCGACCTCGCTCGCGTCAAGTCCGAGCGCTTGGGAAAGCTGCTGGAACATCGCCGAACTGCTCAACGCGGCCACATCGGTGCGCGTGGTGTTGAGCTGTTTGGCGAGATTGGCGAGCTGTATCTGCGTGCCAGCAATGGTGGTGTTCGTTTGGGTCACGGTGCGCGACAACTGGTCGAGCAGCCCGTTGCCCTGTTCCAGCGTGCTTTGCAGCGTGGTAAGCGTGCCGGACAGCGACCCATTGGCCAGGCTGAGTGTATCGAGCCCGGTGTTGAGATTCGGCATGACCGTGCCGGTGATGGTCGTGCGTGCGCTCGCCATCGACGCCGTGCCGTTCTTCGCCAGCGTGGTGACATCGTCGTTGAACCCGTTCGCGGTGTTCTTCCCCGCGTTGATCGCAGCCGTGGTGTCCTGATCGAAGGCGTCGATGCGCTGCTGCTGGAACGTCAGCTGTTTGCGGGCTTCGGCGAGCTGCGCGGAAAGATCCTTATACGTTTGGCTGTTCGGATCCAGCTGGCTGGCCTGCAACGCCTTCTCCACGCCGTCGAGCACATTGCCGGTGGTGGCGTTGACGTGATGCATGGTGCTGGACACTTGGTCGAGCGCGTCCTGCGTGGTGTTCAGTCCGCTGAGCACGGTGCCGGTGGCATTGCTCACGTTGACCTGCAGGCCGGACAGTTGCGTGCTGCCGTTGTCGAGCGCTCCGACCAGTGTGTTCGAGAATCGTTCGGTTTGTGTGCGCGTCTCGCTCAGCAAGTCGGACGCCTTGCCGACGGTGTCAAGCGAGTTGGTGATTTCCGAGGCGAGCGCGATGTTGGACTGTTTGGCCGAATCGATGGTGGTGAGGGCCTTGTCGAGCGTGGAGCGGGTGTCGCGCAGCTGCTGTTGGACGGTTTCGAGCTGGTTGATGGTGTCGGTCAGATCGTTGACGACGTCGCTTTGCGCGCTTTTCACGCTGCCGGTGGTTTCTCCCGCTGCCTCCTTCACTTCCTTTGCCACGGCGTCGGCCACGCTGGAAACGAAAGTGGTGTTGATCTGCTCGTCGATCGTGGTCGCGCCCGTATCGGTGATTTTCGGCGCGATCGCGTTCAGCTTTTCGTTGATGTAGTACGTGATCGACGGTCGGTCGCCTTTACCGGTGACGGTGCCGATTAGTCTGGAGCTGAAGTCTTCCGGCAGTACGATCGCCGCATAGTATTTGCCGGATTCCACGCCTTCGATGGCTTGCTGCTTGGGAACGAAACGCCAGCCGAGCTGATGGTTCTTCTTAAGCTGGTTGACGGTCTGCTGGCCAGCGTCGAGATGGCCGACCAGCGTGGAGGTTGTGCCCTTGTCCTCGTTCGCCACAGCGACTTGGATGTTGCCCGTGTTCGCGTACGGGTCCCAGTTGGCGAGGATATTGCACCATGCGTACAGTGATGGGATGATGGCCACACCCAGCGTGACGACGAGCGCCACGGGGTTCTTCAGAATGCGTTTCACGTCTCGAAGGAAGATGGCGAAAACCTGGTGCATCAAGCCTCCTCGCGGGTATTGGTCGCAACATCTACGTGCGGCGGCATGCCCGTGCGGGAACACCCGGTTGGGCTCTTCGTCGCGCGATCCGGTGGACATTCTATGACTTCCGATGGAACGATCGCAATGGTTTCGCCATGTTTATTGGTCGGTCCCGCAAGTGTCGGGATATGAGACGAAAACGCTCGGCATATGGCTCTAGTGGGGCGGGCGACCTGGATATGGAGCGGACGGTCGGGAAAACGGAAAGGAAAGATGGCGAATGTTGTCACATGACAAGTGGGATAGGGTTGGGCGATAATGGAGGCATGACTATTGCAACGCCGGAACGTTATGCGCAAATGCTGGACGCCGCACGCCGCGGCGGTTACGCCTATCCCGCGATCAATGTGACCAGCACGCAGACCCTGAACGCCGCACTCCAGGGTTTCGCCGAGGCGGAATCCGATGGCATCATCCAAGTCTCCGTAGGCGGCGCCGCCTACTTCTCCGGGCAACGCGTCAACGACCGCGTCACCGGCTCGCTTGCCTTCGCAGCCTTCGCGCACGAAGTCGCGGCGAAATACCCCAACATCACCATCGCCCTGCACACCGACCACTGCGCCAAACAGTATTTGGACGAATGGGTGCGCCTCTTGCTCGACCATGAAGTCGAACAGGTGAAGCACGGTCAGGAACCGACCTTCCAGTCACACATGTGGGACGGTTCCACAGTGCCGCTGGATGAAAACCTCGACATCGCAGAAGAACTGCTCGACAAATCCCAAGCCGCGCACACCGTGCTGGAAATCGAAATCGGCGCGGTCGGTGGCGAAGAAGACGGGCACAGCGCCGAAATCAATGACAAACTGTATTCCACGCCCGCGCAAGGCATCACCGTCGCGCAACGACTCGGCCTCGGCGAGCGCGGACGCTACATGGCCGCCTTCACCTTCGGCAACGTGCACGGCGCATACAAACCGGGCGTGGTGAAACTGCGCCCCGAACTGCTCGACGAAATCCAGACCACGGTCGCGCTCGCGATTAAGGCCGGCGAAATGCCCGACCCCGCGCACTCGCTGGATGTCGCTCCCGGTAAGCCGTTCGCCCTGGTGTTCCACGGCGGTTCCGGCTCCGCGCCGGAGGAGATCGCGCAGGCCGTGAGCTACGGCGTGGTGAAGATGAACATCGACACCGATACGCAGTACGCATTCAGCCGTGCGGTGGCCGGTCACATGTTCTCCAACTATGATTCGGTGCTCAAAATCGACGGTGAGGTGGGCAACAAGAAGCTGTACGATCCGCGATCCTGGGGTCGTGAAGCTGAATCCGCGATGGCCGCGCGTGTGGTCGAAGCATGCAAGCAGCTCGGCAGTGCCGGGCGCGCGCTGAACTAGCCAACGGTCTTTCGAACTGTTTTCGGGCGTTTTCTGGTCTGTTTTTCGGACCGGTTGCAATCCGATTACGGTCGGTCCGGAGCCGTGAGCATCCCTCAGACCCGGTAGAGGGTGAAGAGTAACCTTTGTAAGGCTTTAGGCGCAAGGCTTAAGGCAGAATCGCGTACGCACGGAGGTGCAACAACATGCCTGGAATTGTTTTGATCGGTGCCCAGTGGGGAGACGAGGGCAAAGGCAAGGCAACGGATCTGATCGGCACGAAGGTCGACTACGTGGCCCGCTTCAACGGCGGCAATAACGCTGGCCATACTGTGGTGGTCGGCGACGAATCGTATGCGCTGCATCTGCTGCCGTCCGGCATCATCAGCCCCAACACCACCCCTGTCATCGGCAACGGCGTCGTCGTCGATCCGGAAGTGCTGTTCCAGGAGATCGACGGCCTTGAAAGCCGTGGCGTGGACTGCTCCCGACTGCTGGTGAGCGAAAGCGCGCACATCATCGCCCCGTATCACCGCGTGCTCGACAAGGTGACCGAACGCTTCCTCGGCAAGCACAAGATCGGCACCACCGGCCGTGGCATCGGCCCGGCATACGCCGACAAGATCAACCGCGTGGGCATCCGCGTGCACGACCTGTTCAACGCGGAGCACCTGCATGACAAGGTCGAGGCCAGCCTGCATCAGAAGAACCAGATGCTCGTCAAGCTGTACAACCGTCGCCCGATCGACGTGGACGAGACCACCGACGAGCTGCTCAAGCTCGGCGAACGCCTGAAGCCGTACGTGGCCAACACCTCCCTGGTGCTCAACAAGGCGCTCGACGAGGGTAAGACCGTGCTGTTCGAAGGCGGCCAGGCCACCATGCTCGACGTGGACCACGGCACCTACCCGTTCGTGACTTCCTCCAACCCGACCGCCGGCGGCGCCTGCACCGGCACCGGCGTTGGCCCGACCAAGATCACCCGCGTGATCGGCGTCTCCAAGGCGTATGTGACCCGCGTGGGCGAAGGCCCGTTCCCGACCGAACTGTTCGGCGAGGAAGGCGATTGGCTGCGCGCCCAAGGCCACGAGTACGGCGTGACCACCGGTCGCCCGCGTCGCTGCGGTTGGTTCGACGCGGTCGTCAACCGTTACGCGGCCCAGGTCAACGGCCTGACCGACATCGTGCTCACCAAGCTCGACGTGCTCACCGGCCTCAAGGAAATCCCGCTGTGCGTGGCGTACGACGTCAACGGCGAGCGTCGCGACGATATGCCGACCGACCAGGCCGAGTTCGCCGCCGCGAAGCCGATTTACGAGTCCATGCCGGGTTGGGACGAGGACATTTCCCAGGTCCATGACTTCAACGATCTGCCGAAGACCTGCCGGGATTACGTCAAGCGTCTTGAGGAACTGTCCGGCTGTCGCATTTCCGTGATCGGCACCGGCCCGCAGCGCGACCACATCATCCAGATCAACTCGCTGATCGACTGAAGCTGATTCGGCTGATTCGTCGATATGAACGTCGGTAACGAACGTCAATGACAAGTGCCGGTGGGCCTGTGCCTGCCGGCACTTTGCGTATGGTGCGTGCGATGGCGTGCGCGTATGACGCACACCGCATACACACCGACGGGGTGCGCGGCGGAGGAACGGAAAAGGGGAGTGCGATGACTGCAATGCCGCCTAACGACAGGTTCGACAGGTTTGACAGGTTCAGCAAACTGGTCCCGCGATTCGACCACCTGAAATGGAAGATGGCCGCTGCCGGCATTCTCGTCGGCCTGATTTCCGGCTTCCTCGTCGTCCTCTACCGTCTCGGCATCGAATACGGCACCGACACCGCGCGCTGGATCTACGCGCGCATCCGCGAAACCCCGTGGCTGGTCGCACCGTGGGCGGTCGCCGCAATCGCAGCCGCGCTCGCCATCGCATGGATGGTCAAAAAAGAGCCGATGGCCGGCGGCAGCGGCATTCCGCAAACCAACGGCGTGGTGATCTGCGGCCTGAAAATGCGATGGCAGACGATTCTGCCGGTTCGCTTCATCGGAGGCCTGCTCGGATCGCTCTTCGGCCTCTCGCTCGGCCGCGAAGGACCGTCCATCCAAATCGGCGCATCGGGCGCGCAGTTCCTATCGCACCGGCTGCGCGGCAAGAAACGTGAGGACATGCAGGAGCATTATCTGGTCACCGCCGGTGCCGCGGCCGGCCTGTCCGCCGCGTTCAGCGCACCGCTGTCCGGCATGATGTTCGCTTTGGAAGGGGTGCATCGCAGTTTTTCGCCCGCGATTCTGATGGGCGCCACCGCCGCGTCCCTGACCGCCGATTTCGTATCGAAATACTGTTTCGGCCTGCGTCCGGTGCTTGACTTCGGCACCATCGGCCAACTGCCGCTCGGCGAATACGGGTGGCTGATTCCGCTGGGATTGGTGGCCGGTTTGGTTGGTTCGCTGATGAACCGTTCGCTGCTCGGCTTCCAAACGCTGTACGGCAAGCTTCCCGCATGGAGCCGCCCTTTGATCGCGATCGCACTCGCGCTGCCAATCGGCATTTGGCTGCCTGACGTGCTCGGCGGCGGCTCGAACCTGATCGCCATGGCCGAGCATGCGCGCGTCGGCTTGGGCATGCTGTGCGTGCTGTTCGTGGCGAAAGTGCTGTTCACCTCCACCAGCTTCGGTTCAGGCGCTCCCGGCGGCATTTTCATGCCGATTCTCGCGGTTGGCTCACTCGCCGGCGGTATCTGCGGCGAGACGTTGCACCAGTTCGGCAACCTGCCGTT
>PPYE01030260.1_pt1 | contig 30731 bp, 22 predicted proteins | sample 1559881 | NCBI WGS metagenome assembly PPYE01 (sample SAMN08240022, study PRJNA423297) | Human gut metagenome, whole genome shotgun sequencing project. | reverse complement strand
CGCTGCGGAGTTATGACAACCGCGCCAGCGGAGACCTGCTATGTTCCCATCGTCAGGGTTGCGTGGCAAATGTGACGAGTAAAATAAGTAAATCAGTCAACAGCCATATTGGGAAAGAGCGTGTATAGATAGCACCTCATCAATAACCAGTATGGCTGTTTTTTTAGATAAACATGGAGGATATATGATTATGACAGCCGTAAGTGAGAAAGATGCTGTTATCTGTATCCATGACGATTATTGTATTGATATTGAAGCAGCCGAAATCTCACAAATTTTATTGAAGATAGGTGAGCTTATTTCTAATTCCTATCGCAGTACGAAGGCAGAAGAGATAAGTGAACCTTAAAGCATAGCAGGCTTCTTCCCCATAAGCAAGGATGTGGCAACAGTGATCCGTATCTTTGCGAAAAGGAAAAGTGTTGAGTAAAATGGTAACAGAATAACCCGTGGGAAGGAGGTGTGATAATGGAACGGTATTTGATGTATTTGAGAAAATCCAGAATGGATACAGATTTTGACGAAGTTTCTGTCGAAGAAACTTTGAACAGACATCGACGCATTTTAGAGTCCTTTTGTAAGGAAAGACGATTAAATGTTGTTGAAGTTTTGGAAGAAGTGGTTTCGGGAGAGTCCTTGTCATCCCGACCGAAGATGTTTCGTTTACTGGAATTGGTCAATACTGGGATGTATGCAGGAGTTATCTGTATTGATATTGAGCGTCTTTCCAGAGGGTCATCTTTGGAATCCGGCTATATTATGCAGGTTCTTCAAACAAATAATTGTAAAATTATCACACCATCCAAGATTTATGATCTTCAGAATGAATCGGATGAACAGTTTACAGATATGAAGTTCATGTTCAGTCGGTACGAATTGAAAACTATTACAAAGCGTTTGGTTCGTGGAAGAAATCAATCAGCTTCTGAGGGTAAATTTCTTGGTTCAATTCGTCTGTCAATTCAAATAGACAGCTAACCAATCCATTTGCAACAATTTTATTTTGCGAGAAATGTGGAGCTGTAATGAGGCGAAATGTTCCATCGAAAAAACAGAAAACATCTCCATGGTATCGTTGCCCTACAAGAGGATGTGATTGTCGAGCAATTAAATGTGATTTTGCAGAGGAATCTATCCTCAAAGCAATGAAAGAGTGGCTGGCAGAGTATACAGTGAACATAGAAGCTGAAAAAACTATTCAAGTTGATCCAGTAGAGACTGCATTGAAGGTGGTTCGTGAGCAACTTGCAGAGATTCAGCTTCAACAAGATAAAATTTGCGAATATCTGGAGAAAGGTGTCTATACAGTCGAAATGTTTACCAAGCGCAATGATACTTTGACCAGAGAGATGCGTAAGTTACAGGCATCAGAAGCTGATCTGCTGAAGAAGCAATCGTCCCAGTCAGATATAAAAAATGCAGAAGCAGAAATTATTCTTACTACTCAACGGATTTTAGACAGTTATTCTCGATTGTCAGTCCCGGAAAAGAATAGCTTATGGAAGATTGTAATGGAAAAGATTACAATGTACCGTACTCCAGATGGGGAATTTAGTATGCACATCTATCTGAAACTGCCTATGAAAAATTGAATAATGAGCCATAGCTTATTCCAGTATGGTATCTCGACTATCGTCTCCTTTTGTGGTATAATTCAGTATTATGCAATCACGAAGGGAGGCGCCTTTTATGGGCGAACAGAAGCCTGAAAAAGTAAAAAAACATATATGTACGGGTCTGTTGGCCCATGTAGACGCCGGAAAGACAACCTTATCGGAAAGCATTCTATATCGCAGCGGCCTGCTGAGAAAGCCGGGCCGGGTGGATAACGGAGATGCCTTCCTGGATACTTATGCCCTGGAAAAAGCCAGGGGGATTACCATATTTTCCAAACAGGCAAATTTTAAATGGAAAAGCATGGATGTATCCCTCCTGGATACGCCGGGACATGTGGACTTTTCTGCGGAGATGGAACGTTCGCTTCAGGTGTTGGATGCCGCTGTGCTGGTAATCAGCGGAGCGGACGGGGTACAGGGACATACGCAGACGCTGTGGCAGCTGCTGAAGCGGTATGGGATCCCTGTTTTTCTTTTCATAAATAAGATGGATCAGCCGGGGACGGACAAAGAGGCGATTCAGAAGGAACTGAAGGACAGGCTGGATGAGGGCTGCGTGGATTTTTCCGGGGAAATGGATGAAGCGTTTTATGAACAGGCGGCCATGTGCGATGAGGCGGCGCTGGAGCAGTTCCTGGAAAAAGAGCGGCTGGAGGAGGAGGAGCTGATACAGCTGATCCGGGAACGGAAGCTTTTTCCCTGTTTTTATGGTTCTGCGTTAAAGCTGACCGGTGTGGATGAGTTTTTAGACGGATTGGAGCGCTATACTGTACAGCCGGTTTATCCGCAGGAATTCGGCGCCAAAATATTTAAAATCGTCAGGGATGACCAGGGAAACCGTCTGACCTATATGAAAATAACCGGCGGAAGCCTGAAGGTAAAAAGCATGCTGACCAATGCAGGGGCGGAGGATAAGCTCCGGCCGGGTCAGGAGGTCTGGGAGGAGAAGGTCAACCAGATCCGTGTATACTCCGGAGATAAATATGAGCTGATAAACGAGGCGCAGGCGGGGACGGTCTGTGCCGTGACAGGCCTGGGACATACCCGTCCCGGAGAGGGGCTGGGCGTGGAGCAGGCCTCCGCAGCGCCGTTGCTGGAGCCTGTCCTGACTTATCAGGTGAAGCTTCCGGAGGGCTGTGAGGTGCCGGTTATTCTTCCCAGGCTGCGGCAGCTGGAGGAAGAGGAGCCTGCGCTGCACATCGTATGGGATGAGCGGCTGCAGGAAATCCAGGCCCAGGTTATGGGAAAAGTGCAGATTGAGATTTTGAAAAGCCTGATTCAGGATCGATTTGGCGTGGCGGTGGAATTCGGAGCCGGACACATTGTATATAAGGAAACGATTGCGGATCGTGTAGAAGGTGTGGGACACTTTGAACCGCTCCGGCATTACGCCGAGGTCCATCTGCTGCTGGAGCCGGCAGAGCGGGGAAGCGGCCTGCAGTTTGCCTCCGACTGCAGTGAGGATATTCTGGATCGGAACTGGCAGAGGCTTGTGCTCACCCATCTGGAGGAAAAGGAGCACAGAGGCGTGCTGACCGGCGCTCCCATCACGGATATGAAAATCACGCTGCTCACCGGGCGTTCCCATCTGAAGCATACGGAGGGCGGAGATTTCAGGCAGGCAACCTACCGGGCGGTGCGGCAGGGACTGATGCAGGCTCACAGCATCCTTTTGGAGCCCTGGTATGCCTTCCGGCTGGAGGTGCCGGAAAAGCTGGTGGGCCGGGCCATGACGGATATTGAAAAAATGAACGGCAGCTTCAATGCGCCATTTACGGAAGGAGACATGGCCGTATTGACCGGTGTCTGCCCTGTGGTGACGATGCGGGATTACCAGAAGGAGGTAATCGCCTATTCGAAGGGCTATGGCAGGCTGTTTTGTTCGTTAAAGGGCTATGAGCCCTGCCACAATGCGCTTGAGGTTATGGAGCAGAGCGGCTATGATCCGGAGAGGGATACGGAAAACCCCACTGGTTCGGTATTCTGTGCCCATGGAGCAGGCTTTGTGGTGCCGTGGGACAAGGTGACCGACTACATGCATTTGGAATGCAGGAGGTTTGATGATCTGCTGCCAGGACAGGAGGGCTCTGACGGAAGTGATGGAGCGTTCGGCGCAGATAGCCCCGGCGGAGGGAGAAGCGTGGACGGCAATGGGAATGCGGAAGGAAATCCCGGAGGAATAAAAAGGACCGATGCCGGAAAAAAGGGAAATGCGGCGGCCGGGGAGTGGATTGATGTGGAAGAAATTGACGAGATTCTGTCCCGTACCTTCCATGCCAATAAAAGAAATAAGGAGCTTCCCAGGAAGGACGGCTGGAACCGTTTTGGACATAAAACAGCCGTACCGCCCAGGGAAACTGCATTTACGGGAAGCAGAAAAGACGGGGCGCCCAGGGAAAAGTATCTTCTGGTGGACGGCTATAATATTATTTTTGCCTGGGAGGAGTTAAAAAGCCTGGCGGAGGCAAATATTGACGGGGCGAGAGGCCGCTTGCAGGATATTCTGTGCAATTACCAGGGCATGGTGCATTCACAGGTTATCGTGGTATTTGACGCCTACCGTGTGCATGGGCACACGACAGAAGTGCTTGACTATCATAATATTCATGTGGTATATACCAGAGAGGCGGAAACCGCGGATCAGTATATTGAAAAGTTTACCCATGAAAATGGGAAAAAATATGATATTACAGTGGCCACCTCGGACGGCCTGGAACAGATTATAATCCGCGGCCAGGGCTGCCGGCTGCTTTCTGCAAGGGATTTGCAGGAAGACATTGAACTTGCCGCGGCCAGGCTCCGGGGAGAATATCTGGAACAGCAGAAAACAGAAAAAAGCTACCTGATGGATTCCATGTCCGAGGAGGTACGCAGGCAAATTTCTGCTTGCCAACAGATGGAAACAATATAAGAGGATGAGTAAATTTGAAATTTATATATGAGATTCCTGGCTCCTTTTGGGGCCTTTTCCGGTCCGTGAACCGGGATATCTATATGGAAGCGCTCCTTACCATAGATGATGAATATCAGTACAACAACTTCTTTTTAAGCAGGGAAGCCTGTGTGCAGATTCTGGCGGATATGTGCGCCCGGCGGAGGTTCCAGCTGGAAAAGGAAGAAACGGAAACAGAAGAGGAGGCGCTGGAAGCGGTTCCCAAGCGTATCCTGAACTGGCTGCTGCGGGCAAAATGGCTGCGGAAAATAGAAGATTATACCACGATGACCACCAACATAGTCATTCCCGACTATGCGGCGGTTTTTATCGCTGCCTTTGAACAGCTGGTGAACCAGCCGATGGAGGATACGGATATTTATATCCAGAACGTATATGCCACTCTTTTTTCCTTCAAAAATGACTCCAGGATGAATATTGCCATGCTAAAGACCGCCCTGGTCAATACCAGGAAGCTGAATAAGGCGCTTCAGGATATGCTCCATAATATGGATAAATTCTTTGACCGCCTGCTGGCAAAACAGTCCTATGGGGAGCTTCTGGAGGAGCATCTGGAGGGCTACGTGGAAGAGGTGGTAAAGAGAAAATACCACATCCTGAAAACAAGCGATAATTTTTACATCTATAAAATGGATATCAAACGCTGCCTGAAGGAAATGCGTGAGGATGATGTATGGATAGAGCGGATCAGGGCAAAGCAGAGCGCGCCTCAGGATAAAAAGGAAAAGGAGCCGGAGGGCTTTTTTAAGAAGCGGCAGGATGAGGATGTGCTGGATCTGATTGACCAGATCGAGAGGGGCTTCGAATCTATTGAACACAGGATAACCAATATGGATCGGGAGCACAGCAAGTACATCCGCGCTACGGTAAGCCGCCTGAATTATCTTTTAAGCGATGAAAGCGACCGTCATGGCCTGGTGATCCAGCTGCTTAACAAGCTGGGAGAGCAGGAGGAGGACGGAGCGCAGCTTGCGCGGATTAACAGGGTGGCGGAGAAGATGAATCTTTCCGCCTGGGAGGTACTGAATGATAATCCCCTGTACAGGCGGAGGCGTCGGAAGAATTTTGCCGGAGATCTGCTGCCGGAGGAAGAAAACAGGGAGCTTTCCAAAGAAGAGGTACTGCAGCTGAACAAGATCCATCACCGGTTTACCAAACAGCAGATTGAAAGCTTTATTGAAGAGCATATGAAGGACGGCGTGATGGAGACAGGGACGATGGCCCTTGAGAGTGAAGAGGATTTTGAAAAGCTGATCCTTGCCTATGACATCTGCATGCGTAAAAACAGCCGTTTTGAGGTGCTCACCTCGGGAGAACAGGTGGAAGGCGAACGCTTTGCCTACCCCGCAATGATATTCGTTAAGAGAAAAGGGGAAAAAGAGGATGCTGGAAATATATGAACAGCTGACGCAGGAGGAACAGGAAAAGCTGCAGGATGTCATCAGGCAGCTGTACCGTCAGACCTTCCTGCTGGAAAGAAAATATGATAAAAAAGCAGGCCGGATGATTGCCAATAAGGATTTTTATTTCTGCGACAAGCATATGGAGTTTTTGACGGCATATTTTGCGGTGGCGGGCGTACGGCTGAACCAGAATACGGAGCTGGGAACCATCTGGCTGCAGGGGGAGGCTACCATGGGCGAACGGCTGCCCAAGCTTGCAACCATCTATCTGCTTTTGCTGAAGCTGATTTATGATGAACAGATGGCGGCGGTATCCTCCAGCGTGAACATTGTCACCACCTTCGGGGAGCTGAATGGAAAAGTGGGAGAGTTCCGGCTGGCAAAAAGCCTGTCCTCCCTTACAGAGATAAAAAGGGCGCTGGCGCTGCTGAAAAAATACCAGATGATAGAACTGATTGATGTGCTGGAGGAGCTGAACGAAAACACCCGCATCATTATCTATCCCTGCATCAACCTGGTGCTGATGCGGGAGGATATTCTGAAGCTGCTTAATAGCTTCAGTGAGGAAGAAGCCGTCCCGGATGCAAATGAGGAAGAAGAAGGAGAAATGCCAGATGGAGATACAGCAGACACAGACAATGCTGCCGGAGAGTTCACAGATCCGGACGCCGGATACACAGACAGCGGTGATGCAGATGCCGGATACACAGACGCCGGATACACAGATGCCGGGTACACAGATGCCGGGTACACAGACACAGCAGCTGACTGAGGCCGGCCGCCAGTCCTTCAAGGCGATTACCAGAATCGCACTGAACAACTGGCATTACATTGATCATAAAATACTGACGCTGAACAAAAGCATCAACTTTTTTACCGGCCATTCCGGAAGCGGCAAATCTACGGTCATCGACGCCATGCAGATCGTCCTGTATGCGAATACCGACGGCCGGGGTTTTTTCAACAAAGCGGCGGCGGACGATTCGGACCGAAGCCTGCTGGAATACCTGCGCGGCATGATCAATATCGGGGAAAACAACCAGGCTGAATACAAAAGAAACCACAATTTTTCCACCACCATCGTCCTGGAACTGGAGCAGACCGGGAGCGGTGAAAAGGAATGCGTGGGCGTTATTTTCGATGTGGAAACGGCAACCAATGAAATCGGCAGGCTGTTTTTCTGGCATCGGGGAGGCCTGCTGGAAAACAGCTACCGGACGCAGGAGCGGGCTATGGCCATCGGGGAACTAAAGAGTTACCTGCAGCACAATTTTGCCAGGGACGACTGGTTCTATACCTCCAATAATGAACGGTTCCGCAGGAATCTGTACGATGTTTACCTGGGCGGGCTGGATATGGATAAATTCCCCCGGCTGTTCAAGCGCGCAATTCCCTTCCGCATGAATATCAAGCTGGAGGATTTCGTAAAAGAGTATATCTGCATGGAGCAGGACATTCATATAGAAGATATGCAGGAGAGCGTCGTCCTTTACGGCCGTATGCGCCGCAAAATTGAGGACGCCATGCAGGAAATCAACGAGCTGACAGAAATCAAAAATCAGTTCGACCGTTTTGTGGAGGGAAAAAGAAATACCGAAAGCTGCCGTTATCGTTTGGATAAGCTGACAATTATCCAGCTGACAGAGCTGATCAGGGAGCTTGGGCTGCGGGTGGAGGAAGGGAAAAAGGATCTTCTGGCCCAGAAGGAAGCCCTGGACGCACAGCTTCTTTTGAGGGAGGAATATGGGGCCGCCTACGATGAGATCAACCGCCAGATCATAGGCAGCGGGTATGCCGAGCTGGAAGCCAAGCAGAAAAGCCTGGAGGAGAACCTTGCTCTGCTTGAGCGAAGTGAACGCAGGTGGGCCGCTCTTTCTGAAAAAATCGGCAGCTGGGAGGAGGAAGAGAACATTTCCAACCAGACAATCTGGGATATTGATAAATTCCGGAAGGGAACCATCTCCGGAGAGGAGCTGGGCCGTCTGAAAAAGAGCCTGCAGGAGGTGCGGACCGACCTGGAGAAACAGCACCAGGAGGCGGCAGCCGAGTGTAAGAGCCTGCAGAAGGAAGCGGATCTGATTCAAAAGGACCTCATGGAAATCATGCTGGGCCGGAAAACCTACCCAAGGGAGCTGGAGGAGGCCAGAAGAGAGATCCAAAAGAGCCTATACGAGCAGTTTGGCAAAAACATACCCGTCCGCATCCTGGCGGATCTTCTGGATATCCGGGATGAAAAATGGAGAAACGCCATCGAAGGCTATCTGGCCTGGAACAAGCTTGCCCTGATCGTGGAGCCGAAATATGTGAAGGCGGCCATGGAGATTTACGAGCAGCTGGATGCCAAAAAATTCTGGCGGGTTTCCCTTGTGGATACGGAAAAGCTCATCGCCCAGGAATATCCTGTCCGGGAAAACGCGCTGGCAGAGGAAATCGAATGTAAAGAGCCTTATGTGAAGTCCTTCATTCAATTTTTACTGGGAAATGTAATCAAATGCGAGGATGTTGCAAAACTGCGCCAGTGTAAAATCGGCGTGACCGCAGACTGCCTGCTGTACCAGAACTTCCAGCTGCGCCGCCTGAATCCGGAAAACTATACCAGACGCGCCTTTATCGGTGAAAAAAGTATGCGTAAGCGCCAGAAGGAGCTGCAGGAGCGTCTGGAGGAGCTGAACCGCAGCCGGGAAGAATATGAAGCCATGGCAGCGGCGGCAAAGCGCCTGTTGGATTTTGAATATCTGCAGGAACCTTCTGAAAACTATCTGGAGCTGTTCCAGGATATGGAGGAGAAAAGGAAAAAAGAAGCCCAGCTGCGAAAGCTGGAAAAAAGGATGGAAGAACTCGGTGCGGGAAGCGTGGATATCCTCCGTCAGCAGCGTGGGGAAATCATGGAAAAGCAAAAGGTCCTGGACGGTCATATCGACAGCCTGAAGCTGCAAATCCATGACCGGGAGAAAAAAATAGAAGCGGACAATGCCGCCTACATCGAGAAAAACGAGGAGCTTCTTGACAGACAGAGACAGCTGATTGGCGCCCCTGCCTGGGAGGAAGATTTTGGCGCCTGGTTTTCCCAGGTGAAGAATCCCAGATACGATGCGCTGATCCGCCAGACACTTTCCACAATCACCGAATCGGAGGAACGCCTGGAGGCGGAGAAAAACCGCCTGGTTGACGTCCGCTCCGAGTACTTAAGACGCCACCCCAACCGGGATTTCTCCGCCAGCGCGGAAAATAACGGGGAATATCAGCAGCTGCTGGATGAGCTGGCCTGCGACCGGATCCGGGATTATGAAGAAAAGGCGATGGAGCAGGCCAGGGTGGCCGTGGAGCATTTTAAGGAAGACTTCATTTACAAAATCCGAAGCGCCATCAAGGAAGCCTATATCCGCCGTGACGAGCTGAACCGCATTATCCGCAAGCTGAACTTCGGGAAGGACCGCTATCAGTTCCGGATAAGCAAAAACAAGGGACTGGATGGGGAATATTACGATATGTTCATGGATGAATCCCTGGAAATCGATCCGGCCACCCTGTCCGGATCCGTGGAGCATCAAATAAACATGTTTTCCATGGATCATGAGAGCAGGTACGGCACATTGATGAACGACCTGATCCATATTTTCATCCCTCCGGAAAATGCCAGCGCCAGGGAGCAGGAGGAAGCCAAAAAGAATATGGAAAAATATGCGGACTACCGCACCTATCTTTCCTTTGAAATGGAACAGATTGTGGAAGGCGAGGAACGCCTTGTCATAGGCTTAAGCAAAATGATCAAGAAAAACTCCGGCGGTGAGGGGCAGAACCCGCTGTATGTGGCCCTATTAGCCAGCTTTGCCCAGGCCTACCACATCAATCTGTCGCCCAAGCTGTCCCGCCGTCCCACCATCCGCCTGGTGGTGCTGGATGAGGCTTTTTCCAAAATGGACGCCGAGAAGGTGGCCAGCTGTATCGAACTGATAAGGGGGCTGGGCTTCCAGGCTATTATCAGCGCCACAAATGACAAGATCCAGAACTATCTGGAGAACGTGGATAAGACCTTTGTTTATGCCAATCCCAATAAAAGAAGTATTTCCATACAGGAATTTGAAAAGAAGGACTTTTCCCAGCTTATGAAGGAAGATTAAGTTGTGTGCGCCATGCGGCCCCTGAGTCCGCCACCTTCCCTGTCCCCGCCGGCTTCTGTCCGGGCCGGGCGCTGTTCTGTGCGGTCAGACGCAAAAACAGGATATTTCTAACCGCTTCCATCCTGCCTCCTGAAGTCCAACGCGGCTGGAACTCCTCGCCTTTTACGTTATATATAATTGACCTTAGTCATTTGGGCTCGTCAGACAAGCCGCTAGGGGCGGACTTCAGAAGGCAGGATGGAAGCGGTAAGAAATATTCCTGTTTTTGTGTGATTCCCTTACAGAACAGCGTCCGGCCCGGACAGAAGCCGGCGGGGACAGGGAAGGTGGCGGACTCAGGGGCCGCATGGGAGGAAGAACTATGAAGAAGCGCGAGAAGGAAAAAGGCAGGAATGTTGTTGCGGTTATCTTAGACAGGTATGAGGAGCATTCCTCTGACTGGAAGAAGTACGGGGATGAGGGTGCGGCGGGACGCAGATCTGTTTTTGTGGAACAGGAGTTATATGATGAGATTGGGAGGCAGGAACTGATAGCACAGATAGTGGAGCTCAGTAAGAAGGGGCTTCTTGATGTGAAATGGTATCAGACCGGCAGTGAAGTAGAGTGTTTTATATATCGTCTGGAGGATATGAATGCTTTTTATGCATTGGATGGCAGGCGGCCAAAGAGGGAACTTGCGCAGGAACGTCTGAAGGAATTGGAGGAGCTGATAGGCAGCAGGGAATGGAAACCCTGGCTGCTGGACAGCCTGGAGGAACTGAGGAAGCCGCTGGAAGCTGGAAAGATACCCAGAGTGTATGAGAAAAAAGAGTATTATTTGAAGGCTTTTGCCGGGCTGAACCAGTTAAATGAACCGATTTACAAAAGGGTGTTCAGTAAGCATTTCCTGGGAAAATCGAAGGTATTTGAGAATGAAATTCAGGGAGTTGTAATCAGCGCTGCCAGGAGGTTCCATCCTGATGTGGATTCTGATCCGGAGGTAATGAGCGCCGAAGAGGTTCTGAGTCAGATTTTTGTGGAAACCTATAGTCAGGAATTGTGGATAAAGGGACCGCTCAAGCTTCAGGTATGTGGAAAAGTTTCCGGTTTTTCGGAGTTCCCGTTTGGCGTCGGACTGAATGCGGATATGCTGAAAAATGCGGAGATTTGCCAGGAACAGGATATATGTAAGGTAGTTACCGTGGAGAATAAGGCAAATTTTATGAAGATGCCTTATGAAGAAGGAACCCTGTTGGTTTATACCCATGGATTTTTTTCCCCGAAGGAACGATTTTTTCTAAAGAAGCTGGAGACGGTTCTTAAAAAGAAACGTGTGGAATATTTTCATACGGGCGATCTTGATTATGGAGGGATCCGGATTTTCCAGCATATTCAGAAAAATATATTTCCAAAGCTTCAGCCGTTGTGGATGGATGAAGAAACTTTTTTGAAGTATGCGGAGGAAGCAGCGGCGGTAGAGGAAGCTTACCTGGATAAGCTTCGTAAATTGAGTGTGCCGGAAACTCTGGAAGGACTGAAAAAATGTATTCTGGAAACCGGTAAGGTGATTGAACAGGAATGTATGCTATGGAAGGAGTAAGCCTGCCCTTGTAAGAGGGACTCAGTCAGGATCCGGGATAAATACCTGCGGGGGATCATGCAGGCAGGAAAGCAGTGAAACTTTCAGATATTATAGTATGAAAAAAATGTCCTGCAGCCGGCGGCTGTATTCTGAGAATACTCCCGCATGCTGCGGGGCAGTTGTATTATAGGGGAGTTTTTTCCAGATTCTGTGAGGTGTCAGATCATACAAGACAGCCCTTCCGGCGTATGGTAAAGTGGATATACATGCTCTGAAGCGGAACTGTGGATGGTGAACCGGACAGGGCGGAACGAAAGGAGAACGGCCATGCTGCAGGAACAGGAACAAAGGCATGTATATTATGATCGGGATCTGGATATTGAGGCTTATAATCTGAGCGGTATTGTCCAGAAATTTCCCAATCATTTTCATGAATATTATGTGATTGGCTTTATTGAGGGAGGAAAGCGCCATCTGTGGTGCAAGGGGAAGGAGTATGATACGTCGGCGGGGGATCTGATTTTGTTCAATCCCAGGGATAATCATTACTGCGCGCCTGTAAACGGGGAGCTTTTAGACTACCGGGCGGTGAATATCAAGCCGGAGGTGATGTCGCGGGCGGTGAAGGAAATTACGGGCGAGGCTTATATGCCTTATTTTACGGAAACCGTGGTCTATAAGAGCGATATTGCGCAGTCCGTACAGGATCTTTACCGGGCGGTGCTGAATGATGCGCCTTTGCTGGAAAAGGAGGAGAACCTGTTTTTCCTGCTGGACCAGATTCTCAGGGAGTATGCGTCCGATTTTGAATCGGCGGATGTGCTGCGTCCGAACCGTCAGATCCAGAGCCTGTGCCAATACATGGAGGAGCATTTTGCAGAAAACGTGACGCTGGATGAGCTGCTTTCCATGACGGATTTCGGGAAATCCTATCTGCTTCGTTCCTTTACCAGGCAGACCGGGGTGTCGCCTTACCGGTATCTTCAGACGATCCGGTTGGACAAGGCGAAGCGCTTCCTGGAGGAGGGGATTGCACCTATTGATGCAGCGGGGATGGCCGGATTTTCGGACCAGAGCCATTTTACCCACTTTTTTAAGGAGTTTATCGGGCTGACACCCAAGCAGTACCAGCGTATTTTCCAGGATAAGGAAAAAGACAGCAATGAGACAGGAGAGGGCGAAGATGAAACAAAGTGATATGAAAGGGCATTTGGCGGCGTTTGTAACGATTTTTATCTGGGGGACCACATTTATTTCCACCAAGGTGCTGCTGAAGAGCTTCAGCCCCATTGAGATACTTTTTATCCGTTTCCTGATAGGCTATGCCACGCTGTGGCTGGTATATCCCCATCAGTTGAAGCCTGCGGAGAAAAAACAGGAATTGTGCTTTGCGGCAGCGGGGCTTTGCGGCGTTACGCTTTATTATCTGATGGAAAACATGGCGCTTACGTATACGCTGGCTTCCAATGTGGGGGTGATTATTTCCATAGCGCCATTTTTTACGGCGATTTTCAGCTTCTTCCTGCGCAAGGAGGATAAGCCGGGAAAAAGGTTTTTCCTGGGCTTTGTGATGGCCATGGCCGGAATCTGCCTCATCAGCGGCAGCAGCGGAGCGGCCCTTTCCCTGAACCCTCTGGGGGATATTCTTGCTATAGGCGCTGCCATTATATGGGCGGTCTACTCTTTGCTTACCAGAAAAATCGGGGATTTCGGCTACCATGTGGTGCAGGCGACAAGAAGGACCTTTTTCTACGGGCTTATTTTTATGCTCCCTGTTCTTTTCCTCATGGATTTCCGCGTGGAGGCCGCACAGCTAATACAGCTGTCCAACCTGGGCAATCTGCTGTTTCTGGGGCTGGGAGCCTCGACGCTTTGCTTTGTAACCTGGAATTACGCGGTCAGGGCGCTGGGAAGCGTGAAAACAAGCGTGTACATTTATATGGTTCCGGTCATTACCGCAGTGGCCTCGGCGCTGATACTTGGAGAAAAAATAACCGCAGCCTCCGCCGTGGGCATCCTTCTGACGCTGGGCGGCCTGTTCCTGTCCCAGAAATGGGGAAAAGAAACGGCTGAGGATGCCGCGGAGGCGGCCGTACAGCCGGAAGGGGAGCAGCAGGCGCTGGAATAAAACAGAAAAGAAGGAAATGAGGACAGAAACGATGGAAGCTGAAAACAGAAAATGTGTAATGATACTGGATGAGGAGCTGCCTGCGGGCGTGCTTGCCAATGCGGCGGGAATCCTGGGGATGACGCTGGGAAAACAAATCCCGGAGGTAATCGGCCCGGACGTGCTGGATAAAAACGGCAGGGAGCACCTGGGAATCACCGCTTACCCGGTGCCGATCCTGAAAGCGGATAAGGAAAAACTCAGGCAAATCAGGGAGCAGCTTTATCAGCCGGAATTTGCAGAATGTGTGGCGGTGGATTTTTCCGATGTGGCGCAAAGCTGCAGGACCTATGACGAATTTATCAGCAGGGCTGCGGCGGCAAGAGGAGAGGATATCACCTATCTGGGCATCGGCATCTGGGGAACGAAAAAGCAGGTAAACCGGCTGACAGGGAGCCTGCCGCTGCTGCGGTAGGGCTGTTTCCAAACATGCCTGAGCCGGTTTGTGAAACATAACTATATTTTTCCAGAGAACACCTGAAAATTTATTGGCAAAAAGGGATGAAAAAAGCCCCCTGATTTGTTATACTATGACGTGAGGGCAGAGGGACAACCTCTGTGACGAGGAACAGCAACGGAAATTTACAGGTGCGCAGATAAATATGATAAAGTTAAAATATATGACCATGGTTCTTCTATGCAGTCTGTGTATGACAGTACTGCCGGCCTGCGGATCAGGCAGGCAGGAGAATATCGACCAGGGCATGAAGCTGATTGAGCAGCTCAGCTATGAGGAAGCGCTGAAGTGTTTTGATGCGGCGCTGCTGAATAAGGAGGATGCAAGGCTTTCCTACCGGGGACAGGGACTTGCCTATATGGGGCTTACTGAATACGACAAGGCGGCGGAGTATCTGGAAAAGGCGCTCAGCTACAGTGACTTTAATGTGGAGCAGATGGATTTTGATATCAATTATTATCTGGCCACTGCTTACTACAAGCTGGGTGAGCTTGACAAGGCCAAGGCCGTATACGATTCGATTACGGCGCTTCGACCCAAGGAAAAAACGGCGTATTACCTGAAAGGGGTCATCGAGATCGAACAGGGTGACCAGGAGGCGGCGAAAGCTGACTTTGACAAGGCGGTGGAAATTGAGCCGCAGGATTACGACATGCGGATTAACATTTTCTGCAGCTGTGCGGAAAACGGGCTGCAGGAGCTGGGAGAAGGGTATCTGCAGACGGTTCTTGACAACGACGATAAGAAGCTGAGTGATTATAACCGGGGCAGGATGAGCTTTTACCTGGGAGATTACAACAGCGCAAGGAACAGCTTGGAAAAGGCAAAGGATTCCAACGCCGGTGTGGATGTGGTAAGCCTGCTGGGACAGACCTATGAAAAGCTGGGCGATTATAACTATGCGGCAAGTGTGTACAGCAATTACCTGAGCAATACGCCGGACGCGCAGATATATAACCAGCTGGGGCTGTGTGATTTGAAAATCGGTGAGTACGAAGCGGCGCTGAATGCCTTTCAGGCGGGGATTGCAATTGAGGGCAACGAGCTGATGCAGGTGCTCAAATTTAATGAAATTGTGGCGTACGAATATCTGGGAGATTTTAAACAGGCAACCGTACTGATGCAGAAATATATCAGTACCTATCCGGATGACGCAAAGGCCCAGAGAGAGTACGAATTCCTTCAGACACGGTAAAATATTCAGACACCGGAGAACGCCTCCGGTGTCATTTTGCACTACATTTATGTCAAGATTTCACCACTAATACAATATGTTGTGTTGTCCATTGACTTCACCTGGGAATGGTGATACAATGATCCCAACGCCCGATAAGGGGGCAAGTGTTCATCCGGAAAGGATGGACACTTGCTATTTTTAAGCATAAAGGACTGATGAACATGTTAAAGGAAAGCAGTAAAATCACAGAGGAGGAAGTAATATGTTTCATGTAATTAAGAGAAACGGCGATACGGCAGACTTTACGCTCACTAAGATCAATGATGTCATTATGAAGGCATTTAACGCCACAGGTATGGAATTCAGCAATGACATTATTGATTTGCTGGCGCTGCGTGTTACCGCAGATTTTCAGGATAAAGTGAAAGACGGAGCGGTGCATGTGGAGGATGTCCAGGACAGCGTGGAAAAGGTTCTGGAGCAGGCGGGCTACACAGAAGTAGCCAAGGCTTATATCCTTTACCGCAAGCAGCGTGAGAAAATGCGTAATATGAAGTCCACTATCCTGGATTACAAGGACGTAGTGAACAGCTATGTAAAGGTAGAGGACTGGCGCGTGAAGGAAAATTCCACCGTCACCTACTCGGTGGGAGGTCTTATTTTAAGCAACTCCGGCGCTGTAACTGCAAATTACTGGCTTTCTGAAATATATGACGAGGAAATTGCCGAGGCACACAGGAATGCGGACATCCATATCCATGATCTTTCCATGCTTACCGGTTATTGTGCGGGCTGGTCCTTAAAGCAGCTGATCACCGAGGGCCTGGGCGGAATCACCGGGAAAATCACTTCGGCTCCTGCGGCACATCTTTCCGTGCTCTGCAACCAGATGGTTAACTTCCTGGGAATCATGCAGAACGAATGGGCGGGTGCGCAGGCTTTTTCTTCCTTTGATACCTACCTTGCCCCTTTTGTGAAGGCTGATAACCTGACCTATCCGGAAGTGAAGAAATGCATTGAATCCTTTATTTATGGGGTCAATACCCCCAGCCGCTGGGGAACGCAGGCGCCTTTCTCCAACATCACGCTGGACTGGACCGTGCCGGATGACCTGGCTGAGCTTCCTGCCATCGTGGGCGGCAAAGAAATGGATTTCAAATACAAGGACTGCAAGCCGGAGATGGATATGGTGAACAAGGCTTTCATCGAAATCATGATCGAAGGGGACGCCAACGGCAGAGGCTTCCAGTATCCGATTCCTACCTACTCCATCACCAGGGATTTTGACTGGTCCGATACGGAAAACAACAGGCTCCTTTTTGAAATGACTGCTAAGTACGGCACTCCGTATTTCAGTAATTATATCAATTCCGACATGCAGCCCAGCGACGTGCGCTCCATGTGCTGCCGTCTCCGCCTGGATCTGCGTGAGCTGAGAAAGAAAACAGGCGGCTACTTCGGCTCCGGCGAGAGCACCGGAAGCGTGGGCGTGGTTACTATTAATATGCCCCGTATTGCCTATCTGGCCGCTGATAAAGAAGATTTTTACAGACGTCTGGATAAGATGATGGATATTTCCGCCCGTTCCCTGAAAATCAAGAGACAGGTGATCACCAAGCTGCTGAATGAAGGCCTGTATCCTTATACAAAGAGATATCTTGGAAATTTTGACAATCATTTTTCAACCATCGGCCTTATCGGAATGAACGAGGTCGGCCTGAACGCGAACTGGCTGCGTGAGGATCTGTCCAGCAAACATACACAGGATTTTACCAAGGAAGTGCTGAACCATATGAGGGAACGCCTTGCCGACTATCAGGAGGAGTACGGCGATCTTTACAATCTGGAAGCAACTCCTGCAGAAAGCACCACCTACCGTCTGGCAAAGCATGATAGGAAAAGATGGCCCGGAATCAAAACCGCAGGAAAACAGGGAGATACGCCTTATTACACCAATTCCTCCCATCTTCCGGTTGACTATACCGTTGATATTTTTGACGCGCTGGATATCCAGGATGAAATCCAGACGCTTTACACCTCAGGCACCGTATTCCATGCATTCCTGGGTGAGAAGCTTCCCGACTGGAAGGCGGCGGCCAACCTGGTGAGGACAATTGCTTTAAATTACAAGCTTCCTTATTATACCCTGTCACCCACCTACTCCATCTGTTCTGAGCATGGTTATCTTACCGGCGAACAGAAGGTGTGCCCGAAGTGCGGCAGAGTGACAGAGGTCTGGAGCCGTATTACCGGCTATTACCGTCCCGTGCAGAACTGGAACGACGGAAAGGCACAGGAATTTACCAACAGAACAGAATATGATCTGTCCAGATCCGAACTGAAGCATTCCTCCGCGGTGGTTACCCTGGCGGATTACGGGAAGAATGCCGCTATAAAGGCGGAGTCTGCGGATGATGTGAAATATCTCTTTACCACGAAGACCTGCCCCAACTGTAAGCTGGCGAAGGAATATCTGAAGGATGAAAGCTATATTCTGATCGATGCGGAAGAAAATGCGGAGCTGGCCGGCAAATACGGCGTGATGCAGGCGCCTACCCTGGTTGTGGTGAACGGGGAAGAGTATCGTAAGATTATCAATGCATCCAATATTAAGAAATATTCGGAGCAGAAGAATGTGGTGAACGCATAGGACTCCTTCTGCCCTGTATGGAATCAAAAAGAAAAGCTGTTGTTTCCTGCCCGTAGTTACGGTAAGGGGATGGCGGCTTATCTTTTTTTGTTATAAAATAGAAGGTAACTGTTCAGTATCTTACAGTTATGATAGAAGCATCAAAAGCGGGAAAGAGGAGGAACGTATATGAAGCTTTATATGCCAACCAAAGTTTATAATGAAAAGAACTGTGTGGAAAACCACAGCCGCGAGCTGGCGGCGCTGGGGACAAAAGCCCTGATAGTGACCGGGAAGCATTCTTCACGGAACAACGGCTCTCTGGAGGATGTGAAGGGCGCGTTGGAAAGAGAGAGGATACCTTATGTTATTTTTGATGAAATAGAAGAGAATCCTTCCGTGGAAACGGTGATGAAGGCGAGGGCGCTGGGAGTCAGCGAGAGTGCAGATTTTGTCATCGGCGTGGGCGGCGGTTCTCCTATGGATGCTTCCAAGGCCATTTCACTGATGATGGCGAACCCGGAGCATGACGAGAGGCTTCTGTACACCAAAGTGCAGACCTCCGCGGACGGTCCGGTCAGGGAGGCGTTTCCGGTGGCTGAGGTGCCCACCACGGCAGGAACCGGTTCCGAGGTGACGCCTTATGCCATTCTGACGAAAAATGTGCTTCCGGACATTGTGCTTACCACAGTTCCCCTGGAAAAGGATCGGGAGGCCTTTGCCTATCTGGAAAAACGGACGAAGCAAAGCATCAGCCATCATATTTTCCCGGCGCTGGCCCTTGTGGACGTAACTTATCTTCAAACGGCCTCCCGCACCGGCTGCATCAATACAGCGGTGGACACGCTGGCCCATCTGATAGAAAGCCACCTGAATACCAACAGTACGGAATACAGCAGGATATACAGTGAAATGGGGCTGCGGACCTGGGCGAAAATCAAGGATAAGCTGCTGCGTTTTGAAATCGGTGAAGAAGAGCGCCAGGCGCTTATGCGTGCATGCACGTTGGGCGGCATGGCAATCGCCCATACCGGAACGAGCCTGCCGCATGGACTGAGCTATCCCATCACCTGTGAAATGGGAGTGCCTCACGGCAAGGCAGTGGGTATCTTCCTGCCCGGCTTTATCCGGAATTATGGAAATCAGGAGGAGGCAATGAAGGTGCTGTACCTGCTGGATTTCGGCGGAGAGCAGACCTTCTGCGAATATATCAGGCAGCTGCTGGGAGAGGTGGTGATATCAGAGGAGCTGTGGGAAAGAACGATGGATGAGGTGCTGGCCAATCCGGCGAAGCTGAAGAACTATCCGTTTATGCTCGATCGGGAAAAACTGCAGGGATACCGGTAGATTTTACCTGGTTTTACATACTTTTTGCGTGAACACGGCAATAGATTTAAGGTTGGCTCTTTATAATGAACCTGTCGATTGTACATACTACAATATGGAAGGAGATTATGAAGAGAGTGAAAAAGAAATTGGTTTCGTTATTGATGACAGGAATGCTGCTGGCGGGTGCGCTTACCGGGTGTTCGGGGGCGGGTGCGTCGCCGGAGGCTTCGAGTGAGGCGGGCAGCGAAACGGTGAAGGAGACGCAGTCTGCGGAGGATATCCAGACTGCGGCAGGCGCGTCGGCGGCTGAACAGGTTGGGGCGCAGGACTCTGTGCAGGCGGGAACGCCTAAGTATGTGTTTCTTTTTATCGGGGATGGGATGAGTTATCCGCAGGTGCAGCTGACCAATTATTTTTTGAGCGCTTCCCAGGCGGACGTGGGGAAAACGGTCGCTGTGGACGGGGAGGAAAAGACGATCCTGCAGAGCAAAAATCATCTGGCCATGATGGATTTCCCGGTGGCCGGATCCGCGCAGACCTTTGACAGCACCTCCTTTGCACCGGATTCCGCATCTACGGCGACCTCTATAGCCACGGGCAAAAAGACCTGGAGCGGAAGCATCAATGTAAGCGAGGATTTTACGCAGACCTATGAAACGATTGCGGAAAAGCTGAAAGCACAGAAGGATTATAAAATCGGCGTGCTGTCCACGGTAAACTTAAACCATGCCACGCCTGCCGCGTTTTATGCGCATCAGGCGTCCAGAAGCAGCTATTATGACATCGGCCTGGAGCTGATTGAGAGCGGCTTTGATTATTTTGCCGGAGGGGGCCTTTTGCAGACAACCGGCAAAAATGAGGATCAGGAGGATCTTTACACACTGGCGGAAAACGCAGGCTACCAGGTGGTAAAAACACAGGCGGAGGCGGAAGCGCTGGGCGCGGACAGCGGAAAGGTCATCGTTATCGACGAACATCTGGCAGACAGCAGCGCCATGTCCTATGAGCTGGATCGCGGGCAGGAGGAATGGGCGCTTGCTGATTATGTGGAAAAAGGCATTGAGGTGCTGGATAATGAAACCGGCTTTTTCATGATGGTGGAAGGCGGAAAAATCGACTGGGCCTGCCATGCCAACGACGCCGCTTCCACAATTACGGATACCATTGCCCTGGATAATGCGGTGGAGAAAGCCGTGGAATTCTATGAGCAGCATCCGGAGGAAACCCTCATCATCGTCACCGGGGATCATGAAACCGGAGGTTTGACCATCGGTTTTGCGGGAACGGATTACGATACCTTTTTAAAGAATTTTGAAAACCAGAAAATCTCCTATGCAAAATTTGATTCCGATTATGTATCTGCTTACAAGGAAAATAAAACGGATTTCGCGCAAGTCATGCTGGATGTGACAGAGCTGTTCGGCCTTCAGGCGCCTGCCGGGGAAGGAAGCAGCGCCGCACAGCAAAAGGACAGTGCGGATTTGCATCCGGAATCCGGAAATGACGGCGCCCTGGTCATGACGGATTATGAATACGGGCTTCTTAAAGGTGCTTACGAAACGACCATGTCCCGCACCGGGGAGGAAGAGGAGTTCGCGCAGGACGAATATATCCGTTACGGCAGTTACGAACCGCTGACCGTAACCATCACTCATATTCTTAATAACAAGAGCGGCGTAAATTTTGGCTCCTATGCCCATACAGGGCTTCCCGTGGAAGTGCTGGTTAAGGGAACCGGAGCGGACAGCTTTGACGGCTACTATGATAATACGGATATTTATAACCGTCTGGCCGCCCTGTTAGGAGTGGAATGATGAAAATAATGTCTTTTTTCAAAAGGCAGAATTCCGTAGTACTTACCACTATTTTCGGACTGATAGTCATCGGTATCCTCATATGCCTTCCCACAGGCTATGAGGATGCCCTTATTTATCAGGGGACGGAGCGCGCCGTGGGCAAGGTAGTGGGTACGGATAATTCTGCGATTATTACTTCAGGCCTGATCCAGTCCGGTGAACAGCTGTGCACCCTGGAAATCGAGAACGGAATTTTTGCGGGGCAGACCCTGGAGGGCGTGAATTTCCTCAGCGGTTCCCTGGAAAAGGATAAAATTTTTAAAACAGGGGATCGCGCCCTGCTTACCATAAGCTACAAAGGGCAGGAAATAAAATCCGTAATCCTGTCGGATCATTACCGGCTGGACAAGGAGTTTATCCTTCTGGCGGTTTTCGCCGTATTCCTGGTGGTTTTTGCAGGAAAAATCGGGTTTCAGGCGATCCTTTCCTTTTTTATTACCATATTAATGATATGGAAGGTTCTTGTTCCCTGCTATCTGAAGGGCTGTTCCCCTGTCTGGACGGGCATTGCCATCACGGCTGTCCTCACTGCCATTATCATCTTTTTTGTATACGGCCCGGACAAACGTACCCTGTCCGCAGTCCTGGGCGCGCTTCTCGGCGTAGCCACCACCTGCATACTGGGAATCCTGTTTACGGATCTGTTTAAAATCCACGGCGCGGTCATGACAAGCTCCGAATCCCTCCTTTACAGTGGCTACCAGGATCTTGATCTGACCTCTATTTTTATGGCGAGTATTTTTATCGGCGCTTCCGGCGCCATGATGGACCTTGCCGTTGACATTACCTCGGCCGTATACGAGGTTATTTCCAAAAAGCCGGATATCCTGCCCGCAGAAGCAGTTCTGTCAGGCCTGCGCGTGGGCCGCGCCGCCATGGGCACCATGACTACAACCCTTCTTCTCGCCTATTCCGGCGGCTATATTTCCCTCCTCATGGTTTTCATGGCCCAGGGAACCCCCATCGATCACATCCTGAACTATAAATATGTGGCCGCCGAAGTCCTGGATACCGTGGTAGGCAGCTTCGGCCTGGTAACCGTCGCTCCCTTCACCGCCCTCATGGCAGGCCTGCTCCTGACAAGAAAAAAAGGCAGCATGCCATCTTAAACTTCTGCTTTTCCTGTCCCTCAAACATAAGCTGTGTGTTCCATCCGGCCAGCTAATCCGGCCAACTAATCTCTTGTGCGATACCTGTAAATATGTTACAATTCTCATAAATGTTCAGCAGGCCGGGCAACGGTAGACGAACCGCTTCCGGGCGGTTCTGTTTTTGCGGACAAAAGAAGCTTCGTTCGTAACTGTGAGGGTACCACGCAGTTACCTTCGTTTAATATCTATAATGGAAAGGAACGAATGTATTATGATTAACAAGCTTGTGGAAAAGATAAAAAACACCAATGCGCCCATCGTTGTGGGACTGGATCCGATGCTGAAGTACATCCCGGAGCAGATTCAGAATAGGGCCTTTGAGGAGTACGGAGAGACCTTAAAGGGAGCGGGAGAGGCCATCTGGCAGTACAACAAGGGGATTGTGGATGCGGTTTACGACCTGATTCCCGCGGTAAAGCCTCAGATCGCCATGTATGAGCAGTTCGGGATCGAAGGCATGATCGCTTACCAGAAAACTGTGGATTACTGTAAGGAAAAGGATCTGGTGGTTATCGGCGATATCAAGCGCGGCGACATCGGTTCCACCTCGGAAGCCTATGCCGTGGGGCATCTGGGCAGAGCGAAGGTGGGAAGCAGCCGTCTGTCCGGCTTCGGAGAGGATTTTGCCACCGTGAACCCCTATCTTGGTTCCGACGGCGTGAAGCCCTTCATCGATGTGTGCAGGGAAGAGAAAAAGGGTATTTTTGTTCTGGTAAAGACCTCTAATCCCAGCAGCGGCGAATTCCAGGACAGGCTCATTGACGGCCGCCCGCTCTATGAGCTGGTGGGTGAGAAGGTTGCCCAGTGGGGGGAGGAAGCCATGGGAGATTCCTACAGCTATGTAGGCGCTGTCGTGGGCGCAACCTATCCTGAAATGGGCGCGGTCCTCCGCAAAATTATGCCCAAGGCATACATCCTGGTTCCCGGCTATGGCGCGCAGGGAGGAAAAGGCGCTGACCTGCTTCCTTTCTTCAATGAAGACGGGCTGGGCGCTATCGTGAATTCCTCCAGAGGAATCATCGCGGCATATCAGCAGGAAAAATATGCACAGTTTGGCGCCGCCAACTATGCGGACGCATCCAGGCAGGCAGTGCTTGATATGATTGACGATATCTCCACTGCGCTGGGAACAAAATAATCATAATACGTTTGGAAACGGCGCACCGGGTATAAGATACAATCTGATGTATCTCAATAATGGCAGGGCAATGGAGAGCATCCTGGAAGGAGAAAGAAATTAAAAAGCAGGGGATTGCTGAACAGATTTCAGAGAAATCTGTCAGTCGTTTTTTTAAATGAGGTAGATTTACACAGCTAAAGGTGCTAAAAAAAAGCAGCTTTTTGATGAAGAAGCATGTTTGATAGCATATTCTGGAGGTATGTACTGCTTGCTGCAGAAAAGCACCTGGGAAGAATACCAAATCAGGATTTTTTTGCTACTATTACAAAATAAACATAACGGAAGAGCGGCCATCACGCCGCTCTTTTCATTATTGATCCAAAGGAATATGTATACTTACGGTCGTTCCTTTGTTCTTAACACTGTAAATTTTTATTCCATAAGTTTTTCCGTATAATAACTGAATAATACTATGAACATTGTTAAGTCCAACATGATTATGATTGGTATCCTGAGAATCCAGTTTCAGTGGAAGCGTAATATAGCCATCTTCATCAAAACCGACTCCGTCATCGATTACATCGATCTGTATTCCGGTAGCAGAATAGGAGAGATTGATATACACATGACCTGCTTTCATCTTGGGTTCCAGTCCATGTACAACAGCATTTTCTGCAATCAGCTGAATGCACAGCTTGGGAATGGAATAATTCAAAATGCTCTCATCCTCTGTTTCAATCGTATAGGAGAGCTTTTCGCCGTAACGGAATTTCTGAATCTGAAGATAATACTCCGCATATTCCAGTTCCTGAGAAATGGGTACTTTTTCTGTATCGCTGCGGTAAATTTTGGCCTGTATCAGCTTGGAAAAGGTTGACATCAAATTGCTTACTTCTTCATTTCCATCGAGCCGGGCCTGAAGTCCAATCGCATTAAGGACATTGAACATAAAATGCGGATTCATCTGTGACTGTATAAATTTCAGTTCCATCTCAGTAACTGAGAGTTGTTTTTCATAAACCTGCTTGATAAGGTGATGAATGTATTCCGTCATCTCGTTAAAAACATGGCTGATTTCATGAAATTCCTGACTGTCATACTCGGGAAGCTTGGTTTCAAAGTCTCCCTCTTTTACCTCATGCATTTTTCCGGTAATTTCCTGCAATGGCTTAGTAATTCGATAAGTAAAGAGAAGGAAGCTGGTCAAGCCGGCCAGTAGAATAATGATAAAACCAATGATATAAATGCTCAGGGAATTGTATAAAATAAAGGAGGCCTGATTTTGAGGAATTCCCATTGTCAGCTGCATCTGCATACACAGCTTGTCTGTGTAGATGCGGTAAGAATGTTCTGCTATCTTCCCGATATATGGTTTAGAGGGCTGTGTTACCCGAAGCTCTGAAAGTTGTGCTTCTGCGTCAGCGGTAAAGTCCCCGGAGATAATGCCGTCCTGATTATAAAGCATCCAAATGGAATCTTCATAATTCTGCAAGTCTCCCATGACATCCCTGATGGCATTTGAATTCAGTTCGAAAATGATAACTCCCTGTTCCTCCATATTCTCATCCAAAACAGAATATGCCATATAAAGCATATCTTTCTGGGAATAACAGATTCCGCCAAAACGATTTTTTCTTTTGTCTGTCCTTCGATAGGTATTCCAAAGGGAGATGAATTTCTGCTCAGTTGTTGGAACTTCAGAATACAGAAGAGTATAGTAGGAGTTGGAAACGAAGCTGCCGTTTTCACGGAACAGAAAAATCTTTTCCACCAGAGGAGTACTTCCAGTCCCCCTGTTGGCCGAACTGCTGATGTTCATGACGCGTATCAATTCTTCCTGTAAAAACTCAGAAGAAGGAGCGCTGGAGCTATCCTGCAGAAAACCCATCAGATCATCTGAATTACGAACGGATTTAACTACATCCTCCATATATAGAAAGCGTTGATTCAGGTTACTGCTTACCTCTGTTAAAAGGAAATCCAGATCATGATCTACATAGGTTCCGACTAAGCGGCCAATAGCAATGACAAATAGGAATCCACATAACAGGAAATATGTCAGAATGATTGCGAGATTTGTTTTTAACAATCTCATTCTCAAAGAGGGTCTTTTTTTTATTGAAAGGCTATCTTTCATTATTTATCTCCTGAATTTAAAGCAGTCAGCATTTCATCAACCTGGTCTACGGCCCAAGTGTTCTGATTTAAATATTGTTTTACCACATCAATTTTGGCTTCCGGCCAGACGGAATAAATGGTTTTTAACTGAATATCCGCTGTATATGCCTGCTGAATGGCATTTCCGAACAGAGGATATTCCTGGATTACCTGTTCCATATCAATGTTAGGATTGGCCGGAGCCTGCCCTGTCTCTATAGCCATCTTCGTTTGAACTTCCTCGCTTAACATATATTTTAAAAAGCGAACTTCAGCTTCAGCTTTTCCCTCATCTTCTTGCGCAGCAAGTACATATCCGGAAGAGGGCGAAATATAGGAGAGACTCTGTCCATCTATAGCAGGGTAGTTGGCATATTTTAATTGAGCACTAAGGGGACTGTTTTTTAATTCTTCACTTTCCCAGACACCGTTGAAATAGATAATACTTTTTCCGTTTTGAAAATATTGACGGGCATTTTCAATATTGTCCACCCAAGAGGCATGTGAACCGATGATTTCTATATCTGAGAGCGTATGCATCAATGCTTCCTTATGGATTTTAATATAAGGATTCTGGGAAGCCCTTAAGCCATTACGGCCTTCGCCAGCAAGCCTTGCCAGAAAAAGGAATTCGATTGTCTGAGTATCTTCCAAGGCAAAGACTGAGAGGTTCTGTTCGCTGCTGTCTATCCATGCCTGAAGCTGCTCGACTGTTTCCATAAATTCCGACCATGTCTGGGGGAGCTGAACATTCCCCTGTGCATCAGAAATACCAGCTTCTTTGAAATAATTTTCATTATACCAGTAGCCCGCCACTTCCAAAACATCAGGTATGGTGTGGATTTTGCCGGAACTGGTAGACCAAGTATCAAAGACTGCAGGAGATATATCTTTTTCCCACTCAGGGTCGGCTTTAATATAGGGCATTAAATCCAGAGCCATGCCACTTCTCTGCGCATTTTTTTCAAAGTATGAGAGACCGTTTGTACTGATAATATCGGGCATTTTACCAACAGCAAGCATATCATTTCCGTTTTTGACCGTTTCATATGCAGTAGAGTATGCAATGCTGTTTATAACAATATCGGGATTCTTTTCTGTAAAATCATTATAGATCTCCGTCATGACTGTATGAGTTTTTTGAGTGCCGCCCCAGCCGTGCATAAATGTGAGTTCAACTGGAGGTTGAGAAGCTTTATTTTGGCAGGCACTTAAGGAGAGGAGGCTGATACAGATGAGTACTGCAGTTAGTGTATCAAAGACTTTTTTTCTCATGATTTTAACGTCCTTAAATGTAATTATTTAAAGATATTATAACATTCATTTCCTTTTATAGAAATATGGAAATCCAGCAGAACAGCGAAAAGTAAAAAAAGTATAATAAAAAGTCAAATAATCACGTAGAAAGATAAAATATCTAAAGTTATCATTGTGGTAGTTAGCATAGTGGAGGAGATGAGAACATGAGAATAGTTGAAACGGGATACCAAAAGGAAAAAACAGAATTTTTCGGAAGCAAGTTCTGTATCGGGAATGGGTATTACGGATACCGTGGAACCCTGGAGGAATATACAAAAGATCAGTTGGTGGCATGCACTCTTTCAGAGATCTTTGATGACAGCGGGAACGGCTGGAGAGAGCCGGTAAATGTACCGAATGGTCTGAAATGTACACTTCTGTGTGATGGAGAGGAACTTTCTGTATTGACAAAGGAACCGGTGGAACATGAGCAGGCATTGGATCTGAAGGGCGGCTTCCATGAAAGAAGGAGCGTATTTGTATCAAAGTCTGGAAAACGAATTGAGATAAAGACAGAACGATTTGCCTCTCTTAAGGATCTGCATCTTCTGGTGATGAAGTATGCAGTGATTGTGGATGAGAAAGCGGAGCTTGTATGGAAAAGCCATTTCGACTGCGACATCTGGGATATTAATGGCCCGCATTTCTATGAACAGAAGCAGGGAGAGATTCACGGAATTGACGTGGTTGCTTCCACAACAATCCAGAATAAGAAGAAGGCTGCGGTAGGCCAGTTTGCCGTCATTCGAGAGGGAGAGGGAAAGCTTCTTCGGGAGAACGGAGAGATTACAGTCACCTCTGTACTTGAGAAAGGAAAGACTCTTGAAATTGTAAAATATGTGTCTGTCTGCAAGGAAACAGACTGTGTCCTCCCGGAAGTTGCAGCTGCGGACATTTGCTTGGATGCTTCGGAAAAAGGATATCAGTACTGGAGAGAAGAGCAGGAGAAACTATGGAAAGAGCGCTATGAGCACTTGGGAATTGAGATTATCGGAGATGAGGAGGCACAGCTTGCTGTTTATTACAGCTGTTACCTTCTACTTTGCTCAGCACCTTTTCATACCGATACGGTTGCAATCCCGGCAAGAGGACTTTCTGGTCAGGTGTACAAGGGAGCCATGTTCTGGGACACTGAAATCTACATGCTTCCGATGTTTGCCTTCTGCGAACCGGAAGTAGCGAGAAATCTCATGAACTATCGTGTGAAAAATCTGGCGGGAGCCTTAAAGAAGGCCGCTGAATATGATTATCAGGGAGCCTTTTTCCCGTGGGAGAGTCAGGAGAACGGTGAGGACGGCTGTACACACTATAATCTGACTGATATTTTTACCGGAAGAAAGATGCGGACTTATTTCCGCGATAAGCAGATTCATATCAGTGCAGATGTTGTTTACGGACTCTGGAAATACATGATGATTACAGGGGATTATTCCCTTCTGTTCGAAGGCGGTGCGGAGACGATTCTGGAATGTGCAAGATTCTTTTATTCTTACTCATATTACAAAAAGGGGAAACACAGATATGAGTTCCTTGATGTAACCGGAGCTGATGAATATCACGAGAGAATCAACAATGACGCCTATACAAATTACATGATTGACCTGTCTTTGAAAACTGCACTGCATGTGATTGAGTATTTAAAGAAAGAAAATCCGGCTTATTTCGAGGAACTTCTGAAAAAGATAGATTTCCCGGATGCAGAACAGATTATCGGGGAAATGGCTGTAGAGTTATATCTTCCGCAGCCCAATGCGGACGGAGTGATTGAACAGTTCGACGGATACTTCAAGGAAGAGGATCTCACCATTGAAGAGCTGTACTCAAGAATTATTAAGCCCAACGAATATCTGGGAAGCCCGACAGGTCTGGCAGTTCATACGCAGATTCTCAAACAGGCAGATGTAGTTCTGCTCCTGAGCCTTCTGGGTGATCAATTCAGCAGCGAAATAAAGGAAAAGAACTGGAAGTATTACGAACCCCGCACCGAACACGGTTCCAGCTTAAGTACCTGTATCTATGCGTTACTGGCTGCTCAGATTGGAATGACAGACTGGGCATATAAGTATTTGATGCGGGCAGGTCGGATTGATTTGGATGGAGATTATAAACTTTATCTGGGAGATCTATATATCGGAGGAACCCATCCGGCAGCAAACGGCGGAACTTGGATGGTAACAGTACAGGGATTTGGAGGATTGACACCTCTGGAAGAGGGAGTCTCCATTATTCCTCATCTGCCAGAAAAATGGACTCAGCTTTCCTATTGCTTCTACTATGGTACAGGGCGATATCGTGTGAGCATTACAAGTGAAAAAATCACCCTGGAACCGCTGGAAGGCGAACACATACTGAAGGTAACAACAGAAACAGGAACTTATACCTGCAAGCCAACAGAAAAACTGGAAATTTTAAGAGGAGATACAAAATGAAATATAAGGCAATCTTTTTTGACTGGGATGGAACAGCCGTTTTATCCCGCACAGCACCCACAGAAGTGGTAAGAGAATGCATGATTCCACTCTTACGGGAAGGAAAGAAACTCATTATCGTAAGCGGAACTACATACGAGAACATCGCGGAAGGAAAGCTTCATGAACTGCTTCCGAAGGATTGTCTAAACAATCTGTACCTGGGTCTTGGAAGAGGGGCATATAACTATGGCTTTAAAGATGGACAGCCTGTTATTCTGCAAGAGAATATGCCGAATCTGGAAGAACTGATGAAAATCCATCGTGCCAGTTACCGTCTCCACGAGGAGCTGCTTGTAAAGTACGACATCTGTACGGATATTGTATTCAACAGACCGAACTACTGCAAGGTGGATCTGATGGCTGCCCATGTCAGAGGTGGGAAGTTGTTCTTACAGCAGGAAGAAATCGATCAGGTAAAAGAGATTCTGACAGAAGGAGGTCTGACAGGAGGCCTTCTGGAAGTGCTTGCACTCTCAGAAAAGCTGGGTGAGGAAGAAGGAATTAAGCTAAAGGCAACCACGGATGCCAAATATGTAGAGGTTGGAATCAGTACTAAGAGCGATAACGTAAATTATTTTATGGACCATGTACTGACAGACTTTGGTATCAGTGCGGAGGACTGCTGCTTCTGGGGAGACGAGTACTGCTATCTGACGGAAGGTGTTCCGGGAAGCGATGCCTATATGATTACAGATATGACACGGGAGGGGGACTTCTTTGATGTATCAAAGGAAAACAGGACTCTTCCTGCTGAGGTAAAGTGGCTCGGCGGAGGAATTGAAACCTTTCATGAGTTCTTAAGAAAAGCATAGGTGATAAGATACAAATAAGTAAATGAGTAAGAATACAGGGAGTATTTTCTTCGGAGAGTACTCTCTGCATTTTTGCACTTTTTTAACCGGAGAGATGGATAAAAAAGGGAAAGTAAAAAAAGTGCAGGATTAGAAAGGGAAGAGGCTGCAAATCATCAAAAAGATACAAGAAGAACATGGTTTTGTTTATTCAGATAGAAGGCAGATAGAAGTATAGTGTAATTACCAAATGGTTTAAGGAGGAACGAAAATGAAAATGAAAAAGATAACCAGCCTGTTACTGGCTGGAGTACTTGTAGGTTCTATGGCTCTGACCGGCTGCGGTTCAAAAGGAAGCACAGAAGATGCGGCAGCAACTCCGGCAGAGGGAACAGAAGCAACTGCAGAACTTCCCACAGTAACTTTTACTCATGGATATTATCATGATGAGTCCGAGTGGGCTCCCGCAGCAG
>PPYE01320494.1_pt1 | contig 30748 bp, 31 predicted proteins | sample 1559881 | NCBI WGS metagenome assembly PPYE01 (sample SAMN08240022, study PRJNA423297) | Human gut metagenome, whole genome shotgun sequencing project. | reverse complement strand
CCTTTGCTATTTCATGAAATGGGCGTATCTCGCCGGATACGCGCCGATGTGACGGAGGCTTAATGAGCTGGAATTACCCAGACGGTTTCGATCCGGCTGTGTTGGATCGGAAGTTTGATTTCGAATCCGACACGGACGAATTAGCTCGTCAAATCGTCGAAAACGACGATACCGCAACTTGCTGCGACAACTTTGAGGCGACTGAGTATCTGTTCGAATTTTTCGGCGGCACCCCGATCCCGACCGACTTCTTGAATGAAGTCACTCAGGTGACGACCCAAAAAGTTCAAACACTGCGAGTGCAAAAAAAATGAACAAAATCACGACTGCCCAAGCACTGGGAAAAACGTTTCCCCATCCCATTTTCGAATACCTCGATACCGTTGCGTTCCTAGTGGGCGAGGGCTTCGCTTTCGCGGCGGGTGCTGCACTTGCTCACCAGATGAGGAGCCGCAAATGACCAAGTTCACGGAATTCCTGCTCGACGCGCTGACGGGCCGCCCGGCCAAGGGCTTTACCCCGGCTGAGCTCGCCAGAGAGCATCAAGCTCAGATGATCGGCGTCATCGGCGGGGTCATCTTCTTCGCGACGATGTGCCTCGTCATCTACGGCGGCTCCTTCCTCCTTCGCTACCTCGCAACCAACTGAGGTTCACTATGCAATACGAATTCATCACCCGCATCCTTTCCGGCGCGGCTGAGCTCGAGATCGACTTCTACAGCGATCTCTACGAACTTGGGGTGTGGTGGGCGCTCCTCTCCGGCCATGACCGCGAGACCCGCGCACGCCGCGTCCTCGAGCGCTCCCTGTACAACGTCGAGGGGTTCCGCGAAGCGTTCGACCGCGAGGCCGCCAAGGGCGGGGAGTTCTTCGACGTAATCGACCGCATCCTGCACAAGGCCGACCGGGCCTGCAAGGAATGGTCTCAGTACGAGTACGAGGAGAACAAGCGCGACCGTGCTGAGGACGCCGCATGATCAGGCGCACCAAAAAGGAGCTCATTCAGATCTTCAAGAAGCTCCGCGAGTCTCACGCTTGGTCTCACAAGGAGGCCGGAGAGCTCTCAATCATCCGGGATCGCTACGAGGAGGGCAAGGAAGATGAAGTGCACAGCCTGATAGACGAACTGGACGCCAAGCTAGGCGCAAAACGTCGCGCACTCTTCGCGCTTTGGAGTGACCTCACCCGCTCAGAGAAGGAACCGCAATGACCATCCCCCAGCACCCGCACCGGCATCGCTCTCAGCTCAGCAAGCGCCAGCGCAGGGCATGCGCAGCGCGCAAGGCCCGAGCGAGAGAGCGCAAGACCAAAGCAACGAAACACACCAAGGCGAGCTTCCTCCAGGGGCTCGCCTTTTTACTAGGGAGATTTTTCCGATGACAACCGACTCAGCAGACCGGGCCGAATGGCTCAAGCAGCCGGAAGCAGAAGCGCGCCGGGGCCGCCAGACGACCAAGAGCGGCCGAACAGCTGCGAACAACCGCACAGCCCGCCCCCAAACAGGCGGGCTTTTTCGACCTCATTCGCTACATCTTGGAAAGGTGGTTCAAATGACACCGAATGACCAGAAAGAAAAAGAGGTTTGGGAAGCCGAACAGGCCTCCGCAAACCTCCCTATGTCCGGGCAAGACGAAGACGACATCGAGCGCATGCGAAAAGAGTTCGATGAAGTCTTCGCGTTTTAACCACACGGAGAATCATACATGAGCTACGGAACGCTTGTTTTGGGCGAAAGTGGGTCAGGCAAGACTTGCTCCCTTCGCAATATCGATCCAACCAAAACGCTAATCATCCAACCGGTCAAAAAACCGCTTCCTTTCAGGTCAACTGGCTGGAAGTTTGTTCAGCTCGGAACTAAAAAAGTTGTCGAGAACAAGCGAGAGCGAGAAGAGCTCACACGCCTGAGTGGCGGCAACATCCTCTGCACGTCCAACGTCCCCTTCATCCTTCAGTCCATGAAGGAGACCTCAAAGGAGATCATCGTCATCGACGATTGGCAGTACTTCCTATCCTTCAGAATGATGGAGTTGCGGAACGTCGGAGGCTATGACAAGTGGAATCAGATCGGCGGCTGCGGGTTCGATCTCGCCAAGACCGCTTCAGAGCTCGACGATGCAAAACGCGTCTATCTCCTTGCGCACACGGTGGTCAAGGATGGCGTGACGCGCATCAAAACGATCGGGCAGATGCTGGACGAAAAGATCGTCATTGAAGGGATGTTCACAACCGTCCTTCGAACAGCGGTCGATCAGGGCAAGTACCTCTTTCGCACTCACAACTCAGGCTTCGACACCGTGAAATCTCCTCTTGGGATGTTCGAAGAAGACGAGATCGACAACGACCTTGCAGAGGTCGACAAGGCCATCTGCGAGTACTACGGAATTTCAACACCCGCCGAAGAATCGGCAAAGGAATCTAAATGATCATCGGAACTATCAAGGCCGACAAGGTATCTGCCATCAGGAGCGAAACCCCGGCCCGCATCTTTGAAACTGGGGCTTACAAAGGAAAGATCCTGCAGGCAGAGCAGTACGAAACGAAGAACGGAGCCGCGATGCTCCGGTTTTACTTCGAATCGAATGATGGAGCCACGGCGTGGCTCTCGCTTTGCATCGTCAAAAGCGACGGCGAAGAGGCTTTTGGTATGGGTATCTTCCAGTCCATGCTTTTTTGCTCCAAAACCGAGTCGGTCGAATGGGTCGAAGGCAAGGTACGCACCATGAAAGGCGAGATCGTGAAGGGCTATCGCGGAAAGGCGATCGAAGGAAAGCCAATCGGCCTCGTCCTTGAAGCAGAGCCCCGCGAATACCTCTATCTAGGGGAGGTAAAGATCGCCAACGACATGACGATCCGACGCGCATTCGATCCGGCCACCGGTCGAACCGCTAAGGAGATCGATTCGGGCGCGACTGAAGCCACGGCTATCCCCGCGCTTCTTAAGAACCTGAAGGAGCATCCTAAGGCGGTGCGCAAGCTTGACGGAGGAACGCAGGCACAGACCTCCAGCGCAGCTTCTATGCCGCCTGATCCGCCAGTCGATGACGACATGCCCTTCTAACAACCATTCAGCCCCGGTCAACCACCGGGGCTTTTTTGCGAGCACTCAAAATGAAAATTTACGAAATCCCCGGCGCGCTGCGCGAACTTCTCGACCGCCTCGACGCCGATCCCGATACGGGTGAGGTCGATGGCGAAGCCCTTGCCGCCTACGCGGAGTACACCACCGCAGCAGCTGAAAAGCTCGAAGGGACGGCTTGCTACTGCCGCGAACTCAAGGCCGAAGCCGAAGCTATCAAGGCTGAAGAAGAGCGTCTTGCAAAGCGCCGTAAGGCACTGGAGAACAAGTCCTAGCGCCTGAAGGCCTACATGATGCCCGCGCTCGAAGCTATGGGCGGAAAGGTTAAGGGCGTCATGGCGTCACTGCGCATTTCCAAAACTCAGTCCGTCACCGTCTTCGACATCGACGCGCTGCCGGACGCATTCAAGCGCGTCGTGACCAAGGTCGATCCGGACAAGGTTGCCCTCAAGAAGGCCCTCAAGGCCGGTGAGGACATCCCCGGCGCGGCCCTCGAAGACCGCCAGTCAGTCGTCATCTCGTAAGGAGCGCGGGCATGGAGCATCCGATTTTCGATCTGACTTTCGCGGGCTCTCGGGAATCGGTGCTCTGCGGCTTCCCCGATGAGGAGGCCGTGCTCAAAGTCGTTGAGACCATTCGCCAGAAGCTCGACGAGATCGAGCACCTGCATCAGCGTCTCAAGGACATGGATGGGCAGTGGTAATGGCCTTCAAGTACTTTGAACTGGCGATGGTCATCGTCAGCGTCCTCGGGCGCATCGCCGGGACAGTCGCCATCGTGTGGCTGATCGTGACAAGGCTTGCGGATGGGTTCTTCACGCCCCTCCTTGTCCTCTTGGTCACGTACTTCGGCCTCGGCTTCCAGATGAGCTACAAGAGCGACAAGCCCCAGCAGGAAGCTCAGAGCCAACCACCGCAACTCCCACGCCCATAACCAACAGCCCACCTGGGGGCTTCATCTTGATGCCGCCTGTCATGGAAAACGTGAAAACCGCCTCCCACGTGGATGCGCGCTTAGGCAGACGGCATCAAAATGACATGGGCGGCAAAGAGTCCTCTCATTTTTTGTCATGTTTGATCATGGTTCGGCTGGCCTTCTTGAGTCGAGACTTGACCTTTCGTACGTCCTCTTCAATGGGCAAATCCTCGGGATTCGTTCCGCTGTTCCGGAACATCATTTCTCGCACCTCTTTTCCGACAGCCTTGGCAGATGCAGCGGCATCCCTGAGCCCCTTCACTCCTTTACTTCGAATGCGCTCGGCAGTCTGAGTGTCGCGAAACAGGTTGCCTGCGAGTTCGGTTATGCCCATAAAGTCATATAAGACCGGAGTAGTAGAGCCGCTCCTATACACCCCCTTGTAGGAGCGAAGTTCCGCTAACGGCATGTTGTACATGCCTCGAAAGCCTGCATCTTTAAAGATGCCAAATTCTGATGGCTGGACCCCCGCCTCTTTCGCGGCGGAACTCAGCAGTTTCTCGGCCGATTTGAGATCTTCGCGAGTTTCGATACGGAGCACGCTGGTTGAATCGATTGCAGACTGAATGATCGCTTCCGCAAATGCCGACAGCGCTATCTTTACCCTCTGCACCTCAGGCTTTTTATCGTCTGCAAAGGTGGAAATCAGAAAACAGGCGAACCTATTCAGCTTAAAGTCCACCAGGCGGCCATCTTCACCTCGAACTTGCTCAAACGCTTCGGAGACGTCCAGATCAAGCTTTGCACACGATACCATGGCCCTATTTATGACCTTTCTGAAGGTCTCCCATGAGCTATACCCCAAACGATGCATGAACTCCTTGGCGAGCCAATAACGTCTGCCATTTTGATGGCTACAGGTCTCAAGGATTTCGATCTCAGTATTGGAGTCAACAGATTCCGTCATCTTCTTCTCCGATGTCCAACAAGTAATGTTCATTTTGACACAGCGCCTGAGGTCGGGCATACTTGTCCTGCCCCGTGAAAGCGACGGGGACGGGCGTCGAAACCCGACTGATCTCAAGGCGCAAGAAAGCCGCCGACCGTTGGAAGCGGCTTTTTTTCTTAGGTGCCCAATTTTGGGCTTCTAGAGAAAATCACAGACTTGCGTGAAAGTCTCCTTTATGGGAGAGGCTCGCGGGCACCTTCGGGTGGCCGATACCTTGAGATCGGTTTTCGACCCCGCGATGCCTCGCCCACCACCGTCGAAAGTGGGAGCGAGGTTCTTAAACCTCTCAAGGAGACAAGCATGAACGCTGTCAAAACGCGCACCACTGCGCCCGCTATCACTGTCTGCAACGGCCTTGCTACCGTCCTTACGACGAACATCTCAGCCGTCTTTGAAAAGAATCATCGTCACGTCCTTCGCGACGTCGAAGACATTATCCAGCGCACGCCGGAAGATCGTCGCGGGAACTTCATCCCCGTAGAGCTTGAGCGCCCTTCCAACCTCGGAAAGGGCATCGTCAAGTACAAAGCGTATGCCCTCACGAAAGCAGGCTTCACCTTCCTCGCTATGGGCTTTACCGGTGAGAAAGCTGACAAGTTCAAGTGGGCTTATATCGATGAGTTCGACCGGATGGAAAAGGCGCTCTCAGGCGAGGGCGGCCCCGACTACATCGACGAAGCTCAACAGCGCGAGATCCAGAAAGCCGTCGGACGCCGTGCATCCGGAGCGCCGAAGAACTTCCGCGTGATCTACTCCGCCCTCAAGGACCATTTCCGCATCCCGCGGTACACCTGCCTGCAGAAGAAGGACTTCGAAGCGGCTCTCGACTTCATCCAGAAGGCTCCGATCATGAGCCGCGAACAGTGGCTTCAGAAAGAAGAGTCCGAACGCAAGCGCATCGAGGCAACGACCTACCGCGATGAGCGAATCCCGGAAAGGATTCCTGCCTTCTACCTCACGGACGCAGAGGCAAAGAACCTTCTCGCCGGAATCTACTGCCTGCGGTACCTCTTCCGCCCGCAGATTCAGGCGTTCTACAACACGCTTAATCAGATGAAATCGCCGCTTGCCGCGCAGTTCTATGAGTTCTTCACGTGCATGCATCTCTACTTCATTGAGAACGACCTGAGCAAGCACGGCTACAGGATGGAAGAGCTGCCCTGCTACCGTCACTGGCTGGCTCATCAGCCCGCGTAACTGATACCTATTTCTAACCAACAGCCTCGACGCCGAAAAGCGCCGGGGCTTTTCTTTTACCTATGGAACTCAAACCATGAATGGAATTGTTGAAGTCGTAAACGACCAAGTAGTTGTGAGCAGTCGGCAGATCGCTGACAACTTTGGGAAAGAACACAAAGATGTGCTTTATGCCATCCGAGAAATTCTCACGGCGGAAAATTCCGCCGCCAAATTTTTCATCGAAAGTTCCTACTCTTCCCGTGGAAAAACGTTCCCCGAGTTTTTGATGAACCGCGACGGCTTCAGTCTGCTCGTTATGGGCTTTACTGGAGGCAAAGCGATGGAATGGAAGCTCAAGTACATCAACGCCTTTAACGCAATGGAAACCGAGCTTCGTTCACAGCATGAGAAAACGCAGCAGTCTCTCGCCTACTCAATAGAGCGCGCTCAGGCTGCCTTTTTCATCGCGAACACGCTCGCCAAGACGTTCAACGTTCCGCAGGAAAGAGCGGCAGCGCACGCGCTTTCGGTGGTCCAAAAGGACATTGGTATGCCAACGGACCCATTTCGCGCTCTCATTCCATCAGTGCCAGTAACGGAGACAGCCTTACTCAACCCGACCGAGATCGGCAAACGCCTCATCCCAACAACCGCCGCAGCCAAGGTTAACAAGCTCCTAGAAAAGCTCGGATTCCAGAAAAAAGTTGGCAAGCAGTGGCAACTGACAGAAGCAGGCTCCGCTCACGGCGAGAACCGACCTTACGAGCGCAACAACCACTCAGGGTTCCAAATTCAATGGCGCGATTCGGTTGTTCAGGTTCTTCAGTCTTCTCTTGAATGAATCGCGCAACACGAATGAGAGTAGGCACTAACTTTCATTGATGCGCCCGACTTGATGCCGGGCTTTTTATCGGAATAACGATGATCGAGTTCACAAATAACCAAAAAGAAGACCTTGACGCCATCGCATGGCACTTTGACGAGGAGCGCGTGCTTCTCCGCGCCGCCGAAGAGTTCGGCGAGGCTTCCGTCGCTCTCCTCCAGTACGCTCGCGCCCGGAAGGGCGACGGCTTCGAAGTCGTGCGCCAAGACGCCCTGTGCGGAGAGCTTGCGGATGCGTGCGTAATGCTTGAGCAACTCTTGATTCTGCATCCCGCCTTCAAACAGTTCATTGAGCTGAAGGCCGACTACAAGATCATGCGCACCCTCGAGCGCTACAGCATCAAGGAGCCGACCAATGGCGAAGGCTAAGAAGAAGCGGACAAAGAAGTATCGCCCGCGAGCCCTCAAGCTCCCGCCCATGGTCCTCGATTGCTGGGACCCGCTCAGCGACAAGGACAGCGCGGACCTCGATCTCGCCGGCTTCCTGCCGCTCGCGGCTATCCGGAGCGGTGAGGGGACGATCGACAACTGCCAGAACGTCTGTCTCGCCATTCAGTCCGGCTACATCGCGGCCCTGCGCTTCGGTGAAGAGTGGCGCGTCAAGGCGCTCATGCTCATCGCCTATTGCGGCGTCCAGCTCGCGGCGGAGTTCATCAAACAAGGAAAACCCGTCGAGCCGTGGATGCTTGACCCCGCGCAGGCGGCCCTCGAGGTCGTCGCAGACATGGAGGCACAGTGCTCCAGGCGCGAACTCTGCGAGAACATCCAGGAGACATTCCGGAACGTGCACCGCATCTGCAAGTTTGAACCGGAGGCGCTTTGGGTCGTCACCCCGGAAAACGCCGTGTGCGCCGACGACGGTGAGGTCAAAGGAATCAACTTCCTCGAAGGACGTCGTGCACTGACCTTCATGCACGGCAGCCCGATCATCGGGTACGTCGTGCGCGACGGCGAGCGAGTCATCTGGCGAGAGCCGAAGACAGAAACAAACCTGCCAATTACCGGCCCGGTGCTATGCCTGCTCGCAAGCCCGGACGAGGAGCCGTGGGCATGGCGCAAAACGAACAGCTAAGGAGTTGAGATCATGCATAAGAGAGAAGAATCGGCAGACGCCGCCTCCATCGGGGTGTTCATGATCGACGCTAAGGGCGTCGCGGCCTCTCTGCAAATCGGCGAAAGCTCAGTGTGGAAATTGGTGAAATACGAGCCCGACTTTCCGAAGCCCATCAAGTTCGGCCGTCTGTCCCGATTCAAGGTCGATGAGGTGACAGCCTGGAAGGATCGAATAAAAGGCGGGACAGTCCTCCTTGCTCAGACAGAGGATGAAAATGTTGCGTAAGAAGAAGCCCCGGCAGTTGTCCGGGACTTTTTTTTTGCGTTTGTCACATGGCGCTTGTGCAGTAGGCCCCCCAGGCGTCATAGACCTCTCTCATATCGCCCAAGGCCTGCTCGCGGTCATAGGCGCACTGATACGATTCGTTTCGGTGATCGAGACAGCTTTCACGCAAGTCGCGAGAGAAAGACTTGTGCCCATAGCCCTTCGCGTCCTTCGCCCACGTGTTGAAAGTGGCCCGCGCCAGTCCGTGAAGGGTGACGATTCTCGGCTTTCCGTCCTTCGCCTTTTGCTCCGGATCGACCCAACCTATGCCGTCGATTGCCCTCTGCCTGTCGTGCATTCTCTTCAGCAGAGAGCGCACGGCATCGAGGCTGAATGGAGACAAATTTCCCTGATTGATATTGGGGAAGATGAAGTTGCGGCCTTCGCCCGGAAAGCGCGGCGCGGTGTCCAGAAGACTTTTCGCCGGAGCGCAGAGCGGCGTTTTCCGGTCAAAAGGAATCTTGTCTGACTTCATTTTCATCCGCTCGCGCGGGATGACGTGGAACCACTGTCCCTCATCGTCCTGCTGAATCTCATCCCACGTGGCCTCTCTGGCGGCTGAATTGCGGGCCGACGTGAGAATGGCGAAGGCCAGACAGCGCGCAGACTGACTGCGCGGCACGAGCTTCATCAGCTCAGCAAAGAAAGCCGGCATGCGCTTAGGCGGCAGCGCGGGCTCATGGCCGCCCTCGGGACGAGCGAGGGACAGCATATCGCCGAGCTTCCCTCCGGCCACACGGGCCGGATTCATCATTACGGGAATCATCTCCTGCCGCATTGCCCAGTCGTAGGCATTACGCATATCGCTCAGAATCCTCTCCGGCGTATCGATCATGGTGCGCCACTTCTCCCCCAACTCGTCGTATAGAAGCTCAGCAGTCACGTCCTTCGCCGGCATCGAAAGAAAGTCCGGCGAGAAGTGGTTGTTGCAGTACCCATCCCATACGCGCTCCTTCGGCTTGCGAGCGTTCTTCCATCTCCCCCGCTCCTCATTGAACCGAATCCACCCGTAGACCATCTCCCGCACGGTCAGAACGGCCGGCGCGGGCCCCTCAGCCTGAAGCGACATGCGCAGCGCCTTTCGCTCGGCAACCGGATCAATCCCCGCCTTAATCTTTTCGCGCCACTCGGCCGCAGTCTTGAAAGCCTCGGACAAAGAGACTTTCGGATATTGCCCGATCTGGTACGCCTTTCCCGTCGCACGTTCACGAAGCAAAAAGTACTTTGCCGTGCTCCCGTCGCCCAGAGTGCGCACGCGCACCTCAAGGCCGGGAACGACGCCGCAGGAGCAACCTTTCGTCAGGCTCCGCAGGCGCTTTTCTGTCATCCTCTCTGCAACTCTGGGCATCTCAGCAGGCTCCTTTCCTGATGTAGGTCCGTAGAGTTAGACACAACAAAAAAGGCCGTCTTGCGACGACCTTTTTAAGAAACCTGGTCGGGGTGAGAGGATTCGAACCTCCGACTCCTACGTCCCGAACGTAGTACTCTACCAGGCTGAGCTACACCCCGAGGTCTTTACCGATTTGACGTTATCGATCACGTCTAACAGTGAAGGACAGTAATTCTAGCAGACTTTCGTTGAAAATGGAAGGAGGAAGTTTTGCAAGAGCCTGACGGCCTCTCTCTAACTCGGCTTCCGCTCGAAGACTGCATCGGTCAAGAGCCCCGCAGTCTACTACAAGCTTTGTGATTTTGTCAAAGGGGCCATCGCCTTTCCGAACAGCCTCGTCGATGAGTGCTCGGCCTTCGGGCGTTGTGAGTTCACGCGTATAGATGAGCGGGAGCGTCATTTTCCCTTCGCGAAGATCTGCGCCGAGGTTCTTGCCAATATCGGCGGCAACGCCCGTGTAGTCGAGAATGTCATCGGCAATCTGGAAAGCGTTGCCGAGCGCCAGAGCATATTGCGCAACGGCTTCTTCCTGCTCTTTGCTGCATTCGGCAATGGCAGCAGCCATTCGGGCACCGGCCTCAAAGAGACAGGCCGTCTTGCGTTCAATCACTCGGAAGTATCGGGTTTCGTCAACCGACGGGTCATGAGCATTGACCATCTGCACAACCTCACCCTCGGAGAGGCGGTTGGCGGCATCGGCGAGCGCCTGCATGACGCGAAGATTGCCCGCCCGCACCATCATTTGGAAGGAGCGGGTATAGAGGAAGTCGCCGACAAGAACGGCTGCGCCGTTGCCCCATCGGGCATTGGCAGTAGGGCGGCCTCGGCGAAGATTGCTTTCATCAACCACATCGTCATGCATCAGTGTGGCGGTATGCAGGAGCTCAATGGTTGCGCCGAGATAGCAGCAGAGGTCGCCCTTATACCCCAGCGCTCGGCTGATGAGAATAAGGAGCGCAGGACGCATGCGCTTTCCGCCGGCGCTGGTGATGTATTCGCTGATTTCATGCATGCGGCTCACGTCGCTTGCAAGCTCAGCGCGGATATAGTCGTCAACCGCCTTCATGTCGTCCGCAATAGGGGCGAGCAGGCGCTGGACAAGCACCTTGGGGTCGGTTGAGGATGCGGTCTGGGTCATATAGCCTCAGGAAGAAAAATGCGAACTGCGGGATGCATGACATCCGCGGGCAAAAAGAATTGTGAGCAAAGTATATCGAGCCTGCGGCAGCAGACCGCGCGGCAAGTGCGCAATGCTGAGTGTGTATGCCTGAGTTTCGCAAGAAATCCAAGCTTTTCGCTTGACGAAGAAGTTTCCGCAATGAAATAATGCGCACCTTTCCACGCAATGGACGCACTTATCGGGCGGCATTCGGAATTCTCCGGGCGTTCGAGGTTCGTCGAGTACAAAAAGGTTTCGCGCAGGTTTGCTGCAAGCAGACTGAAGCGGGACGGCGAGGTTTTATTACATGTACGCGATCATCAAGACGGGCGGTAAGCAGTACCGCGTCAACGTCGGCGACACGCTCAAGGTCGAGCTCCTCGGCCAGGACGCCGGCTCTCAGGTTACTTTCAGCGAAGTTCTCGCTGTCTCCGGCGAAGAAGGCCTCAAGGTCGGCGCTCCCCTCGTTGAGGGCGCTACCGTGACGGGCACCATCGTTGCGCTCGGCCGCCACGACAAGGTCCGCATCTTCAAGTTCCGTCGTCGTAAGCACTCCATGAAGTCCGGCGGTCATCGCCAGCACTTCGCCGAAGTGCGTATCGACGCGATCAACGCTTGATTCATCCTTCAACCCAGTTTTTCAGCAGAGCATAGAAAATGGCACACAAGAAAGGCGGCGGCTCCACCCGCAACGGTCGTGACTCCAAGGCGAAGCGTCTTGGCGTGAAGGTTTTCGGCAATGCAGCCATCAACGCTGGCAGCATCATCGTTCGTCAGCGCGGCACGCAGTTCCACGCCGGCAACAACGTCGGCACGGGCAAGGACTACACGCTCTACGCCCTCGTTGACGGCACCGTCAAGTTCGAAGTGAAGGGCGCCTTCGGCCGCCACTACGTTCACGTCGAACCGACCGCTCTCTGATCCTAAATTAGAGATCAGCGAGGCCGGCAGCACCAGAGGCTTCCCGCCAAGGGAAGCTTCCGGTCCGGTTAAAACAAAGCCCAGCGCGGATCTCCCGGCTGGGCTTTTGTTATTCTGATTATTTGATTTTTTACCCCGACTTTTTTCGAGGTTCAACGTGAAATTCGTCGACGAAGCCAATATCGAAGTTCAGGGCGGCAAAGGCGGCAATGGTGCCGCTAGCTTCCGCCGCGAGAAGTTCATTCCGAAGGGCGGTCCTGACGGCGGCGACGGCGGCCGCGGCGGCTCGGTCTGGGCTGAAGCCGACCGCAACATCAATACGCTGGTGGATTATCAGTACACCCGTAAGTTTTTTGCGCCTAACGGTGAAAACGGCCGAGGGGCGGACTGCTACGGTGCGGGCGGCAAGGACGTTGTCCTGCGCATGCCGGTGGGTACCATCATCCGCGATACCGATACGGGTGAGATTGTGGCCGATCTTAACGTGCATGGCGCACGTCAGCTCCTCGCCGCAGGCGGCAAAGGTGGACTCGGCAATCTTCATTTCAAGAGCTCAGTGAACCGCGCGCCGCGTCAATTTACGCCGGGAGAACCGGGTCAGTACCGCTCACTCGAACTGGAGCTGAAGGTGCTCGCTGATGTAGGCCTCCTCGGTATGCCTAATGCCGGCAAGTCCACGCTCATTACAGCGGTCTCCAATGCTCGGCCTAAGATCGCCGACTATCCCTTTACCACGCTGCACCCCCATCTGGGCGTCGTTCGTGTGGGGCCCGAGCAGAGTTTTGTATTGGCCGACGTTCCCGGACTGATCGAAGGCGCTGCGGAGGGTGCCGGTCTCGGACATTTGTTCCTGCGCCACCTTTCCCGCACGAAAGTGCTGCTGCACGTTATCGATGCAGCGCCTTTGGACGATACGGTCGATCCCTTCGAACAGGCGCATGCACTCGTGGCTGAACTCGAAAAGTACGATCCGGAACTTGCCGCCAAGCCTCGCTGGGTAGTGCTCAACAAGATGGATCTCGTGCCCGAGGAAGAGCGCGACGCATTGGTTGAGAAGTTCCGCTCGGCCTTCGCCCGTGAAGGCGAACCGGTGTTTGCGGTGTCAGCTGCAACACGTGAAGGTTTGACCACACTCCTCAATGCGCTTGCTCAGAAGGTCGACGAAGATCGCCGCGCCGAACGCGCGTTTCTCGACGATGAGCGTTTTGATGAGGAGCGCGAGAACGCCGAACCGTACGATCCGGCAGCGCATTGATTTGAAACATCAGTTTTAAGCCCGAAAGCCGCTTCGAATCATGTGTGAGCGGCTTTCCTGTCGTGCAATTTCCATAGGAGAAGACGCCATGGTCGGTCAGGAATCGCTTCTTAAAGAGGCGCGTCGCATTGTTGTCAAGGTTGGGAGCGCATTGGTTACCAATGACGGACGCGGTCTTGATGTTCGTGCGATCGAGCGCTGGGCCGGTCAAATTGCCGCGCTCCGCGCGATGGGCCGCGAAGTGCTCCTGGTGAGCTCTGGCGCTATTGCCGAGGGCGTGCTTCGTATCGGCTGGGAAACTCGACCGACTCGCGTTTGTGAGCTTCAGGCCGCCGCCGCGGTGGGACAAATGGGGCTTGCGCAGGCCTATGAAGAACATTTCGGCCGTCACGGCATCAAGACCGCTCAGGTGCTCCTTACCCACGCCAATCTGGCGGACCGAGAGCAGTATTTGAATGCCCGCATGACGCTCATTGAACTGCTGGGGCTCGGCATCGTTCCCGTTATCAATGAGAATGACACCGTGGTGACCGAAGAAATCAAAGTGGGCGACAACGATACGCTGGGCGCTTTGGTGACGAACCTTGTGGAAGCTGATGTGCTCGTGATTCTGACGGATCAGCGAGGTCTTTTCACGGCGGATCCCCGATCCAATCCGGATGCGGAGTTCGTCCAATTTGCTCAAGCCGGTGATCCGGCTTTGGAAAAGATGGCTGGGGGCGCAGCAAGCACGCTCTCCAAGGGCGGCATGATCACGAAGATTCTGGCCGCCAAACGCGCAGCACGTTCGGGCGCGGGCACCATCATTGCTTCCGGCCGAGAAGAAAACGTGCTCGTACGGCTCGCCCAGGGCGAAGCGATCGGCACGCACCTGAGCCCCGCTTCTTCAGTGCTCCATGCCAAGAAGCAGTGGATTGCCGACCATCTGCGGGCGGCTGGCAGGCTCGTCCTGGATTCGGGTGCCGTGAGAGCACTTAAGCGAGATCACACGTCGCTCCTTCCGGTCGGCGTGAAAGCCGTGGAAGGCGAATTCAAGCGCGGAGAAATGGTGGTGTGCGTTGACGAAGCCGGCTGCGAGATTGCTCGCGGTCTGGTGGGGTACTCAAGCACTGAAGCCCGCCGCATCTGCCGTGCCCATACCGATGAGGTCATGCAGATTTTGGGCAGCATGGATGCGCCCGAAATGATCCATCGCGACAACTTGGTCGTCCTCTGAAGGTGCGAAAAAGTACAATAACGCGTTGATTCTCAGCCGCTCCCCGCGTTTTGAAATTCCGGAGCGGCATTCCTTTTTTTTAAGCACCCTGGCGGAAGACGCCGCGGCGGGTGCCTCCATTTGATATGCGAGCCCGTTCCTTTTTCATTTCGACTCTCAAAGAAGCGCCGGCCGATGCCGACGTCATCAGCCAGCAGTACATGATTCGCTCCGGCATGATCAAGAAGCTTGCCGCCGGCGTATATACCTACATGCCGCTTGGCCTTCGCGTCATCCGCAAAATTGAAAACATTATCCGCGACGAAATGGTTCGTGCCGGATCGATTGAATTGCTCATGCCGATGGTGCAGCCTGCAGAACTCTGGCAGGAAACCGGGCGCTGGGAGAAGTACGGTCCCGAACTCCTGCGCATCAAAGATCGTCATATGCGCGACTTCGTGCTGCAGCCGACGTCCGAAGAGGTCATCACCGATGTTGCCCGCCAGGAAATCAAGAGCTGGCGTCAGCTGCCGGTGAATTTCTTCCACATTCAGACGAAATTCCGCGACGAGCGCCGTCCGCGTTTCGGAGTGATGCGCGGTCGTGAATTCACGATGAAGGACGCCTATTCGTTTGACCGTGATGAAGCCGGTGCCGGCCTCTCTTACGACAAGATGTATGCGGCCTATCAGCGCATCTTTACCCGTATTGGTCTTGTTTTCCGTGCGGTGCGCGCCGATACGGGCTCTATCGGCGGCTCGCGTTCGCATGAATTCCAGGTGATCGCCAATGCCGGTGAGGACGTCATTGCCTACTGCCCGGATTCGGACTACGCCGCCAACATTGAACTGGCCGACGCATCATCCGTCCTTGACGGCCGCAAAGCGCCGACAGCCGCTTTGGAAAAGCGCGCTACGCCGGGCAAGGAAAAATGCGAGCTCGTGGCGGAATATCTGGGCCTGCCGCTCCTGAGCTGCATCAAGAGCGTCGTGCTTGCTGCGGACCGTACCAATGAAAAGGGCGAACCGCTTCCGGCAAAGATTGTGCTTGTGCTGCTTCGTGCTGACCATGAACTCAACGAAGTGAAGGCTGGCCATATTCCGGAACTCAAGGACGGCTTCCGGTTTGCCACTGACGCGGAAATTCTTGCCGCATTTGGTTCCAAGCCGGGCTACCTTGGGCCGGTCGGCGTGAAGAGCGATATCGCTGTGTATGCTGATAAGACGGCTGCCGACATGTCTGATTTCTGCTGCGGTGCGAACGAGGAAGGCTTCCACTATTCGGGCGTCAACTTTGGGCGAGATCTGCCCGAGCCCGTCGTCATGGATCTGCGCAATGTGGTCGAAGGCGACAAGTCTCCCGACGGCAAGGGCGTTCTGCGTCTGCAGCGCGGCATTGAAGTCGGTCATGTGTTCTTCCTCGGCACGCGCTACAGCGAACCGATGCACGCCACTTTCCTCGATGAAAACGGCCAGCCGAAGCCCATGCAGATGGGTTGCTACGGCATTGGCGTTACCCGCGTGGCGGGGGCGGCGATCGAGCAGCGACATGACGACAAAGGCATCCAGTGGCCCGACGCCATCGCGCCGTTTGAAGTGGTCATCTGTCCGATGAACTACGCCAAGAGTGAAGATGTTCGCAAGGCGGCTGATGCGCTTTACGAAGACCTGAAGGCGCGCGGTGTTGACGTGATTCTCGATGACCGTGACATGCGTCCGGGCGTGATGTTTGCGGAATGGGAGCTCATCGGCGTGCCGCACCGCGTGGTGATCGGTGACCGCGGTCTGAAGAACGGCGAAATCGAATACGCTGAGCGTACGAATTTGGCCGAAAAGACGATGGTTCCGGTTGCCGATGCGGCAGCCTTCATTGTCGGCCGTATCAAGCGCGACTAAAACGCAGGGATGATGCGCCGATGTGATCGGCGCATACTGAGCGAGCAGCCAATCAATCGGCCTGCAGATTTGGATTCTGCAGGCCGATTGATTTTTGGCGCAGCCAACGGGCAGCCGTCACTTGCCGGCAGTATCGTCCACCGGATCGAACGTAATGGTCAGCACGCTTGGAATAGCTTCGCCGCCAGTGGGCTGCGGGAACGGATTACACAAGCGAATGGCACGCAGGACATTGGTATCGTAAGCGGAGAGCCCAGAGCTCTTTTTGAGTTCGGGCGAGCCGATTTGTTTGCCGTCGGACTGCAGGCGCACTTGATATTCCGCGACATAACGTCCGCGAGGCGTATTGACCGGAACGTCGAACAAGATGTACGGGCGGATGCAGGCACGCACTCTGTTGGACCAGGTGGCCAGTGCGGAGCCGGTGAGGCTTCGGCGGAAGTTGCGCTGATCACCTCGAGTGGTGCCCGAGCGCTGCGCATTCGGGTCAATCTTGGCTGCAAGACGAGCGAGTTCGCGTTCACGCGCTTGCTGAGCAATGCGGCGTTTGGCTTGTTCGGCTTCTCGAGCCTGCCGTTCCGCCGCAGCCTTTTGAGCGGCTTCCTGTGCTTGGCGTTCGGCTTCTTCGCGCTTTAACTCTTCAGCGATTCGCTTTGCTTCGGCTTCAGCGGCACGGCGCTCTTCTTCGGCCTTTTTGGCTTCCTCAGCTTTACGTGCTTCTTCGGCCAGACGCGCGGCTTCCTGACGACGGGCTTCTTCGGCCTGACGTTCCTCTTCCGCTCGTTTTGCCTGCTCGGCAAGACGTTCCTGAGCGATGCGCTCTTCTTCTTCGCGGCGAGCCTCTTCGGCTAGACGACGCTGCTCGGCCTCGATAGCTTCCTGACGCATGCGCTCAATCTCTTCGGCGCGGGCGCGCTCCTGCGCAATACGTTCGGCTTCTTGGCGGCGGGCTTCAAGTTCCTCCTGAGCTGCGCGGGCGATCTGCTCCTCTTCAATGCGCTGAGCTTCTTGGGCTTTCTCGCGAGCGATGTCTTCAGGAGTGGGCTGGGCGGGTTCAGGCTGGGCAGTGGGCGGAGGCTCTGCGGGCGGGTTGGGTTCTGGAGCCGCAGCTTTCTGCTCCTGCTGCTCTTCGGTGTCTTTGCTCTTAACTTCCGGAAGCTTTTCAGCAACGCCGGACGGATCGTTGCCGCCGGAAATTTCTTCCGGCGCCCAAAGTTCCGCATAAACGGCCTCCTCGGACGTATTCCATTGGAACGCAGTAAAGAGACCCACAAAGAGCGCGCCGTGCACGGCAACCGAAAGGAGTGCGGCGGGAAACATGTCCCGGCGATCCGCCTGATGCTCTCGATTAAAACCGCTGATGGGTGGCTTGATGCTCATAGAAAAGATCCTTCAATGGGCATCAGCGGGCGGCCGTAGGCCGCTCAACCTTGAGCGAAAGTCCGACGCGCTCAACTTCTGCGCTCTGCAAAAGTTTCATGACGTTCACGACATCTTCGTACCGCACATCTTTATCGGCGGCAATCACCACTGGAACTTTTGCATCCCCGGCCTGCGCAGAACGAACGGCGGCAACCAGTCCAGGCATGTCAGTCGGCTGCATTTCCTTGCCTGCGCGAAGCGACAGACGGCCGTCGGGATAAACGACGACTTCGACCACTTTTTCAGGTGCTTTCGACGCTTTGTTGACGGATGGCAGGTTGACGACGCTCGGATTCACAAAGGGGGCGGCAACCATCAGGATGACGACGAGCACGAGCATCACGTCGATGTAGGGAACGACGTTGATCTCGGCCATCAGGCCGCGGCGGCGGCTTTTGCTGCTGAGAGCCATTGAGAGTTCCTCCGGAATCAGCGCGATTGGCGCTCGAGAATGTTGAGGAATTCTTCGCTGAAGCCGTCAACGCGGTTGGAGAGACGGCCAACGCGGTTGTTGTAGTAGTTGTAGGCGGCGACTGCAGGAATGGCGGCAAAGAGGCCGATGGCAGTGGCTACCAGCGCCTCGGCAATGCCCGGCGCAACAACGGCGAGACTTGCGTTTTCAAGGCTCGAGAGCCCCGTGAAAGCGTTCATGATGCCCCAAACCGTGCCGAAAAGACCGATGTAGGGTGAAGTGGAACCGATGGAGGCAAGCATCGGCAGACCGTTTTCAAGCCGGTCCATCTCACGGGTAAAGACTGCCCGCATAGCGCGGGAGACGCTGTTGACCGTATCGGCAGTTCCGGCCGTTTGACGCTGTTTCATGAATTCGTTCATGCCGGCGGCAAAGATGCGCTCTTCCATGCCGGAAGTGTCGCGGGAGCGGTTGGCCGTGTCGAGCAGTTTCGTGAGTTCCGTGCCGCTCCAAAAACGCGACTCGAAATCGTCGGTTTGACGCATGGCGCGGCGCACGACGAAGAATTTCTGGAAGATGACCGTCCAGCTGGCAAGCGAAAGCACGATCAGAATAGCGAGAACGGCCTTCACGACCAGACTCGCGTTGGCGATGAGCGTGAGGATCGAAAGATCGGCAGTGGTGTTCATAATGGAAAGCTTTGTCGGAATGAATGAACTGGAATTTAGTCGGCAAGGTCGAGCAGCGCGCGGATTTTTTCGTAGAGCGACTCCGGCATTGCAGCCGGCGCCATCGTGCGGCGGCTCACAGCGCCGACGCGCACTTCGCCTTCAGTAATGAGTTCGCTGCCTCGATAAACATTTTGCTCAAAGACGATCGAGGCGCGCCGCAGTGTCTTGATGCGCGTGCGCACGGTCAGGTGGTCTTCGAGCTTGGCGGCTCGACGGTAGCGGATGGCCACACTTACGGCAACAAAAAGGACGCCGTCGGGATCGGTGAGCGAATTCGCCTGCGCGACTTTGAGCTCCTTGAGGAGGTTCGAGCGGGCGCGCTCCATGAATTTGAGGTAGTTGCTGTGATAGACGATGCCGCCGGCATCGGTGTCTTCCCAGTAAACCTCAACAGGGAATTCGGCTGTGAATTCTGGCATGAGGAGAAATGCGTTTCGAAGGCTCCAGTCTGGCAGAAGGCATTTGCGGGCATTCGGACTGCTGGAGCGGAAAATTTGGATTCGAAGACCATACGAGCAGCATCAGCGGAAGCGCTTCAAATCGTGTTCCACAGTGCATTTATCCCGCCGTCGTTCGAGTGATCCCGTAGTATAGGTGCTCTTCAGCAGCTGTTGACCTGTAGGAGCGTCGACGGCAAAAAATCGCAAAAGATTGCTGTACTGAAGCAGGTCTGCGAAAGTCTGTTTCAGATGGATAGGAGAACACAAATTGACCCAAGGCCGGAGATCGATAAGCGATTATGCGTCCGCGTTGACGGCTAAGACCGATCCTGCGCACAGTCTTTTCAGTCGACGTGCCGTTTGGGCGGCTGCTGCCGCAGTGCTCGTGTTTGCGGCGTTGCTTTTTACGCTTCCGGATGTTACCAACAATCCGCGGCCGCTTGCTGAGTACGGCGAAAAGACGCTTTTTACAGCTTTTGGCGGCAGAAGTCCGCGGACGCTTGATCCACAGCGGTCATATTCGAGTGATGAAACGGCCTATACCTATTCCATCTATGAGCCGCCTTACCAGTACGCCTATCTGAAGCGGCCCTATGAGCTCGAGCCCCGCACGGTTGAAAAGGTAGCCGAGCCAAAGTACTTCGACAAAAGCGGAAAGGAGCTGCCGGCGGATGCCGATCCGGAAGCGGTGGCGGAGTCCCGCTATGTGCTTAAGATCCGCCGAGGCATTTTTTATGCGCCGCATCCGGCCTTTGCCAAAGATGAAAAGGGCGCTTTTCGCTACCACCATCTGGATGCGGACTTGGCAGCCCGCGTGCGCAGTCCTTTTGATCTGCCTGAAGCGGGCACACGAGAGCTCACGGCTGCAGACTACGCCAACGGCATTCGCCGTATTGCAAGTCCTCAGGTGGTGAGCCCGATTTACGGCACGATGAGTTCACGCATTGTGGGTTTTCCCGATTTTAAAAAGCGGCTTGACGCCAAGTGGCGGGCCATGCGTGAGGCCGGCGCCTCTGAAGAGACATTTTTTGATCTGATGGCAGAACCCCTTGAGGGGGTACAGGTCATTGACGACCATACATTGGAAATCCGCATTCACGGCAAAGACCCCCAATTTGCCTATTGGCTCGCAATGACCTTTTTCGCGCCGATGCCGCAGGAAGCAGAGCGCTTTTATGCACAGGCGGGATTGCGAGCCAACAACGTATCGCTCGATACCTGGCCTGTCGGCACCGGAGCCTTTCGTATGCAGACCTTCCGCGAAAATCGCCTGCATGTGCTCGAACGGAATCCGCTTTATAAGCACGGTTTTTATCCCTGCACGGGTGAGCCCGACGATGAGAAAAAAGGCCTCCTAAAGGACTGCGGCAAACCTCTGCCGCTCGTTGACCGCGTGGTTTTTGAAGTGGAAAAAGAAGCCATGCCGCTGCAGTCGAAATTTTTGGCGGGGTATTACGACAGTCCGTTTATCGATCGTGTCGATACGGGGTTCGGCTATTTGGTCGCAATGGATGACGATCCGGACAAGGCGGCGCTTTACGGCGGCCGCGGACTGAAGTTTCCTAAAACCGTGATGGCAGGACTTTGGTATCTAGGATTTAATTGGCTCGATCCCGTTGTGGGCGGCGGATCAACCCCGGAAGAAGCTGAGCGGCATCGCGCGCTGCGCCAGGCGATTTCTATCGCGGTCGATTGGGAGGAAAATATTGCCATCTTCCAGAAAAACCAAGGCATGCCGGCACATGGACCGATTCCGCCCGGTCTCTTTGGCTGGCGGGCTGACGGTCCGGAAGCTTTTAATCCTGTGGTGTATGAAAAGCACAATCAGCAGGTGATCAGAAAGCCGATTGAACGGGCCAAAGAGCTGCTTGCCAAAGCCGGGTGGCCTGACGGGCGCAATGCTCAGACGGGTGAGCCTTTAGTGCTCTTTTTTGACTATCAGAATGCCGCGCAGGGGTCGAGCGCCTATCTGGAGTGGTACCAGCGGCAGTTTAAAAAACTCGGTATTCAGCTTGAGATCCGTGCCACCGATTACAACCGCTTCCAAGAAAAAATGAGCAAGGGGGCCGCGCAAATCTTCTTCTGGGGATGGAACGCCGATTATCCGGATGCGGAAAATTTCCTTTTTCTCTTTTACGGTCCCAATGGCAAGGTGGCGCATGAGGGAGAGAATGCGGCCAACTATGAGAATCCGGCATTTGACCAGGCTTTCCGTGAAATGCGGCTCTTAGAAGACGGGCCGCAGAAGGCTGCGCTCATCGACCGAATGGTTGAGATTCTGCAGCAGGATGCCCCCATTCTCTTTGGCTATTTCCCGCCGGCCGCAGCGGCTTATCAGTCCTGGGTTGAAAATGCCAAGCCTTCCGGATTGGTACAGAACGCGCTGCAGTACTACGACGTTGATGCAGATCTTCGGCTGGCGAAAATTCGGGAATGGAATCGTCCTGTGCTTTGGCCGCTTGCCGTTCTTGCGCTTGGGATCGGACTCCTCGTTTGGGGAGCTCTTGCAGTGCTCGCTCGCCGACAGGCCAGGCGCCTGCGGCCGCTGAAGTCGAATGGAAGGAGCCGCTGATGATCAACTATTTGCTTCGCCGCGTGGTCTACGGCATTTTGATTCTGCTTGGCGTCAATCTCATCACGTTCGTGCTCTTTTTTGCCGTCAATACGCCCGACGACATGGCGCGGCTCAATTTGGGCGGCCGCCGCGTGACGGCTGATGCCATTGAGGCTTGGAAAGCGGCGCGCGGTCTCGACAAACCGCTCTTCATCAACACAGCGGCCGAGGGTGTGCAAAAAATAACGGACACGGTTTTCTTTGAGCGAAGCGTGCCGCTCCTTTTCTTTGATTTCGGCCGCAGCGACTCGGGCCGCGATATCGGCTACGAAATTTCAACCCGCATGTGGCCCTCTCTGGCGCTTGCCGTACCGACTTTTCTGCTCGGCCTCATCGTGATGGTGGCCTGGTCGCTTTTGGTGGTGCTTTTTCGCCGAACGAGGGTGGAGGCGGCAGCCATTGGGCTCTCTGTCTTTCTGATGTCCATTTCCTCGCTCTTTTACATCATTGTGGGCCAGTGGCTCTTTTCAAAGCTGATGCGGCTTTTCCCCATTTCAGGATGGGCGGACGGCTGGGGATGCACGGCATTCTTGGTGCTGCCGGTGCTGATTGCGCTCTTTTCGCGTTTGGGCAGCGATACGCTCCTTTATCGAGCGATGTTTCTCGAGGAAATCGGCCGCGACTATGTTCGTACGGCACGCGCCAAGGGGTTATCTGAAGGCGCAGTACTGCGGCGTCATGTGCTCCGAAATGCTGCGCTTCCCATCATCACCTCGTCGGTAGCGGTGATTCCAATGCTTTTTATGGGAAGCCTCATTATGGAAAGCTTCTTCGGCATTCCCGGTCTGGGGAGCTATACGATCGACGCTTTGGGGGCACAGGACTTTTCCGTCGTACGCACGATGGTTTTTCTCGGCACCTTCGCCTACATCATCGGCTTGATTGCTACCGATATCGTTTATGCCTGGGTGGATCCGCGCATCCGACTCGCTTGATGCGCTCAAGGCTCTCTCAGGACTCGTCAGAACACCGCTCAATTCGTCATGCTTCCTGTTTTCCTTCCGACTGACTTTGTTGCGTGGGGGCTTTTCGTCCTCCTCATATTGGCCGTCCGTCATGTTCGCCGATCGCCGGAATTGGCACGCCGCTGGCGCATGGTTTTTGCGAGGCCTTCTGCAGCAGCCTCGGCTGCCGTACTGGCGATTTTTCTGCTGACGGCGCTCATGGACTCCATTCATTGGCGCGACGCACTGCCGCCGGCGGATGCCTCAGACGCCGCAAGTGCCGTGCAGGCGTACTCTCCGGAGGTGAAGTCCCTTTTGGATGTTGTGATACTGGAGCGCCTTAAAGCGGCAGGGGATGAGCGCAGCTATTCCATGCCTTTTGCGCTTCGCGAATTCGACAAGACGACGGTTTTTAAAGACGGACATGCCGTACGTGATTTCCAGCCGCTCAAAAATGCGGGGAAACTCTTTGGGCACCGTACAAGGACATTTGAATTGGTAAAGGGAACGCTGATTGCCGCAATCGCGGGCGGTGTTACAGCCTTTCTCGCGTGGATTTTCACGGCTTTGGCGATAGCCCGCCGGCGAAACGCGACCTTCACGCAGACCTTGATGGTGATGCGGAACCGAGACGGGCGTTTCCCATGGAGACCGGCCATGCTTGTTTTTACAGTCGCTTGGCTGCTGATGGTCTGGCTTATCCTGATTTGGCCCAACTGGCACGTTTTCGGTACGGATGCGGTTGGCAACGACGTGCTTTATGAAGCGGTCAAAAGTGTTCGAACGGCGGTGGTGATCGGTTCGCTCGCAACGCTCGCGACGCTGCCGTTTGCGCTGACGCTCGGAATTGCCGCAGGCTATTTCCGCGGGTGGGTGGACGATGTCATTCAGTATGTTTATACGACGATCTCCTCTATTCCAAGCGTGCTCCTCATCGCGGCATCCGTACTGATGGTGCAGGTGTTCCTCGATAAGCACCCAGAGCTCTATCAAACCAGTCTCGAACGCGCGGATCTGCGGCTGATGCTGCTCGCGGTCATCATCGGCATGACTGGCTGGGCTACGCTCGCGCGGCTTTTGCGGGCTGAAACGATGAAACTCTCCACGCTCGACTTCGTGTCAGCGGCTAAAGCCTTGGGCGTGAAGCCTTTTGCGGTGATGCGGCGCCATATTCTGCCCAATGTGATGCACATCGTTCTGATCGTTACGGTGCTCGACTTTTCGGGCATTGTGCTCTATGAGGCCGTGCTTTCTTATGTCGGCGTCGGGGTGGATCCCACCATGCATTCCTTCGGCACCATGATTAATTCAGCCCGCAGCGAACTGTCGCGCTCTCCCATGATTTGGTGGAATCTTCTCGCCAGCTTTCTCTTCCTTGTGACGCTGGTGCTCTCGGCCAATATTTTTGCTTCTGCCGTTCGAGATGCCTTTGATCCTCGTGCCGCGGGCCGTGGCCACGCTTGATGGAGGGGTGCTGATGAATATCCAAAGTGAACCGTCGCTGTTATCGGTCGACCGCCTGACGATAGATCTGCCGCTCTCGGGCGGCGTGCTTCACCCTGTGCGCGGCGTGAGTTTCACCGTACGCCGCGGTGAAGCGCTGGCGCTTGTGGGGGAATCGGGCTGCGGCAAAAGCCTTACTGCGATGGCGCTGATGCGGCTGCTGCCCGAGGATGCTCAAGTGCCTTCGGGGACGGTGACGCTCGAGGGACGAGAGCTCTTGTCACTCACCGAGAAAGAAATGGAGCGCGTTCGCGGGGCAGGCATTGCCGTGATTTTTCAGGAACCGGCAACGAGCTTTAACCCCGTGATGACGGTGGGCGATCAGGTGGCGGAAATGATCCGCACGCATTTGACGTGCGGACGCACGGAGGCAAGAGCGCGTGCCGTCGAGTGGCTGCGCCGAGTCGGCATTCCTCGCCCAGAAGAAGCATATGACGCTTATCCGCATGAGTTGTCGGGCGGTCTGAAGCAGCGTGCGATGATCGCCATGGCACTCTCGGCAGATCCCAAAGTGGTGGTGGCGGATGAGCCGACCACGGCTTTGGATGTCACTGTAGCGCGTCAGGTTCTCGAGCTTCTCAATGACTTAAAGCGCGAACGCGGTTTGACGCTCATTTTCATCACTCATGACCTTGCGCTGCTGCCAGGGATCGCTGATCGCGTTGCACTGATGTATGCGGGTGAAATTGTCGAAATGGCGCCGACAGAAGCATTTCTTGCCCATCCGGAGCATCCTTATGCGCAGGCGCTCCTGGGTGCGCTGCCGCGGCCGGACGGTGCTCCGCTCCAGCCGGTGGAAGGCTCGGTGCCGAATCTTTGGGGGCCGCTCAAGGGCTGCGCTTTTGCGCCGCGCTGTGCACGGGCCAAGTCAAAGTGCTTTGAACATGCGCCTGCTCCTCAGTCTCGGCGCGATGGGCTGGGCACTGTGCGGTGCATCTTCGCGGGCGACAAGACGACCGCCGAATGCAGGACGTTCGCTGCGCCCGAAGCGGCGGCCATAGACGGAGAGCCCGTGCTGGAACTCCAACATGCGGCAGTACGTACGGCACCCAAAGGCTTTACGCAGTCGCTCGCGGCTTTTGTCGGCCGTGCGGTCGGCCGCACTATTTTGCCGGACTGCACGCTGAGGCTTCATCGCGCAGAGACGCTTGCGCTCGTCGGTGAATCGGGAAGCGGCAAGACGACGGCCGCCTTGACTGCTTTAGGGCTTTTAGGAAACGGACTGCTCGCTGAGGGTACTGTGCGCTGCGGCGGTATTTCAATGCCGGTTGCAGGGCCTCGCAGCCCGGTTTTCAGAAGAAAGGTACAGATTGTTTTTCAGGATCCCTTTTCTTCGCTTGATCCGCGCATGACAGTGGGGCAGATTTTGGAAGAGGCGCTCGTTTCGCTCAGACCGGACTTGACGCCTGCAGAGCGACTTCTCCGCATGCAGGCGCTTTTGAAGGAGACTGGACTCGCTCCCGAAAGTCTGGAGTGTCTGCCGCATGAATTTTCGGGCGGTCAGCGTCAACGCATTGCCATTGCCCGAGCACTCTCGGTTGAGCCTGAAGTGATTGTGCTCGATGAACCAACTTCCGCTTTGGACGTTTCCGTACAGGCGCAAATTCTCAATTTGCTCGGCAGTCTGCAGCGCGAGCGCGGTTTGGCTTATCTGCTCATCACGCATAACTTTGCCGTGGTGGAGCACGCTGCCCACCGCGTGGCGGTTATGCAGGGCGGACGAATCGTTGAAGAAGGTGCTGCAGCAGCGGTGCTGACGCATCCCAAGGCGGCTTATACAAAGCGGCTGCTGGCGAGTGTGCCGCGGCTCTAGCGGAGCGAGTTAAGAACCATGCAATGCCTTCTAAAACGTCTTGCCGCTTCGGCGCTATCGACACGGTGACGACCTACTGCCGATCGTTGTCTTGACGATGAAATTGGCTGGCCTTTTCAGGCTGACGGGTATGGCGCTTTCATCCGCAGACATTCGAATCGTCTTTATGGAGCCTGCGGGTGATGAGCATTGGTCGGTATCGATGATTCGGCAAATGCCGCGGGATCGGGAAACAAAGACGAAAGAAAGACGACATAGCCGCCTGATTATGAGTGTCAATGCGCAACTTTTTGCTGAAGACCTCAAAGAACGCATAAAAGCCATACCGTTTGTCAGCAGGACAGACCGCCATTGTCACCCGTTTGTCGGAAAATCGACTGCCGTGATTCTCCCAAAGAACGAAGAAGATCCAAGGCGCTCTGAAGAGCACGGTGCGGCTTAACGCGAAGAGGCAGAAGGGCTTGCGCGGACAGTCGTTTGGGAGGATTTTCAGCCAGCGGCTCCTCCGCCGGATATTCGGCAAACATGATGATTCGAACGGCATTGGAATCCGGGGCTGCCGATGATTCCCAGATTTGCTTGCTGTGCCGGTCCGGTTTCGAATGCGTTTTGGGCTGATTGCAGCGTGAAGCCGGCAATGACTTTGGCTTTGCTGATCGGAGGATGGGTCTGCTCGAAGACTCGTTTGCAGAACGAGAGAAAGCTCTGGCCGGAACGGTTCCGTCCGCAGTCGTCATAGGCTCGGGAGCTTGGGCGGGGCAGCGTGATCGTCTTGGAGACTTCTTGGTTGTGAGCGTCTTCACAGTTTCTTCACTGCGGCTGCATCCGGCCATCAAGCGATTGGACGCTGACGGAGGCGTCTACATGAAGCAAGGGTTACTACCACACCCAAAAAAGAGGAATGTTCCCTGTAAGCAACAAGATGTCGATATAGGGTTTACATCACACATATCGATAAACACGCGATTTCAGGCCAACAAAAGCGACTGTGGTCATCTAAGGGTATCCCCCCCCCCCTAATATTCTTGATTTTTTACGATGTCCGTTGTGTTTGCGCACAGCCCGGCTCGAGTGCAGTTCCACTTGGCATGGGTATACAAGATCAATCTTGGAGTAAAAACAATGAATCGTACATTTAAGGTGGCTAAGTCGCTCACACGCGGCGTCGTGGTCACAAGCGAAAAGGCCTCCTCCTATCAGGGCAAGGCCGTCAAGACCGTAGTCGCAGCTGCTGTGGCTTCTCTCGTGGCAGGCGCGGCGATCGCTGCGAAGACACCTGTAGATGACATCAAGCTTGGTGCGGACGGTGCCCTCGTTAAGGACAGCACCAATGTGACGGCGGTAGTGACCGGTACGGCTACCGTTACATATAAAGATGGTAGCAATATCAAGACGGACAAGTGGGATGCCGATAAATATAACCATACGGGTACTACGACGGTGACGCTTGACGGCGGCAAGATCGTTGTTGATGCGACGGGTTATACCGACAGCCAAGATTTCACGATGGGTAAGGGCTCCGTTACGGGCAACGGTACCATTGCTGTTACAGCCGGCACCAAGGCTGCCAAGCTTTTCTTGAATAAGAATAGCGACGGGACTGGCGGTGCGCTTACTCTTAAGAAGGCGGATATCACTCTTGCCGGTACCACTGCTGCTGCAGCCTTGGAAGCTCAGTCGACCGTCACTATTGAAGAAGGTTCTCTCAACTTCACGATCGCAGGAGACGCGAAGACGGGTACTGGCTCATTGATTTCGGGCGGAGCCATTACGCTCGGCAAAGCGGCTGATAAGGAAAATGCCGCAACGGCTGTGGCCATCAATGTTGCCAAGGACGTCACGGCTACGGTTAAGAGTACTGATGTCATCAAGCTCACGAACGCTGCGTTTGCCAACGCCGGCAAGCTGACGCTTAAGGGTTCTCAGATCGCTCTCGACTCCGACTTCGATGACTCGACGAATGCCGGTACGACGGTATTTGACGGCGCAACGACGCTCTCCAAGAACTTCACGGGTTCTGTCGTTGAAATGGCTGACGCGGCTACGGCTGCTAAAGATGCCAAGCAGGTCTTCACCGGTGATGTTACTGTGGGTGCCGGTGCTGCCTTTGCGGCTGACAAGCTGACGATTTCTAAGGACAGCACGCTTAGCACCACTGCAGCTGTAACGGGTGAAAATGCAAAGGCCGCTGGCTCCTTGAATGTCTCCGAAGCGATTGTTAAGACAGGCACTCAACACAGCTTCTCCGGTACGGAAACCTTCGGCAAACTGACGATCGGCGATGCTGCTGCGACTACTCCGACTGCCGCCAAGATTACAGTTGCGGCCGGCACGCTCGATGTGAGCGATACGCTGACGGTGAAGGGCAATGCCGTTAAAAATGAATCGGCCTCCACTGATGGAACGGCTACTCTCGCGCTGACGGGCGGCGTCACGACGCTGAAGACCGCATCTATCGGCGACTTTGGTGTTCTTTCAGTTACTAGCACGGCCAAACTTAACGTTACCGACACCCTGACCGTTGCGGGCAGCGCGGCCAATAAGACTGCCGCGGTTACGCTTGCTGGTGAGAACGCCGCCATTGCCAACCTCGTTGTCAATGCAAACGGTACAGTCACTGCTTCGTCTCGTGACAAAGATTTGACGATCACCAATCTTACGGTCGGCAACGGCGGTTCTTTCACGGTGAACGGTTCCTACGCGATGGTTGAAAAGCTTTCTGTGGCGAAGGCTGATACGACCAATAACAAGGCTGCAGGAACGTTTACTCTGACGAGCGGCACGTTGGAAACGACCGGTGACCAGATCTTCACGGTGGATAACACGAAGACGACGCTCGCCGAGAAGCTCTCGCTCAAAGACGGGCTTACGACGGATTCGTTCACTGGCGGCGAACTCGTTCTCGTTGATGAAACCTACAACGGCAAAGCGATTCAGTACACGCTTTCCGATTGGCAGACGGTTAAAGCTGAATTGGGTTCCAGCACGGATCTCGTCCTTCTTTACGGCACGCTGGTGGGTGCAACCGGTGACGACGGCGTAACCGCTAAGGCTTCGTTCAACGAAGCTCAAACGGTCGGCTATACCGGTAAGAGTGCTGTACTTTGGAAGTACGGCCAGGCGGCAGCCGCAGCGACGGTCAGTGGAAAAGATTTGACGGTTGGTTCGATCGAATTTACGAAGGCTGACGGCTACACCGGCAATCTCGACAGCGTCTCGATCAAAGCTGGTTCGGGTAAGACGGTTTCGCTTCTCAGCGACGCCGACCAGCAGGTCTTCATTGGCGCTCTTGATAAGGACGGCAAGCCGGTTGCCGTCACCCTGGAAAATGAATCTACAGACAGCAAGGGATCGTTCGCATTCGGCGATGAAGGTGACTACGACAACGTCGGTGTTGTGACGAATAAGGTTATCGCCAAGACAGGCGTTACCGTTTACGACGATTTCACGTTCGATGCCGTTGAGCTCGATGGCGGTTTTATCACGGTCGCCGGCCGTATGGCAGCAAAGGACATCACGTCTAAGGCTAATGAAGTCACCACGGTTCAGGAAAGCGGCACGCTGGTTCTGGCCGGCACGGCTGCGGATCCGAAGAAGGGTGAATTTGGTCAGCAGGTGGCCGCTAATGTCACGATTGGCGGTGCTGAAGAAGGGAATTCTACAGCTCAGAACGGCGCACTCTTTGTAGTCGGAACGGCTGATGATGAACAGGCTGCTCAGGTTTACCAGGCTGCGCACCACCTTGACAACACTCTCTGGGTGGGACAGGCTGTCAAGTTCAATGGCAGCGTTTCATTCGCTCAGCAGAATGCCTCTGGCACTTGGAATGGTCGTGACGGTGTGCCCGGCGAAAAGACTGTTGCCATCGATCTCGCTGCCTTGGCTCAGAGCGGCTACACGCACTCTGACAAAGCTGTGATTACGGGATTGACCGTTACTCCCGAGAAGCTGGTTCTCGCTAACCTTCAGCAGGTGAGCAAGGATACGCTCGGCTACAACGACTATCGTGAGCAGTATTTCCTGAATGTTGGTACGGCCGTCAGTACGCGAGTTGATTTTGGTACCGAGTTCTATCAGGAAAGCGCTGCAAACGTCATCAACGGAAACGCTTACTTTGTGGTTGACGAAGATACCGTTAAAGAAGTGAAGGCACTCGGCCTCAACAGCTTCGGCGCTGTCGAATCGGCTGTTCGCAACCTTGAGTTCGGTCAGAACGAAATCGCGGATACGGTGATCTTTGATCTGTACGGCAGTGTGAGAAAGAACGCTTATCTGCTTGCTGCTGATGAAGCTTACGACAAGTACCGTGAGGAACTTCAGAAAGCCGGTAAGTATCCGACGGGGACCTCGGAGGATGATGCAGTTGCTCGGTACAAACTCGAGCAAGAGTTCTATGCTCCCTATGTTGCGGAACTCGTGAAGGCTGAGCACGCAGCCACGAACATGGCGGCTCTGGGCGGCGCGTTCACGACGGCGCTCGACATCAATGATCAGGTCACGGCTGCCGTCAGCCGCCGCACTTCCGCGCAGCGCGTGGAAGGCTTCACCCCCTGGGTGGACGTCTTCGGCACGACCAACGAAGCCAAGCGCCTCTACGGCAACGGTGCCGGCTATG
>PPYE01455444.1_pt1 | contig 30767 bp, 30 predicted proteins | sample 1559881 | NCBI WGS metagenome assembly PPYE01 (sample SAMN08240022, study PRJNA423297) | Human gut metagenome, whole genome shotgun sequencing project. | reverse complement strand
CTCGTGAAGATAGTTTCACTAATGTCCCGATGAAGCGTGAAAATATGCTTTTGGTGTAGAAAAGTATATAAGTACCTAAATTAGATTGGCATGGATATTTTCAATAGAGATCATTCGTTTCCTGCAAAAGGGGCGCTATTAGGATTACCTCCTCAGGCTATTTCCACGAAGAAAAAGAACAGGAAATGGAAGGAGGATTGTATGGACGCTCTTGAGACGATAGGGTTGAAACAGTATGATCGTAACCAGATGTACCGTGACTATTATCTGATGGCGGATGGTAAGTTATCTTTTATGGAGATGGCGGATGTTATCCCTCAGTTAAGGAACGTGCAGAAGCTAAGGAGCGATATAAGGATACCTTCTTTCTTGAAGCATTATGATATCATAGGTGGTATCGTAAACGCCTTTGAGGGATGGCTGACAAACCTACAGGATAAGTATACGGTTAATGAGGTAGGTGATATGGCTATAAGTGAGTATGAGGATACGATGTCAAACTTACTTCATCGTCATATACAAGAACAGTGGGATATTATCGTCAATCAGCGTCTTGTGGAGGCTGGTCTTGATCCTACGTACAATGAGTTTAACTCTGAGGAGGAGCGTCAGGCTTATGTTCAGCAAATCCAACAGGCCAAGACGTCTATGACCCCTGATGATATCCAAAGATTCATGAGTACCAGATGGAAGACGCAGGCGGCGGTATGGGGGGATCATACGATCGAGGCTGACCGTAGCCGGTTTTATATGGATGAGCTTGACAGGGAGAATTACCGGGATCGTCTTCTTAGCGGAAAGATGTTCCGGAATCATTTCGTTGGCTTCGACTACTATCGTCCGGAGGTATGGAGTCCGATGGAGGTTTTCCATCCTGATGTGAAATACCCGCAATATGGATCTTATGTAGGTCGTCTTCATTATTACGAGGGTGTTGAGTTGATATCAAGATACGGCCATAAGATGACGGCCAAAGACAAGCGTCGGATTATGGGAGGTGACGATGATTATGAGGGATGGGTATCTAATGACGGTGCTAGGTATGATTGGAAGAAAAAGAAACCGTCTATTACCGGTATGTATGAGAATGAGGTTATTCCATGGAAAGGATACCATGACTATGAGTCTATAGTCGCCGCTGAGGACTATTATGGTGTGCCGATGGGAGAGTACCATACCTTCGGACCTGACGGGGAGGAACACACCCAACCCCGCTTCTTGCCCCGCTTCCATCCCTTTGGATATTTCAACTCCGGTATGGCCGATGGTAAGAGATATGAGATAGACTCTCGCCTTTTTAGGGTTATGGAAGGATATTGGGTATCCATGAAACCGGTATTCTTAATAACTTATATGACAGAGACCGGGATGGTTGATCAGGAACTTGTAACCGATGAGTTGCTCCCGGAATTCTTGGAGAAGAATGGCATAAAGAAAGTAAAGAGGGTTATGGCCGATGCTGTTGGTGATCCTGAGGTGAACACCTATATCTTGGAGTATGTCCCTGAGGTTAGGTTTGGCGTTAAGATCACCGGAGGTAATTTAATGGATAAGCCTATATATATTGGTGGGGATCCAATACCTCATCAGATACATGGTGACAGCAGTCTGTATGATTATGTCATTCCGGTTTCGGGATTTATAGGGGCCAGTCTCGCTGATCGCATACAGCCGTTCCAGATGATGTATAACCTTGCTATGAACCAGCTATACAACAACGCTGAGAAGGAGATCGGTAAGTTCTTCTTAGGCGACTTGGGATTCTTGCCTACGGAATATAAGGATATGATGGACAAGAAGGGAGCTTTGGCTACCTTCATGCAGATCGTGAAGTCCGTCTCGTTTATGGGCGTAGGTGGTAACGATACGAACAATCCTTACCAGAACCCACAGATGAGTAGCATATATAACCAGTTCGGTGTATATGATCTTACTAATACGGATCAGATAAGATCCCGTATGGAAATGGCTTCTTACGCCTATATGATGGCTTATAGGATGATAGGTATATCTGAGCAGGCTATGGGTCAGTCAACTAGATACGAGAGTTCTACGGGCGTAAAACAGGGAGTTAACGCTACTATGCTACAGACTCAGACTTACTTTAGATCGTGTAAGGCAAGAAGAATACCAGAATCAACAGCGACTTGTCCAGCAGCAAGCCGAGGCCGAGCAACAGGCACGTAATGATGAGCATGAGAAGGATAAGGAGCTGGCTTATATCAAGGGCAACTTCGACTTAAGGGGTAAGAGCATAATGGCCGCCGGTCAAGCGGCTAGGACCGAGAACAACTCTGAAGGCATGGATTATGTCGAGGCTATGGCTGATAGGGCTTTAAGGGAAAGAGATCTTGATATCAAGGAAGAGGATATGAGAACCAGACAGGCTAACGCCGAGGCTGAGCGAAGATCTCGTGAGGAGATAGAGAAAAGGAAGTTGGAATTAAAAGAAAAGGAGATAGACGCTAGAAACAAACGTTCTGATACAGATAGGTTTACGTCAATAATAAACAAGAATTGATTACAAGTTTTGTAAATATTTTTACAAAATCTGTAATCATTTTGGCGTAAAATTCTGTCATATACTATAATGGGTTTGATTTAATTGGTAATTGGATTAATAATACTTTTGTAAAAAGCAAAAAAGGAAATTGTATGAATGACATGGGTGATTTCGCTAAGGGTTTTAAGACCATGAGTGTCGAGGAACTTTTTTACCGTGGTGACGGTGATGGCGATAAGAATAATATCGAGGGTAAATATGATAAGGATGGTAATCCTATAGGTGATACCAAGGAAGAGCCTGCCGACGGCGGAGCGGCTGAAGGTGGCGGGGATAAGGGCGGCGACGCTACCAACCCAGACCCGGATTCCTTTGGCGAAGGCGGTACTGATAATAATAACGTGGTATCAGGTTTTAACGGGAAATCTTTCTTGGAGAAGATGGCCGCCAGAGGTATCATCGACAGTATCGATAACCTTGATATTATGGTAGATGATAAGCCAGTCGATCTTTCTACTATCACAAAAGAAGATGATCTACTTGATATAGTGGAGGGATTGATCAAGGATAAGGCCGATGAGTTGTTGAAGGATAAGGTTGATACCGGTTCTATGTCTGACTTCATGAAGAAGATGATAGAGGTGGATAAGGCTTGTTCTTGATGAATAAGGACGAGTTCCTTAAACAGAAGACTAACAAGGCTAAGATGGAGGTTAATAAGAAGACCATCACTCTTCTTTCTGGCAATAAGGGAGGAAAGCAGAATAAGACTAATATCGATAACGATACTATAGAAGCTAACTTCCTTGATCTGAGTGGATCAAAGAGTGTATAACGTTTAAATATATTGAAAATGAATCCGTTTCTTACAAAAAGTTTCCCGGCTACCGTGAATGGCGATAACGTTATTGCCTTTACCGATGCCAAGAACTATAAGACTTCGCTTACATCTGAGTTTACGGCTTATGATGTTATTACCTACGATGCTGCTAACGGTTGTAATATCCTTATCTCAGGTGAGATCCCGTCTAAGACAGAAGGTGACTTGACACGTTATTGGTGTCGTGTTATCGGCGGTAAGGCTAAATACTTCCCCAAAGAGAAACTACGCCCTGGTATCCGTTACTGGAAGATCGGTCATGCTTTAGGTGAGTACAGCACTCAGTTCTCCAAGGTATCTGGAGCCGATAAGGCCGGTTCCATGACCTGTGAGTTCCGTTTAGGTAACCACCGTGGTGTTGAGGGCGAGACAACTATGTACGCTGGTATGAAGTCCATGCAGGCCGCTCAGAATAGCACTTCAGAGTTCGTGGAGACCGCTCTTCGTCGTATGAATGCTATGAGAAGCGAGTATGAGGGCAATATTCCTGATTTGGCTATTATCGGTAAGACTGTTAATGGTAGACTTGATTTGCGTACGGCTAAGGTAGCGTCCACGCTGGAGGTATTCTGTATGGCTGAGTTGGTTAAGCTGGAAGCTAGACAGTTGATGTGGCAAGAAGGTGGTATTATCATGGATCAAAATGGTCCTATCCATTTGAATGAGGGTATCTACCGTCAGCTTCGCCGTGGTTACACTATCTACTATAGCCGTCCGATGGGTATTACTAAGGATACGCTTATGGCTGCCGCATCTTATATTTTCCGTGGACGTCAGGATCTTCCTATTACGGAACGTAAGATTAAGTTCAAGGTAGGAGCTATGGCTATGATCAATTTAGAGAAGTTGATCAGGGAATCGTTCTTCACTACCTTGCAGAACTTAAGCTGGGGTATGGGAAGCGATAGGATGTTGCCTTCTAACCCTATTTCCGGTACTAACGACGCCATGATCTTAGGTCCGGTTCAGGTTAAGGGAGCTTTCATCCCGGGCATCGGTAATGTTGAGTTCGAGCATGATCCTTCTTTGGATTACGCCGACATGACAGATCGTAGTGAGTTAGTGAATGGTATGTATCCTAGATCCTCTTATTCTTGTATTATCGAGAATATCACTGACGCTGGATCAACTAACGCATATTCCGCTATTCCTAATACGGCTAACGCTAAGTTAGGTAATATGAATAACAACGTATTCTATATCAAGCCAGAAGGTGTAAGCATGTGGTGGGGTTATGAGTACGGTCGTTGGGCACACAAAGCCAACGGTAACGAGATCGTATCATCCTTGCCGGGTATGAAAGAGCAATTCTGGTGCCACTCAGCTTCAGCGGCTTGGGTTATGGATAACAGCAAGTTCTTGATTATCGAGCTTCAACCGAACTACTTCGGCTAAGTTTTTTCATATATGTAATTTGGTTTTTAGAGGGGAGGATATTCCTCTCCTCTTTTTTTTAAAGTAACGCAAAAAGGAAATGAAAGAAATTTTAAAATCAAGGAAGGTATTGGCCGAGGTAAACGGTTTTAATATCATGTCAGATACCTTATATGAGGTTGTAGGCAAACACGATGGAAGTGCTCCTCAGGCCTTTCAAGACGCTAATATAGCTAAAGCTCCGTTCCCGGAGAACGCTACTCACGTATGTTGCCCTTGGGATGATTTCTCCAAGGCCTATAACACCGGTTTTTATCCAAGATCAAGATGCTATAATGGTCTTGACAAGAATGAGATCGACAGGCTCGTCAAACAGCGGGTAGATAATATCATGAAGCCTTTCGAGGAAATGTCGCAGATGGATCTATCTCAAACCAATTTAGAATTTTGGGATGACGCTAAGGATAAGATCTTCATGGGTAAGGTTTATAATACGGCTAATACCGTAGATCTATTTTATTTATATTTGGCTGTATTTTCCGGCATGTTGACTCCTCAGGAAATGGATGGTGACCCTATTTTCATGAACTCCATGTTCTGTTTCGTGGAGAAAGACAATATGAAGGATTTCGTCCAGCAGCGTGAGATCAATAAGATGAACATCAGCTATAAGTTTATCAGCGCCCTTAAGAAAGGTGGAGACGATCGTCAGGCTGTCATCGATCTTCTTCTTTACATCGGTATCGTAACTCGCCCAGATTTCACGGAGGATGAGTATTATACAGGATCTCTATCAAACTGGATGAATGAGAAGAAGACCAATGTTGATTATCTGCTTGATATCTGGGATCGGTCATTGGAAGGTGATTTCAAGGAAGTTCTTGAGTTTTACCGTATCGTAAACGTCCTTCAACGTAACGGTCGTATCAACATGACTCCATCCGGATTACAATATAATGGCCAGATCATAGGACCTGACGTTCGGACATCCGCTGAGTTCTTGGCTACCAAGAAAGACTTTATTAACATAAAGGCTAATGTATTGGATGAGTATGAGGAGATCATATCTATGTCTAATATCGATGATAAGTCCAAGACCAAGAAGGTTAAGGATATTAAGAAGAAGGATGACGTAGAGGAGGGTGATAAGGTTAAGGAGGAATAACGATGACAATCCAAGAAGCGTATCTAAGGTCTTTGCAGAAGAACGAGCAGAATTTAGCCAATGGCGGGATTAAGCTTGATCCAGGAAGGTTCGTGCTTTTGTTCAATGAGTCTCAGGATAGGTTGATAAGATACTATCTTAATAGGAAGGATGATGAGACCATCCGTTCCATACAAACTCTTCTGGTATACTGGAAATCGCTTAATAAGATCAATCATATTGATGACCCCGAATCGACATCATTCGGTCTTCCTGATGATTATTTATGGTTCTCAAATATAAAAGGAGCGTTTTCTTATAATGGATGTGAGGTTGGAGATTTTGTCATATGGGAGGCTAAGAACGAGAATGTCCATGAGCTTCTTGGGGATGATAGCAATAAACCTTCTTTTGACTATCGGGAAACGTTCTACACCATAGGTGACGGGAAGGTCGTGGTGTATGAGGACGGCTTCCGCACAGACGAGGTCAGGATGACCTACTACCGGAATCCGGTACGGGTGGATCTGGCCGGGTACATCAACGCCGCCGGTATGCAGTCCACGGATATCGACCCTGAGCTGCCCGATCCTTTGGTGGAGGAGATTCTGGATATGGTTGCTAAACAATTCAGCCTTAACGAGAATGAATTGAATAGATATAGCATGGATAAGGATAATGTGGCTTCTTTCAAATAAACACCGTTAGTTTGATCATTAAGCCTACTCGGTAACGGGTAGGCTTTTTGTTTTACATAAAATGTAAATACTATATTATGTCGTATACTCACGACCTTATTTTATTGTGGTGATATTGTTTATTATTATGTTTGCGTTAGGTAAATGATTTTTAAATTGAAATATTGATAATATGTTGCACAGACCGCAAGACCGGGTACTTTTCGTATCCCCACATGCTAAGATGGTGGATGTTGATTCCATCTTCTTGAAGGAAGGACAGATCGGTATTTACGATACTAAAGATACTTCCGAGAACGGTTGTAAGGCCGTGATTGATTTTACCGGTAAGCCTCGTAACGACAAGCGTTATGAGATCCGTATCGGTCGTAATGAACAAGCGGCTTCCCGCTCTATCTATGATAAGGATTTTTCCACGCCGTTATTCTCCTTGAACGAGATCACGGAGATCTACGCTTCTTGGCCGAAGAAAGATCATGCTTATGTCGATGATGTTATCTTAGGATACAATGGTGTTTCTGATGACACTACGTTCTCCGTTTCCAAAGGAGACCGTATCGCTATCCGCTTGGTTCTCGCTGGTCGTGCCTTTGAGCTTCTTGGCTATGAGGAGGGTCGTGTAGAGATCAATGACGCCATTCTTTTGGATGATTGTGATAATACGCCAAATCAATGCGAGGAGTGCGATCCTTGCGAGGAGGTTGATTTGTTGCCCGCCGTCCTGAAGTGTATCGAGCGGATGAAGAACCAGCCTATTGCTGGTGGTGGTAAGTTATCTGATTATATCGATATCACTCCGGTTACAAGATGCACCAACGAGGCTACGGAGCCTGAGACGGAAGATGTCAACTTCTATTGTATGGAGGTATGTGATACCGGTGATGATCTGGCCTTGGCTGAGGTTCGCGCCCAATATCCGGGGTTGAAGATCGTACGAGAGACTATTGAGGGTAGCATGTCACGTTATAAGGTTATGAAGAAAGGGGCTAAGCCTGATGATTATACTCAACGTCTGATCTCTATCATGAAAGGATGCGAGGAATGCCCGCCTAGCTATACTGAGGTTAAGGGCGGATACCTGTATTCCGTTTCGTTGGAGGATGATGGCGTTGATATGTCTTCTACTATCGAGTCTCTTCCTAACGTAGTTTCAGATACGGTTAATAAGATGAGCCAGATCAAGGGCACTGGTCTTTATATTGCCGCTACGTCAAAGAAATTGACTGATAACGAGATCAAGACATTCGTAGAAGCTAATCCTACTACGGTTATCTATTATGTCGCTAAGACATCTGATATGTGTGAGAATCCTACGGTTCGTACCGCTTCTTGGTCAGCTTGCGGATCTTGCAAGGTATCTAAGGAGAAGTATTATATCACGATCCCGGATAATGAGTGTGGCGAAAGCGCTTTAGAGGGAATCAAGCAGGCGTTCCCGGAACTGGAGATCACGGATTACGGTACTCCGGCGGCTTGCCAGCATAGCTTCCAGACAGAGGTATATACCAATATGTTGTGTGATGAGTGTGACAAGGTATTTGAAGGATTCTTCACCAGCAATGCTCCGGCTCCCTATCGTAACCGTATGTGGAAGAAATTGGAATCAGCACAAGAGCTTGGTTCTAACTGCAAGTGCGGTATCCGTTTCCGTGGCAAGGAAATGTTGTTATCTCCATCAGAGTGCTTGATGGATAAAATGACTTATATCGAGGATAGCGTAGAGATCGTTGGAGCTAGTGGCGGTTATCCTGATTCTCTTGACGAGGGATCTCCTATCTGGTGGGATCAGCTTCACTTCGAGAGATTGTCCAGCAAAGCCCCGCGTACTCATGTTGGCGGCAATATGATGGATGATGAGTTGAAGGGTTACGCTCATTTCAACGGCTTCCCGAAACATCAGGATTTCATGGGACGGACATTTATGAACGAATACAGTCGTGTTGAGCAAACGGCGCAGTACGTGGACTTCCAGATTACGCTCAATCCTCATAGATACGCTCAAGGATTCGGAAAGGTTATCGCCGATGATCCGGTTAACTTGATCTTACGTGTACGCTATGGCGCTCATGAGGGTGTTCAGGAGATGATTAACATGATCGGAGCTGCCGCTGGTCTTGGACCGGCTATCGTGACCGAACCTAAATAAGAACGACCTTTTTTGCGTTCATATATTTCCTAAAGGGGAGAGATTCATTTCTCTTCCCTTTTTTGTTATCTTTGAGGCAGTAGAATTAAAATATGATATTATGTCTGCGATAAATGAGTATTTAAAGAGACTTGCTTCCATCTTCGGTAGCATGGGTTTCTCCGTCCCGCCAGATGACTTCTCAGGTGTTGTCATAGACGGAAAGACGTATCCGGTCATGATGAGGAATGACGGGTGTTACGTGTACTTCGATGATAAAGGAGTAAAGAGACTTGTAAGCGAGGTCCCTAAAAAGGACTATCAGTTCATTAACATCAAGGACGCCCGTGTGTCGATCGTCAACCAATGTTATCGTACTCCGGGAGGTCAGGTAGAGGCTCGTATCCATACCTATATGAATAATAAGGGTGAGATATTGGCCGAGAAGATATTTATCATCAACTCATCGGATATCGATACTCCCATTGGCACGGAATTGGATAAGATCCCTGCCGAGTGGGTGGCTATAGATTGTAGTATAGCGGAGATGACCGATCGGGAGTTGATATTCGTAAGTAAATGTTATGCCACGGAAGGAGGCAAGGTTCAGATAGAGGGCGTAGAGTCGGTTGATCCCCGCCTGAACCCGGAGGTGTCTCATTATGAGGTGGTGAATACTACTGACGATAGTAACCCTATTGGAACGAAGTATAATGCCATACCTGATACGTGGAGGCGTATAGTATGTGATTTTCCGGACATGACCCAAAGGGAGATAATACCGGTGCTTAAATGCTTTGATACCGGGACCGGAAGGGTACAGATAGAGGGGTATAAGATATTTGATTACGAGATGGGTACCAGAAAGGAATGGTATCGCGTCAAGCAAAGTACCGATCCTGAGAATCCGGTAGGTGAGTTTATCACCAGCATAAGCGATGACTGGGTTGAGGTCGTTTGTGACTTCACGGATATGGAGGATCGTGATATTGAGGTAACTATAGAATGTTATAAGACACCGGCCGGTAAGGTGAAGCTGGAGGTTCTTACGTCATGGGACGGGAATATAGGAGTTAGGGATAAGAGTTATAAAGTCCTGGAGACTACCGATCCGTCACAACCTGAGGGCGCCAGCTTCAGTTCCTTGCCAGACACTTGGATAAGGGTAGTCTGTGATTTTGACGATATGGAGGAGAGAGATATCAAATCCTATATAGAGTGTTATGACAGCGGTAGCGGAAACGTTAAACTTCGAAGGATGGTGTCGTATGACTCCAAGATAAAGGCCAGATACACACGTTTCGAGGTAGTGGACTCCGATAACGCAGACTTTGTCCCAGGAGCCGCCCTAGCTACCCTCCCAGACGGATTCTCTTTGGTTCCTTGTGATTTCGTTGACTTTGAGGATAGAATGCTTCAGTCAAGGAAAGAATGCTATAATACAGATAAAGGTCGTGTACAGGTATTAAGAATAACGTCTTATGATGGAGATATAGATATAAGGGGCGCTGTTTATGTCGTTACACGATCTGAGAACCCCGATATTCTCGTAGATAGGATATATAATGCCATACCTGGAGGATGGGATCGCATGGTGTGCGAGATGGAGGATATGGAGGATCGTGATATCGAGTCTTTCGTGGAATGTTATGATAGCGGTGAGGGTAATGTCAAGGTAAGGAGAGTCGTGTCTTATGATGCCAAGGCAAACGAGCGCCACGTCCGCTACGAGGTACTGGATTCGGATAACGGCGGTTTCGCCCCGGGACAGCGGATATCCACCCTGCCTACCGGATGGTCTTTGGTGTCTTGTGATTTCACGGATATGGAAGATAGGATGCCTATTGATATCGAGGAGTGTTACAAGACATCAGCCGGAAGCGTGCGTATGAGACATGTGGTGTCTTATGACGGTGATCTTGGGAAAAGAAACCAGTTCTGGGAGATTGTGGACTCGTCTGATAATAAGTATGGGCTAGGAAATAGGATAAATGATATCCCTGCGGATTTTATCCGTGAAAGGTGTGCTCTAGAAAGGTTGGATGATCGTATTACCAGAAATGCGGTAGAATGTTACTCGACACCGGGAGGATCGGTAAGGATTAAATCCACTTACGTTATCAACCCTTTAAATCATGTTAGGTCGTATAATCATCATGTATTGAGTTCTACAGACAATGATATCCATGTTGGTACTCAATATCCCTCTTTGCCATCTAATTTCACTCGTATCGAATGCGAGGAGCCGGATTATATGGATCGACTTATAGATACCACTGAGACTTGTTATGATACCGGAAAGGGTACGGTGAAGATCAGGAGACAGGAGTCGTTGAACGGAAATCTGGATGTAAAGACTTTCGACTATAAGATCGTTGAGTCCACCGACACCGATCATCCTATCAATACTACCCCTACGCAGACGGTTATTAACGGCTGGACGGTTATCAGTTGTGATCTTAATATCATGGACGTGGATGATTGTTATGAGATCGGTGGTCATAAGATACATTTGAAGGGATTCAGGACAGTCAATCCGGCATTGCAGGATATTAAGTCCAAGTTATACGTCGTATATTTGGCGCTACTATCGTGGCTTGTTTATGTCAAACCTGTTAATATCAAGGCTATGGTTAAGGTATGTAATGATTATTATATGATTGACGCCCTAGCCGGCGGTGAGGTCATAAGGAAAAGGAAATATCGTCGTGAGAATACGATGATCGGATATAAGTGGTATGATTATAATGGGATCGAGGTAACTGACCCCATTGAGATATCACGTCTTGACGGATTGGCTACTAAGCATCAACGTGTTGATGAGGCTTATGATGATCATGCCATTTTCATGTCGTCAACAAACTACGTTAACAGCGTTTCCGGTATACCTATGGATAAGCATATGGTTGTCGTTGAATGGAGACCGGATAGCGAGCAAGGTTTTGTCACCATGGCTCATAATGAGGGTCTTGACGGGGACAGCTATTATATAGTTGTTATCAATGCCGGAGATAAGCAGGCTACGATCTACACCCCCGTGGATTCTGAGGCTACATGGTTTGCTTCTATAGGTACAGGTAAATGTTCTTTTGAGCTTGTGGGTTACAAGGGTGGTACTATGAGCCAAGACGGATATAATTTCATCAATACCGGTGGATCTGTGGTGTATCAAAATACGTATGATTTTGTTTGTCATACCGGTAAGGGTTCATCTACGTATAAGACATCCTACGAGAAGGTGGCTCGTGTTACCTACAATAAGCTCACTAACGAGGTTTATATGTCCATCGGTGACGCTATAGATCAGGAGGATAATTATGATAAGTTAGAGCGAGAGATCAATAATATAAAGGAAAGACTTAGCGATGTCGAGAGCGAGTTGGCTGTCGTAAGACGTATAGCTGAGGGCAAGAACGCGGCGTATATCTTTGATACGGTCGATGCCATGAATGAGTGGCTGGCGGTCCCGGAGAACACGGCTAAGCTCCGTGTGGGGGACAGTTTCTGGATCAGGGAGCAGAAGGTACCTGATTATTGGTGGGATGGAACTCAGGCTTTAGAACAGGAAGGCCCGAAGGTTGATTTATCTCCTTATTATACGAAAGACGAGATTAATAATATTGTCAATGATATCAATCAGAAGATAGAGGATAAGAGTACGTCTATTATCTTCGATACTTATATCCAGATGAAGTCTTTCGTGGATGATCCAACTAACGCCGATAAGCTTAAGGAAGGTACCATCTTGTTGATACGACAGAAAAACGTACCTGATTATTATTACGATGGTGCTGGGATAGTTAAGATGGAGGCCGATGTAGAGCAATGTCTTTACGTTACTTTGGCTAACAAGCCTACGGAAAGCACTATAAGTTATACTCAAGATCGGGAGGTGACTAATTTCGCCCCGGGTGCTATAGCTAGATGGGTTGACGCTGATGGTAATAACGTTTTTTATAAGCTTGTAGAGATAGTAGGTGGTAAGGCTAAGTGGATTACGTTGATTGATACAAGATATGGTAATGTTACGTTGCAAAGCACTTATGACAAGAACTATGAGATCGTGAATATCGTATCTGGATCACGTTTACAAGCTATAAATAGCGATAAGGATGAGATCAAGTTCGTTAATAGCGCTACCGGTAATGTTACTGTCGTGTTTAACGCCACGGTATCAGGAGGAGCCAAGAAACTTACGAGCCTGTTGGCCGTGAACGAGGTGGTTCTTACACCGGGGGCGGCGGCATCCTTTACCCGTACCGGCGAGAACTTCACCCTCTCCGATCTTTTTGGCGTTACGATCTTCCCCGATCTGGCGGATGCCAATCGTGAGGGTGAGTGGGTCATGAGTGTAGGCATAACCGGTAAACCGACCCTCATGGAGGTAAAGGAGATGCGTAAGTGGGATGAGAGCATAACCAAGGAGCTTACGATAGATGAGCTTAACGAGAAGTTTCCTAACGTGGATATCGGATTCGCCGTCGTATGCAAGACCATCAACAAAGTATATGAGATGGTTAATGGATATAAGGAATGGGTGTCTTATGATATAACCTCAATAAATTAATGGTATGGCTTTTTTAGTAGGATACGACACGGTAGCGCCCTATGTCACGTTTATAGTGAATGAGGATAGATTCCCTTGTTTTGATGGTAAGGGTGCTGATTATATACCCGATCCGATAATATTAGAGAATGCTTTTAATCGCAATCTTAGGTTCTCGACCTCTAAACCGGGATTCGTGAATGTTGATTGGGGGGACGGGACAAAGGATCAATATCCTTTAGTTAAGATATCTGATGGTAGTTATAGGATTGTATTCAGGTCTCTTGACATTGAGTATAAGAAGAATCCGGATGATACCGTATGGTGGTATAAGAAAGAGGATGGTTCACAATACATACCGGTCCCTCCACATAAGTATAGCGATATCAGGCGTAGAGAGGTTACGATGAGGTTCTCTAACGTAATTGATGGGGAATTTAATATGGATGGTATTGTCCTTCATGAGTTCCCTATAGCTAATCTTCCTGATATAACTTATTTTGCTGTGGTTAGATCCGTTTTAAAAAATGGTGATATCCCATATGGCAGGATAAGCAAGAGCGTTAATCTTCGTCATATACAGATGGGATCTTTTATTCATCCTGGTGTATGGAGTAATTGGCCAGAAGGTTTTTTAAATATGAAAAATCTGATGTATTTCGGATGCAATAGCGTTTTTAACTTTGGGGATGATCCTGATTCTAATTGGAGAAGATTCTCTGAATGGAAGAATCTTACTAATTTTAACTTCAACTGGTGTAATATTCCTTCTTATGATCCGGCTTTTAATTCTATCCCGGCAAAAGATATAAGAATTATAAGCGATCGGAATAATATACCTGTATTTGATGAGGTGGATAAGGTTGGAGATGATAAGACAGGCGTTACCTTTATGGGTGGTGGTAGCTCATGGAAACAAGATCTGGTAGGAGGTAAGTTGAATAAGATTCAGGACACGTATTGTAATTCAGGCACGGTGCCGGTAGATGATCTTCCGGATTGGTTGTATGAGGTAAGGGAATTTAGGATATGGACTTTGTATAATGGTATATTTATAAGTACGCAGGAGAGGGCTGATACGTTCGTTAACACGTTTTATGATAAGATAATGTCGTGGAGTTATATAACGATGTCGCAGACGGCTTCTGACGGTAATAGGAATCAGTTTTATAAACTTACCTTAGATTTATATACTTCCGCAGCTCCTACCAACAAGAGACCATCTGGCGTTTATCAAGCCCCTGAGGGGTTTGTTAAGGGTGTTAGCAACGGTAATCCTACGACGCCTATGGAGAAGGTGTATGTACTTACCAGCAACTACGGGCAGACATGGGTCTTGGCCCCTGCCCCAGCTTCTAAGGCCGCCCTTGCGAGGGCAAGGCGGGCTGGGAAGGCTAGGATTACCCCGTTCGTCCTTGGCGTAAAGGACGGCCATGTATCCGTGTTCAGCGGAGATGTATTGGATGATAATATGAGTAAGTATAATTTCGCCGACAAATACGAGGCCATAGATATCTGCAACGATCTAGGATTGGACAGCTCGCCGGTTGTCGAGTATTTCAGGAGAATAGAGGAGGGAGAGGTATGAAGTTGATATGTAAGGATACGAATAAAGGGTCTATAACCTTTTTTTCTAAAGGCAAATACGCTTTTAGGGGAGTTGACAGGAATGATACTACTGATGATGTGCCTGATCCTATATTGGATGTTAATAATTATAATGAGAGTATACAGTTTTATTCCAAGACCCCCGGCATGTGCGAGGTCGATTGGGGTGACGGGAATAAAGAGCAATTTCCTTTCGTGAAGGATAGGAGCGAATCCATATACGGGCGATATAGGTTGATGTTCAGGAGAAGGGATATAAGTTATCGTAAGAATCCGGATAGCCATCCATGGTGGTTTTATAAGGAAGATGGGAGTGAGTATATCCCTGCGCCTAATCATGCTTACGCTGATGGGCTAGATAAAGATCGGGTCATTACCATGACTTTTACGAATGATATTACATTCGTTCAAACAATGAGGATAATGATGGTAGGATTCCCGATATTAGACGCCCCAAGTATTATCAACTTAGCTTTATACATTACCGGCGAGGGGAATATAACCGATATCCCTAAAGACAGGATACGTAGATCGGTAAATATAGAGTATATAACACTTAGCGACTTGGGTGTAGGGACATTGACATCCATACCGGATGATTGGGATAGGTTGACTAAGTTGAAAGGCATTAATTTAAGTCGAACGGCTGATTTTAATGATACGGAGTCTTCTAATATAAGGAAATTCCCTTCTATGTGGCCTAATCTTGTAACATTAGCTTTGGCAGGTTGCAGGGTTAGGGTATACCCAAGGGAATGGCTGTCTTTTAGCAAGCTAAGAGAATTATATATATCCCCGGGAGTGGATATGCCATCGTTTGGCCCTAATACATGCCCGTCTATGGATGAGGTGGATAAGATAAATCCTAGCTTAAGGACCTTCGATCATATAAATAGATGGTATGGGGCTGTCGTGAGCTGGCATCCGTATATGATCGGCAAGGGATTGGAAAATATCACTAGCCTTGACGCCTCATATGGCTATAGTAGGATAGATGTAAGCAATCTACCGGATTATATATATGAGATGAGGTCTATGAATAGCTTTTATATGTATCGCAGCTTGCCAACCCAAAGTCGATGTGATACGTTTATATCAACATTATATGAGAAGGTGATGGGGTTTGATTATCTAACTATGTCCTCCTCTGCTTCCGATGGCAAAAGAAATCAGTTTTATGGATTGTATCTAAGTATATATATGGATGCCAATCCTGATGATAAAAGACCTAGTGGCGTATTACAGGCTCCCTCTGGTTTTATAAAGGGTCAGTCTAATGGCTCTCCGTCGACTCCTATGGAGATGGTTTATGTTCTTATGAATAATTATGGATGGAGGTTTAGTATGGCGTCAGAGGCTTCGGTGTTAAGGTCAATACGATCTTCTGATATTGACACGAGGTCGTATAAGCCATATAAGCTTATTGTATTTGACGATGGGTGTACCTTTGTAGGCAATGGAGATGTTTTAGCTCATGATACGGATAAGGTATTATCGTTTGGGGATCAACCAGAAGGAGAGTATTTATGTGATTCTATGGGATTGGACAGGAATGTTATTGTAGAATATTTTAACAAGATAGGTAATGGCTAAGACATTATATAAATATGAGGCTTCATCAAATAAGTTCGTGTGGTTCACTACATGGGATAGGGCACTTAGAAATTATTATACCGATGATTATAATTATGTACCTGATCCTGTCGTTGATAATCCTTATAATACGTTTGTCGAGTTTAGATCCAGAAAGCCCGGTATGGCTAATGTGGATTGGGGGGATGGAATAAAGGAGCAGTTTCCTATGACCAAGGTCCAAGGGCAGGATAATTATCGTATCATATTCCGTTCTTTGGCAATACAACACAGGAAAAATCCCAATACTACGTGGTGGTTCAGGGAGGAGGATGGATCGCAATACGTACCTGTGGATAATCATGCTTACGCTGATGGGAGGAGGGACGTACAACGGGCTGTGTCGATAGATTTTACTTGTGATATTTATTATGCCAATATCCAAGTTTGCAAGATGACATCTTTCCCGATTGTGGATATACCAGGGCTTGAGTTGTTGGTCGTATCCCATACGAAGTATGTTAATGACGGTATACCTGTAGACAAGTTGTCAAGATCCAAAAAGTTAATTTATATCGATCTTCAAAATATAGGGCAAAAAATGACCGTAATTCCTGAGGCTATAACCAGTAAGACAGAGGTATATTATTTAAATATGTTTAATATGCTTGATCTTAGGGATATAGAATCTAGCGGGATAAGGAATATAAAGAATATGAAAAATCTTGAAACCCTTGACTTGTCTTCATGTTATTTGGATAGGTATATAAAGGAGTTTAATGACCTTCCTAAACTTAAGGCGTTAAATATAACTCCTGGCCCCAGTGATATGTGGAATTATTTTGATATAAATACCTCTCCTTTTTTCGAGGTAGATAAGATAAATCCTAATATTACTGATTTTTATTTTTTAAATGACTGGGCAAGTGAAGAAAGGAGGACGGGTTGGAATGATGATAATATGTCTGGAAGGGGATTGGAACATCTTACTAGTTTCATTGCGGCTAATAGCAATAGTCTTAGAATGGATAAGCTTCCGGATTATATTTATGAGATGAGGGCTATTACATGGTTTAACGTGAATGCATCCACTCATAGCCAAAAAAGATCAGATGATTTCGTGAACTCTTTCTACGACCTTGTTGTAGGATGGGATCAGATTACTATGACATCCGTGGCTAAGGATGGGAAGAGGAACCAGTTCTATAGTCTTTCGGTAAGCATGTATAATGCTATTTATCCAACCAAAAACCAGCGTCCTTCCGGCACGGAGCAGGCCCCAGAGGGATTCGTGAAAGGCTCGTCCAACGGGTCTCCCGCTACACCTATGGAGAAGATATATGTGCTAAAAAATAACTACGCCCAGATATGGACGATTAAACCAGAATAATATTATGAATATCAATATTTTAAAATTAAATTGGGGGGGGGTAAAATCCTATTTGCTTTATGATGAGAAGAAGGATGTTACCCAAAAGGAAGATAATAGAGGTATTCGAGGAGCTATCTCCTCAGGATAATGGATATTGGGCGGTTCCTGATGGGGTCTATGAGGTTGAGTTCGCGTTGGTCGCCGGAGGTCTTAATGGAGAATATTCCGATGTATATAATGCCGGGAGTGGGGCAAGATGGATCATATGTTTTTAACAACAAATATCCTGACCGATATCCTTATCCTATGGGCGCTGGTGGTGGATCGGGAGCTTATACAAGAGGATGGGATATGGGCTTTTTATCTGGAGGTAAAGGTGGCAATCACGGAGGAGGTGATGGGGCTGGAGCTAAGGATGTTGAGGGCGTTATTATTAATGGCGAAAATGGAGGTAATGCCACTTATTATGGTGGTGGTGGAGGAGGAGCCTCTAAAGCTTCTAGTATTGGGGCTACGAGCGGTCGAGGAGGATCAGGTTATCGTGGTATTATTATTTTACATTATTTTAAAAATGGATAACATGAATAGAAATGATATTATAAAAGAACTAGGTTCGTATTTTGATATAGTGGAATTGGTATGTCCTCATACATATAATAAGTGGAAGGACAGATCGTGGCAGTTTCTTGATACAGCGTTTCTCCATAATCTTCTTATATTACGGAGGGATATAATTAAACAGCCTATGTATTGTAATAATTGGGACAAGCAGGGGCAGTTTTCCCAACGTGGTCTTAGATGCAACATCTGCCAGATAGTTAAGGATAAGAAAGATGTTTATCTATCCGCTCATGTGTTGGGTAAGGCTGGTGATTTCGATGTCAAGTCAATGACGGCGGAACAGGCCAGAGGCTTGATTTTGGATCATCAAGATATGTTACCATATCCTTTCCGGCTTGAAGGGAAGGTGGGTTGGTTGCATTTTGATAGCCTTGATACTAGGGACGGTATACACGCTGTGGTGTTTTAGGTACTTAATGGTATAGTAGTTAACTTTGCGAGTAGGGTACAAAATGAAAGACAAAGACATGATAGAGCGAGTAGGGGCTTTGTGGAATATTGCGCTTGCGTATGGTGCCTCTTGTTGGGCTTACTTCCAGCCAGTGCATCATTTATTGATTGTATTACTTATAGTATTAATAGCTAATTTTTTAGCTAGGTTAGCGCAAAGCATAAGGGGCTGGAAGCTCCGACGGAGTCGTAGAAGAAGGTTTAGTTTTAAGAGATGGTTTAGGGAGGTCAGGTTTACTGATATTCTTAAGGAGTTCGCTTTGTCCTGTTTTATAGTAATGACATTATGTGTTATATATAAGACGTTATACCCGATCGAGGAGGAGGCTAGCATGATACTTACCGTTACCAAATATGGGGTGTATATAGCCCTTGTTGGATATGTGATGCTTTTCTTGAATACGATAGGGGATGCTTTCTCTGACGCTTATTTGGTGAAGGTATTCAAGGCTGTGTTCAAGAGAATAAACGTGTTCAAGATGTTTAGCTTCTCCAAGAACATACCTGACGAGACGTTTGACGATATAAAGAAGATTGCTGATGATGAGGTTAAGGATAAGTCTTAGGGCGATTTTTTGTTTAGGCCTGTCGCTGTCCCTGTCCTCTTGCGGAAGCAGGAGGCAGGTTAGCGAAACATCTATTGATAGCCGGTTGATCAGCAGGATAGAGACGATGATAGATGAGGTCATGGATCGGAGGATCGTAGAGATCAAGACATCTGATCTTAATGCTGATATCGTTATAACTGAGAGGAAATTCGATACGGATAAGGATATTGATCCCGCCACGGGAGAGCGGCCGGTATCGTCCGTGACTGACGCCCATATCGTCATTGGCCGGCGGGACAGCACGGTGACAGCCGATTCCCTTGGAGTTAATAAGACAAGGAATGATATAAAGGATCTGGATAATAAGACAAATATCAAATCTAAGGACGTAGATGATAGGAAGGAATCAAGATGGCCTATAGTGTGGATAGTAGCTGGTATCTTGATGATATTGTTGGTATTGGTGTATATATTGAAGAAGACAAAGATTTTGTAATTATATATCATAAAAAAAAGGCTATGATCTCTCACCGCCCCTTCTCTAATTAGTTTTTAAAGGATATGCAAATAGCATAGAGGTCAGTCCCGGATTCGAACCGGGGTATATGGTTTTGCAGACCACCGACTAAACCGCTCATCCAACCGACCGCATCGCGAATATAAAATTTTGTCTTTGACCAGACAACTTCTTTGACCAGACAACTTCTTTGACCAGATTTTTACCCAATCAGAAACTGCCTTGAAGAAAATCCCTTATCTAGTAGACACTAAGTGAGGCAATATCTCTTTGAGGTCTATCTCTGTTGACACCAAAGGGAATGTGGCGGCTCCGTGAGGCAGGGCAGGAGGTATCCCCACACGGCCGGCAAGGAGCGGAGCGACTCGTAGCCCACCTCCTTTTTCCCCTTGGCATATTACGCTTAAGCGTTGGAAAGAAGTAAACATATCAATGCATTAACGTCTGATGTAGGTAGTTGTTTGTCGATTAAAGATCCATAGATAACATAAGTAGATGTCAAAAATACACTAAACTAAATTATTGATATAAGTTATTGTTGAGATCTTTATTTTTTAATCTACTACATATTTTAATGTTAATGTAATTAAGTTATATACTTTAGATAATAACAAAGCGTTAACTAACTCTTTTTAATTATGAGATAAATAAAGAAAATCTTTATAATGAGACTCCCTTATTAAGGGGCGAAAGTTTCTTATATCACATGTTTCTTATATCACATGTCACAAAATAGACAACTGTGTTTATAAAAGAAGGTGGATAAATAAATTCATCTCTTTTCTTAACTATCCCTACGATAGTCTCCCTACGCAATGTCCAAGTTGGATTTCGACCATAGCGATCGCCGTAAAAAGCCGTGATCATAAACAAAAAAAATGAGTACTTTCACAAGCACTCATTTTGAAACGACAAAGTTTTTTAGTATCTTTGTACTATACTAAAAAATAATATATGGCAAATTTAACATTAATATTCGACCAATTTGTATCTTTCTCAGAAAAAAAGAGGGTGTCAGAAGAAAATAGAGCCTTGAGGAGGGATCCCGGCAAGGTCATCCTACCTTATTTGTTTAATGACAATGCTAATCCTTGTTGCGACAACCCTAGGATAAAGCGTCAATCATCATCCAAGTCAGAGATACTTGAGAAGCCGATATCGGAGACACTGATAGGTATTCTTATCATATGCCTTGACCCTATAAGGTTTAGGACGTTGGGGATCCAATACAACATCAAGTCGTTCTATTACTTTGTGAATAAAATAGTTAATTACTATATCAAGCACCATCGTCTGGGTGGTGATAATCTTGCTTATCAGATAAAGTTAGTTAGGTGGCTTTTAATCAGTTATGTTAACGTAGCTGTTGCTCACGGTTATTATGCTATGGTGAGGAAGGCGAAGAAAGAGCATCCTGATCTTTTCGTGCATAGGAGCAAGGCTAGATATTATTATTGGGACAATTGCCCTCCTAAACATCGTAAGCTAGAGGATGAACGAAATATAAATAATCCTACCTATAAAGCCCATGAGTGCAATAGGAAGCGCGCCGAGGATATCAAACGTGTTGTTTATGACTCCATGGATTCGATCAGGAAACGTGACCTTAAGGATTTCGTGTCCTCCAAAAACAATGGGGTGAGCATTTCTTTTAAGGAAAAGGTGCGAAACAAGGTCAGGAAGAAGGGCTTTGGTAATGTCAGTATCAAGACCATAGAGAGGGCTATAAGGAGCTATTTGGAAGAGTGTGATGTTACTTTCTCCGAGTTTGTTAAGAAGGTGAGGGAATTGGATAATAAGATAAGGGAAGTCAAGTCTGCTTTTGGTAAGGCTAAGAGAATCAGGATATTTGGTATTAAGACATATGATTATGTGTCTGGCGATGAGGTAGTTGACGAGTTTGGCATGGTTGCGTTGTCTGATGAGGTGTGGATTCCTGATAATAGCACACCGTTCCTTGATGATTATATTGAATCGCAGTATTCTTCTTAGCGAGGAAGATCTACTTGCAGCTCTTATCTTGTAGCTTCATTTGTCATATTGTTCAAATTAGTATCTTTGTGAAAAAGATATACAAATGAATCAAATAAACATTATACCGAAGATAATTCATGATAAGTTCGCCGCAAGGATTATCATGGATGATTACGATATAGAGAAACCTATCGTTATTACTGTCGTGGCTAGACGTAACGATGGAGAGTATAATACCCAGATACTAACATACCCGACATCTGGCGTTGATTATGAGGGTAATGTAAGGATGGTGTTTTTCGATGTCGCTAGGTCTCATGTTTGCCAGATAACATCTGTGTTTATCAACGGTCATGAGGTCAAGACATATTATACCGATGTCCCGGATCTTGATATGCAGGCTCGTTATGACGATAGCTTATGCCGGTACGATAAGAAGGTTAATATGAATGACATTCGGCTGTCATTTCAGGTGCTAGAGACACGTGATCCTAAGGTGCTTCAGGTATTGGATGAGTCTGAGTGGGGGCTGCTGGAGGACAGGAAGGCGATCATCGAGATCACTACGCCGGGCATGTCCGACCCCGCTACGTTGTTCCTTGGCAAGAATCAGGTCAATACCTTTACTAGCCTAACATTAGGCCTCAATTGCTTTAATTACGATGATTGTAATGTCAAGTACCTTGATCTACCTGATGGTATATATGATATCAAGATCATAGGTAGCCCTTCTACTTACAACTTCAGTCGCAAGTATCTTAAGACGGATCTTATACGTAGACGTCTTGATCGGCTATGGATTAAGACCGATATCTTGTGTGAGGATAAGGATAAGGATCTTATAGGCCCGGTTGTATGGTCATGCTCGATCCGTTGAAGACCATGGAGCGTGACGTGGTGAGCATATACAAACAGACCCGTACCATAGGTGACGTGGGTATCGTCTATCTCAACATGCAGAAGAAGATCCGTGAGTGGATCAAGAACCTGCCATATGGATGCCCGCCTGACGAGGAGGTACAAGAAATGAGAAAGGAGATACTAGATGGGCGCGCAATCTATATCAAACCTTGATAGAATAGATCTATGTAAGGTCGTAGATGAATGGCTTTCTTGCCAATGGAGTGGATACATGAGGTACCATAGGTATAGGATCGGGGACAAGCCCGATGTATCTTATTGGGGCAAGATAATTCGTCTGCAAAGGTCATTATGCGATAATGATTGCGGGTTATGCCCGGATGAGGTAAGATCGTTAAAGGAACGTGTTAATAAGTTGCTGGTATGAAAAAATATAACTGTTCACATATAACTCCGTCCACTTGCGTACCCTACGAGGGTGATCTCCCAGAGTGGTCAAAATATAAGGACTCTGATGAGTGTGTTATGGTCTCCGACGTGATAGAGGAGATATACGAAGAGCTAACCCGTATCAGGGAGGCTATAGATGTCCGGGATCTCGGCGAGTCTTGTGTTAAGATAAATGGCGATAAGACCGTATCGAAAATCCTTTACGCTATTGAAGATAAGATTTGCAATGGGTAATTAATGTCCTGATTTTAGGATATTAAAAATAGCCAATCGGTTTGTGTTTATCATTTCGATTGGCTATTTTTGTATGTCCACTGACTCTCACGAGGGAGTGGACATAAAGTAATTAATTATTAACTTCAAAATTAGATTAAAAAATGAAGACGGTAAATGTTTTGACAAGAAAAATGGGTGATTTTAACGTTTTTCAAAGAACTAGTGATGGTTATTTTGATGCCAACAGTTTACTTAAGCAATGGAATGATAATCCCGATAGCACGAGAAGACGGCTTGATGATTTTATGAATAGTGGTAGAACTAAGGAATTTATTAGTGCTTTATCTGAAGATGAAAGCCATAGGAGAAAAATCGACATTGGTGATAATCAATTAGTTATAAAAGTAAAAGGTAAGACGACTAAGCATGGTAAGACTCCTGATAAGGTATGGATGCATCCTCTGTTGTTTATAAAATTTGCCATGTGGATAAATCCTAGATTCGAAGTTCAGGTATTGAGATTTGTGCATGATCAACTTATAGATTACAGGGATAAAGCTGGTGATGCCTATAAGAGGATGTCTTCCGCTTTGTCTAAAATAATTGAACCTTCAAGACTAAGGGATAAAATACAAGATTTGGCTAGATCCGTAAATATTATTGTCTATGGGCTTCATGAGACTATGATAAGAAATTCTGTTGGAGAGGAGGCTAAGGCTAAAGAGTTGATGGAGCTGGAGATTGATATAGCTAAGATGATTGAATTTGGATATATAGTTACCGAGGAACAGTTAAGGGATTATCTGTATAAGGTTTTGAGAAGCAAAAAGGCTCTTCCTTTGTGATTTGGATTTTAATCGTATATTTGTGTCAAAGTTAATTACGATGATATACGGCAATAAAGAAATAGTACGGACGTTCACCAGAAACAACCTGCCTGCCGGATATGTGGGTGGCTCTGTTGACTACCGGGTCCCGGCCGATGTTTATTTTGGCGATACGCAGGAGGAGGCTGATAGTAAGGCTGAGGATGATGTCAATGCCAACGGTCAGGATTACGCCAACACATATGCCGACATAATACCGGCTGTATGGTATAATGATCAGGTATGCGATGAGTTTATCAAGAACGATTGCGTAAGTGGTAAGGGGTCCAAGGAACAAATATGCGTAGAGGAAGGCAGGTTTGTGTCATACGTATCCAAGAAAGACGCCAATGATAAGGCTAGGGCGGAGCTGGGACGGATCGGGCAGGGTGAGGCCAACTCCGTCGGGGCTTGCTGCGAGGACTGGGCCTCACAGCCTTTTCGTGGCTTGTTTTACAAGAACGATTGCGAGGCTGGCACATCAGGCAAGGAAGGTATTGTATATGAATTACCAGCCGGAGCTGTCATATCCGATATCTCCCAGATAGACGCCGATACGTTAGCCTATAGGAAGTTCATGAAAGAAGGTCAGGAGAAGGCTAATGCCGAGGGTAGTTGCTCACCTGTATTCTATAATACTATGATCGGTGATTGGTTCGAGAAGATATGTCCATTCGGATATAAGTCCGGTAAAGTATATTACTCTATCAAAGCCAACAGGTTTAGGTCATGGATATCAGTAGAGGACGCCAACGCCAAAGCCCGTGAGGTTTTGATGGTAGAGGGGCAGGAGTACGCTGATCTTAATCTTGAGTGCGAAAAATGGATTGAGAATATTGATCAAGAGGATCAATGTTATTGGTGAAATAGGATGAATATGTTGTTTACTATATGGACGATTGTGAGCATAGCGTAATTTTGGATTATTTTTCACGTAAGTATTTTAATATGAGAGATAACGTTGAGGTAGTAGATACGTTATCTGGAAAGACTATTCGTGTGGACAATGATCAGTATATTCGTATTCAGGATTTAATACTTAAATTGGATATGCTTTTCATTGAAGATCCTTACAAGTGTAGAGTACTGATGGATATACTTGATATAGATTATATTTATCTGTCTATATTTTCTATGAAAAATATTTGCACTAAAAGAGATAAGCCCTATAAAACATATATAGCGTTTGATGAGAATACGCTGTTATATAAAATAGGTAGATCTTCTAATCCATTTAAGAGGATAAAAAGCTCTTCTACGTTTTCTCCTTTTGTTAAATTGATGTTTGTGTCTGACAGAGATATAGAATCGGTCATTCATGATAAATATAGTAAATATAGAAGATTGGGAGAATGGTTTGATTTATCCGAAAAGGATTTATGTGATATCGTGAACAATTATGGCTTTATTAAACATGAAGAAAGATGAGGGGTAAAAAGTATGTGTGTATAACTGATTTGATGAATAAGGCTAGAGATATTGAGAACAAGAGTATAAAATTATCTGATGTTATCAAATATCCTTCGTCGTCTCTTGCGATAAAATCGTTTCTCTCTTCTTTTGGGATAGATTTAAAAGATGAACCTGTTACTTTGATGGTCCTAAAAAGAGAAGGTTTCGCTAAGAGAATAGGCAAGGGTGATGGGCAGAAGTGGATGGTAGAATTTAATCTATCCTTTATATTGCTATTTTTAGCTTTTGGGAGTTTAGCATATGATTTGCTATACGATAATATTTAATTGATATTACAATCTGTAGAAGCCGGGAATAATTCTCGGCTTCGTTGTTTAATAATGTATGTTATCTTGGTCTTATACTCAGGAGATGAGCTGGTAGCGGATGGCATAGAGAAAGGTGCTGATATCTCTGTCGTTATAGACTCATTGAGGCGTATTATAGCGTCTAGGGATAAGCAGATAGATTTATACCATCGTGAGGTTCTGGATTTGAAGAGGATTATAAACGAGCTTGTCAACGCCGGTGGTAGCGGCGGGGATAGCGGAACTGAAGAGGAGGTTTGGTGATGAACGGTTGCAACAAAAAACAATACAGACCTACTGTAGACGACACGAAAGTACCGTGCCCTACGTACATGAGTACCGATTGTATTTACCCCGGTGATAAGGTACGTGTGGAATCATTGGGATTATCCCCTAATTGCGATATGTCCGATACCCTTAACGCTATGATAAAGGCTATACGGGATAGGGATGCCGAGATACTTGAATTAAGAAGAATGATCAACAAATTGATTTGATATGAGAAGTAATTGTAATCCATGTAAGCCGGAATATAGACCTGGGGACGAGTGTAGTATCTACAGTTCCCAGATCGTATATGACGGTCAGTCGTTCCCTGAGGCGGATATCAGGAACGGTGATAGCATGAATAGCGTAATCGAGTCTCTGGTAAGGAAGCTGGTTGCCGTATCTGGCGCCACGGCGTCCATCCAGCGTGACTCGTTCAAGGGCGTTCAAGCTGTCAGATTAAGATACGAGCCGTTGAATGTGCTCAGTGTTACCTATTGTGGTACTATCGTCCCTAATGATGGATATGTCGTTTCTGGCAGGTCCGTTAAGTTTAAGAAGAAATATTGCATGGGTGATGAGTTCACTGATGTTAATATCGTATATACTACATTGAATAGTAATATTTTAAATACCTCATGTTATGGCTAAGAGAGTGTACGATACGGTCTTGGCTTCCGAGTGCGATGGCTGGGTATGTGGTGAGACCCTCAAGAAGGGATCTCTCCCCGTGGACAGGTTAGAACTTGATTCTTTTTCAGAGGCTGTCAGGGAGCTTATAGAACGGTTTTTCGAGGAGGGATGGTTGCCAGATATGATCTGTGATCTTGGTTGTGGTGGCGCCAGCGTGTTTGAGATTAAGCCTACTAACTTCGAGTATCCTCCTGAGGGTGGTGAGCAGATTCTGGAGATTATCGTAGGTAAGAGTGATAAATGGACTATAACGCAAGCGGAGTGATATGACTAGTAATTTAAAAGATATTCTTGCCAAGATCGAGCAAGGCTCCTCATGGGTGTCCTACGACAAGATTTCCGGTACCGGTCCCGACAAGGTGGCTATCAAGGTAGAGCCGGGATGGATGGGTAGGTTGCCTAGGGAGACTTACGTGGCGGTCGAGAAAGGCAAGGTTACGAAACTCGCTACTATAACCCAGAAGGGTATAGAGCGGGTAAGCGTGGATCCTACCAGTATCATGTTCGACATGGAGGGCGGGACGGCGACCATCAACGCCAAGCTCAACTCCGCCTCAGTCAAGGCTTCCTGCCTTACCCTTGGTGGCTCGGTGAGCAAGTCCTATATAGTATCCATGAACGTGAACGGCTTATCCATGAAAGTCCCGGAAGAGGATAGCAGGTATATAGTGTATGCCGATCCTGAGGATCCCGGAGCCACTGATTTGTATGAGGCTAGCTTTGTCATAGCTATGCCTAAGAATATGGATAACGAACAGCATCATGAGATGTTTGTCTTGAACGGTAAGGTTGTTAATATCAATCAACAGCCTAATGATATACCTTATATCATACTTGATCATGACTTCGATAACGTGACTAGCGAGAACGGTCAGGTTGTCATCGATATCAAGTCAAATACCGAGTATGATATCGAGCTGGTATGTTGCACTTGCGGTGATGGTAGTGAGCCGGAACCGGAACCACCCTTCAACGTGGATCCGCAAAGGTTGACGCTTAATAAGGATGGTGATACCCAAATCGTGAGGGTAGATGCCGGAGATGATGTTTCATGGAGAATAACTGAAGGATAATATGGCAAGGGAAATAGATAAGAATTGTGTCGAGGGTAATTGCTTTGCCATTAACGACAAGAGTCATGGGGTAGGCGATAATAAGCTTAATATCGTATACAAGGCTAATTATACCGGTCAGATCTGTACGGCTAAGTTCCGTATAACGTCAAAGGACGGTAATATTGTCAAGGAGTATATGATAGCTCAGGACGCCAAGCCCGTTTATTATAATATCAAGATGGTTCAGCCGTTCACCAAGGACGACTGTCTGGCCAACCAGCATGGATCGGTGGTGTTGTATACGGTCGAGGAAAGGACTTACAAGTCGTTTATCTCGCAGGAGGACGCAGACGCCAAGGCTATGGAGGATATAGCCCTGAACGGTCAGAAATACGCCAACGAGCATGGTGAGTGTATAACTGATATCTGGTATAACGAGGAGCAGAGAAAGACGTTTATACGTAATAATTGCGATAAGTTCAGTGACGGTCAGGAATATGTTTATATCATTCCTGAGGGAAAGTACGTATCTTCCATCTCTCAGGAGGACGCCGATAGGAAGGCTATTGAGGATATTGAGAAGAACGGTCAACAACAAGCCAATTTGGAGGGTGAGTGTAAGCCTAAGGAGAATATCTATTATGGTAAGTTTAGCAAGACCTTTACCCGTAACAATTGTGATTCCACCCAATACGGTACGGATGTGGTTGTTAACGAGACGATGGTTACGGGAGACTTCAGATCCATCGTGTCTCAGGAAGACGCTAATAGCCTAGCAAGGGCTGCTGTCGAGGCTCAAGGTCAGGATATAGCGAATATCAAGGGTAACTGTGAGAAGATACCGGTATTTACCGGATCGTACTCCAAGGTATTCCAGAGAACCAACTGCCCTGAGGGTTCTACCCCTGTTGACTTCACTGTGGACGAGAAGATGTGTTCTGGATATCCGTTCACTTCTACGGTATCGCAGGATGCCGCCAACAAGCTGGCGCAGGACGCTGTCGAGGCGCAAGGTCAGGCTATCACCAACGAGCGTGGCGACTGTCAGACTAACGTATACTATAACGTAAGGATGGAGAAGACAGTCACGAGAAATAATTGTGATGAGTTCCATATCGGTCAACCTTATACTTATGTCGTTCCCGCCGGTAAGTACTTCTCTATTATCTCCCAGAAGGACGCTGATGATAAGGCTAAGGCTGATCTTGAGGCTAACGCCCAGCAACAAGCCAACCTAGAAGGTGAGTGTAAGGAGAAGACGATCTACTACGGTAAGTATAGCAAGGAATTTACCAGAAACAATTGCGATAAGACTCAGTACGGAACCAAGGTTACCGTGGATGAGACTATGGTGACAGGGGATTTCAGGTCTACCGTATCTCAGGAAGACGCCAACAATAAGGCTAAGGCCGCCGTCGAGGCTCAAGGTCAGGATGTGGCTAACGTGAAAGGTAAGTGCGAGAAGGTGCCTGTATATACCGGTACTTATACACGTACGTTTACCCGTAACAATTGTGGTACTGGCACTGGTGGTACTTATACGGTAAATGATAGGATGGTTGACGGTTATCCGTTCACGTCTACCGTATCTCAGGAGGATGCCAATAACAAGGCCAAGGCCGCCGTTGACGCCCAAGGACAGGCTCTTGCCAATATCCACGCCCTTTGTACGTACACCGGCCGTGCTTCCTTGGAGTTCACGAGAAACAACTGTGGTGAGTGTAAGATCGGATCTAAGGTGACGATTACCCAAGATATGGTAGAAGGACACCCATTCCAGTCTAACGACTCCCAGACCGCCGCTGACGCTATGGCTATGACCGCCGTACAGGCTCAAGGACAGGCTTTGGCTAATACCAAGGGTACTTGTTCTGACGCTACTATGTATACCGGTAAGGCTAGCTTCGAGTTCACGAAGAGCAATTGTGGCGCTAATCAGGTAGGAGATCCGTTCACCGTGACACAAGATATGGTGGAAGGTCATCCGTTCCAGTCTTGTGTATCACAGGATGAGGCTAACTTAGTCGCTATGGCCGCTGTCATGAATCAAGGTCAGAAGATCGCCGATGAGCGTGGTACTTGCCATGAGGCTCCTAAGACCTCAACCCGTTCTCAGGAAGAGGCAGACGCTTTGGCTAAGGCCTATATCGACAGAATGGGTCAGGCGTTCGTCAACAAGAACTATGATGATACGTGCCATACGAAGACCGAGCAACCGGTATGGGAGACTATAGAGACCGTATGTAAGGACTGTATCTCTCAATTACATCAACGTAACACCAATACCTGTTATACTGATCCTGATAATCAAGAGCGGTATATAGCTGGTGGTAATAATACATGTTTCTGGTTTGGTACGGCATCCAAGGCCTTTACCCGTCAATGTGCGGATGGTGGAGTTGGAAGCTCTGTTACCGTAACTCAGAATGATGTTACGGATCCAAGTCCTAGCTCTGATGGTAAGTTTAAGTCATGTGTATCCCAAGCTGACGCTAACGCCAAGGCATTGGCCGCCGTGAACTCTCAGGGTCAGGCCGTGGCCAACTCGAAGGGTACTTGTACTTGGACAGGAAGCTATACCGGTCAGGTCCAGAAGAACAATTGCGCTGATGGCGGCGTAGGCGACATGGTATCCGTAAGTAGCGACAGGCTGCCGGGACATCCGTA
>PPYE01106600.1_pt1 | contig 30809 bp, 20 predicted proteins | sample 1559881 | NCBI WGS metagenome assembly PPYE01 (sample SAMN08240022, study PRJNA423297) | Human gut metagenome, whole genome shotgun sequencing project. | reverse complement strand
TTCACGTTCTGGCAGAAGTTCATCAGGATCGTTGCGACCTGCTGGCGGGCGGCGCTGCCCTGCGGGTCGAGGTAGACCACGCCGTCAGACGCCTTGGTACCGTTGATGAGGCCGAGCGCGACCGCGTCCTGCATGGCCTCCTTCGCCCAGCTGCTCACGTTCGCACCGTCCGGGAACTTGCTCAGATCGGCGGGCGTCCACGTGCGCTCCATCTTGAGGACATGGAACATGTACTGCGTGAGGATGACCGCGATCTGCTCGCGCGTGACGGGCCGCTCCGGGTCGAACGTGGTCGGCGATGTGCCCGCGACCACGTTGTTCTGGTACGCCCAGAGGATGGCGGGCTTGTACCAGTTCGCGGTCAGGTCGGTAAACGGCGTCGTGCCGCTCACCGCCGGCGTGCCCTCGAGGTTATAGAGGATCTGCACGATCTGTGCGCGCGTCGTCGTGCCGGTCGGGGCAAACGTGCCGTCGCCCATGCCGCCCATGATGCCGTGCGTCACGCAGTACTGGATGCCGGGGTATGCCCAGTTTTTCTCCACGTCGGTGAACATCTGCGTCACGTCGACTTCCGTCGTGTCCTTCCACGTCGCCTTGAGGACACTGCTGCTGTAGCTGAGCACGATGTCACCGGCGGGGTACACTTTGCCGTTTTCTGCGAGCCAGCCGGCAAACTCCTTGCCCTCCGGCGGCGTAAAGGTGCATTCGGGGAGTTCAAATTCCTCGCCCGACTTGACCTTCATGGGCTGCATCGTGCCCGTGCCGCCGTTGGGGTCAAAGGAGATGGTGCACAAGCCATCAGCCGTGAACGTGGCGGTCACGATGAGCTTGCCGCCCTTGTACGGCAACACCTTTTCAGCCTTTTGTCCGTTGACGGTGACCTGCATGGATTCGCTGTCGGCAAAGTGGTAGCCGCTCTTCGGGGCGAGCAGGACGTTGAGCGTGTAGCTCTTGCCCTTCTCAAACGCGCCGGTGTATACCGTCATGCTGCCGCTGACTCTCCAGTCGGCGCGCTCAACGACATACTTCGCGCCGGAATCGGTCGTCACCGTGGGATTCGCCGCGCTCTCGCCCTCAACAGGACTCTGCACCGTAAGGGCAGCGCTGCTGATGACGTAAGCGGCGGGCACCTCGGTCTTGAGCGTAAACGCCACCTTGCCGATCTTGGCGTTTCCGGTGTCGTACTTGTAGGTGACCTCCTTGACTCTGGCGTTATCGAGCGTCAGGACGTCCCAACCGTCGACCTTGCTGACTGTGCCGCCGGTCCAGCCGCTCGCGCGGGCGGCCGTGAAGTATGTGCCCTCCGTCGCGCCGTAGCACGGCAGGTCGGGATAGACCCTATACTGGAGGTTCCGGTCGACCTTGATGTCGTAGACGTTGCCAGAGCAGTCCACATAGCGCGGATCGAGCGCCGTGTTGCTGCTCAGGTTCAGCCACGAGAGGCGGTTATTCTGGCAGTAGAGCGTTTCGAGCTTTTTGTTGCTGCGCAGGTCGAGCGTCTCGATCTGGTTGTCGTTGCAGTACAGCCGCCGGAGCTTGGGGCAGCGGTCCACATCCAGTTTCGTGAGCTTCATTTTGCTGCACGAAAGCTGCTGCAGATTGCTCAGCGGGTGAAGATTGAGCTCGGTGATCGGATTGTCGTTAACACTAAGAGACTCGAGGGCGCCATTGTAGCTCAGGTCGAGCGCGGTGATCTGGTTTTCATAGCAGCTCAGCTTCTTGAGCAGATAGTTGCTGCTCACATCGAGCGCGGTGAGCTGGTTATTATAGACATAGAGCTCAACCAGCATCCGGTTGTTTTTCACATTGAGCGAGGTCAGCTTGCCATGGGAGGCACTCAGAAACTCCAGCTTGGTGTTTTTGCTGACATCAATGGATCTGAGGTCATGATTGCCCCAAAGATTGAGATACGTCAGCTCCGGCAAGTTCCGGGTGTCGAGGGTCGTCAGCGCGTTCGTCTGCGCGACGATTTTCTGGAGCTTTTTGTTGGCTCTCAGGTCGAGCGAGGTGAGCTTATTGCTGCTGCAGGACAGCTCGATGAGCTCTGGGTTCTTGCTCAGGTTGAGTGCGGTGAACTGGTTTACGCTGCAGTCCAGATACCGGAGCGAGCTGCCCGTGTGAAACCACAGATCGGTGAGCTGGTTTCCGGAGCAGTTGAGCTTTTCCACTCTCGAGTTCTGCTCCAGATTGAGTGTTTTCTTCAGTTCCTGGCCGCTGCAATTGAGATCCTTCACATATCTCAGGTATCGGATGCCCATGAGACTCGTGATGGGGGCGCGGTCGCCGAGCACCTCTTTGATGTTATCATCGCTGACGTCGAGCACTTCGATCTGCTGGGCCTTCTCATCAGTCAGGACCGAGCTGCCGACGATCTTGAGCACGTATTCCCGGAACACCGGGTCGGGGAAGGTCTCTTCGTTGATCGGTATGGCGCTTGCCGCGCTTGCCGTGAACGGCAGCAGGCTGAACACCATGACCAGACACAGGACAATGCTGAGAATGCGTTTTTTCATCTGTTTCCGCCTCCTTGGTTTGGAATATGTGGGGTACCGGGTTTTTGTATCAGAACGAGCCGCTGCGTCCGTGGCCGCCGCCGCCGGAAAAGCTGCTCGAATCGCTTGATCTGCTTGACTCGCTCTTGCGCTCGATTTTGCGGCGTGCCGTGGTCGTGTGGGTGAAGACGTCCTCGCGCCGGGTCAGCTGCAGCCCATCGGCCGTGACGTAAGCCGAGGCCTCGGCCTGACGGTAGACGGAGCGCATCTTCATCTTCAGCAGCTGGCACACGATCAGCGCGAGCAAGAGCCCGATGCCGAACGAGATGCCGAGGCGGCGCAGAAACTGCGGCCACGTGAATTCGCCGGAGTCGACGCTGAGGATCCCGGCGCAGCCCTCAAGATAGTCCGAGAAACCGTCGTACCAGTCGTCGTCCGCAAAGTCGTCGAGAAAGGCGTTCTCGAGCTTGATGAGCTTGGCGTCCGGGAAGATGGGCTCTGCCTTGTCGCCGTAGACAAAGGTGGCGTACTTGCGGTTCGACATACTCAGCAGCAGGAGGATGCCGTCGCGCCCGCTGCCATAGCCGAGCGACTGCGCATGGTAGATCGAATAGGACGCGGTCGCAACGTCGGGATAGCCATAGTCGCCGAAGTCATCGACTATGCAGATGTACACGCCGATGCCGTAGTGCTCCGAGATCTCGGCGGCGCGCGCCTCGAGCGTTTCGACCTCCGAGAGCGTGAGGATCGCGGCGTCATCGTCGACATAGGTCTCTGCCGCCATGACGGGCAGCACGAGCGTGACAGCCAGCAGCAGCACGAGCAGCAGCGCGGTCAGTTTTTGTTTCATGGTGTCCGCCTCCTTACATAAACTGCAGGATGACCGTCAGCGCGACTGTGACCACGCCTGCGATCGCTCCAAACGTGCCCCAATAGCGGCCGCGGTCGGTCGGCAGGTCGCCGACGAGCTTGCCGGTCTGTCCGTTCATGGCGAAGAGGAAGCTTTCGCCGTTCCACTTCGTGCTCAGCATCCACACCGGCAGCAGGGCGTAGTGCACCTTGCCGCGGTGCAGGCGGATGTCCGTGCGGTCGGTCACACACGTGCCGTAGCCGGTCACGGTCTCGCGCAGGGCGTTTTCGAGCGTCTCTCTGCTGCGGCGGTCGGCGCGGGCGCGGCTGTCGTCCACGGTGACGTCGTACTTGTCGGCCAGATAGCCGGGCAGGTACGCCGTGGAAAACGGCTGCATCTGCGTGTAGTCAAACGGCTCGATGGAGTCCATGTGGTCGTCGGGCATCTTGCTCGAGGCGTCCACCGGGATCTTCTCAAACGCGATCGAGCCGCCGCGGTGCACGTCGTAATGGTCGGTCTCGGTGACCTCGTAGTCGTCATCCCTATAGGTGCGGGAGTTGGCGGCCTTGTAGTCGACCTCGCCCTCCGCGCCGCCGTCAAACAGCCAGAACGGGACATACACGCCCTGGATCTCCTCGATGTGGTTGCCGGCCGTGAACGTGCGCGGCAGGAAGGGCTTGCCCCGGTAGTGTGCGCGCAGCGCACGCACCGCGTCGTCCTTCGTCATCTTGAACGGGAGCACAAACTCCGGCTTGAGCGCGCCGGAAAACTGCCCCGGCACGACCGTCGGGTTGCCGCAGTAGGGGCAGGAGGTGGCGGCGGTGGTCTCGTCGCAGATCAGCTCCGCGCCGCACGACGGGCAGCCGTAGACCCGCAGACCGTCGGCGTCCGCGCCCCAGTCGCTGCTGAGGTCGGAGGTGTCCCAGCCGCCGTCGTCGGCGGCGTCCGCCTTCGCCGCCTCCGCCTTTGCGTCGGCCGCCTCCTTGGCAGCGGCGGCCTCGGCCTCCTTTTGCGCATAGAGCGCCTCGATCTCCGCGACGTCATACGCAGAGCCGCAGTAGTCACAGGTGAGCTTGCCGGTCTCGGCCGAAAAATGCAGGGGGCCGGTACAGGCCGGACACTGATAGTTGGTTACCTGGGTGGGCATGTGCGCGCCTCCTTTCGTTGTGGGTCAGGAAACGGTGTCGCCGTCGTTGAACGGGTCGCCGCACTCGGGGCAGAACTTCGGCGGGTTGGTCGGGTCTTCCGGCTCCCAGCCGCACTTGTCGCATTTGAATTTCTTCACGGCGGCCGGGCGCGGTCTGCCGCACTCGGCGCAGAATTTGCCCTTGTTCACCGCGCCGCACGCACACGTCCAGCTCTCGTCCGCGGGCTTGGGCTGGCCGCAGTTGCCGCAGAACTTGCCGGTGTTGCCGGTCTGACCGCAGGCGCACGTCCAGCCATCGGCCGCCGGCGCTGCCGCCGGGGCGGCGGGCTGCGGCGCGGGCTGCGGCGGGGCAACGGGCTGCTGCGCCGCCTGCTGGGCCGCCTGCTGCTGACCCATGGCGTAGAGATTCTGGGCGTTGATGCCGCCCATCTGACCGGCCATGCCCATGCCCATGAACGCCATGGCCGGGCCCGTGGCCGTGTTGGACGCGGCGGCCTTCATCGCCTCGCCCTGCGAGCGCGAGAGCATCGCGGCGGCGCGCGTCGGGTCCATGTAGGCGGCCTCGCGCTGCATCTCCTTGATCATCTGCTCGTCTTCCTCGTTCGCCTTCACGGACGAGACGCCGAAGGCCACGATCTCCAGACCGCGGCGGTCGCGCCACTGCGCCGAGAGCTCCTCGTTGAGCGCCTCGGCGATCTCGCGCGTGTGACCGGGCAGCGACGAGTAGCGGATGCCCATGTCGCTGATGCGCGCGAACGCCGGCTGCAGCGCCGTGAGCAGTTCGCTCTTGAGCTGACCATCGATCGTGTCGCGGGTGTAGGCCTCGGTGACGTTGCCGCAGACGTTGGTGTAAAACAGCAGCGGGTTCGTGATGCGGTAGCTGTACTCGCCGAAGCAGCGGATGGCGATGTCGATGTCGATGCCGGCGCGCTGATCGACCACGCGGAACGGCACCGGGCTCGGCGTGCCGTACTTGTTGCCGGTCAGCTCCTTGGTGTTGAAGTAGTAGATACGCTGGTCCTTCGGGGCCTCGCCGCCGAAGGTGAAGCGCTTGCCGATGTTCTGGAACACCTGGCCGATGCTCTCGCCGAGGTTCCCAGCGAAGATCGACGGCTCGGTGGACGCGTCATAGGTGTACTCGCCCGGCTCGGCGCAGACCTCGACGACCTTGCCCTGCTCGACGATGAGCATGCACTGACCGTCGGCGACCGCGATGCGCGAGCCGCTGGTGATGATGTTCTCATCGCCGTGCGTGTTGCTCGAACGGCGGGTGGTTTTCTTCTGTCCCTTGACCGCCAGCACATCGGCCGGCAGCGCCTCGCAGGTGAAAAATTCTTTCCACTGGTCGGCCATGACACCGCCGGCAGCTCCGGCGATCGCTTTGATAAGTCCCATAAGCATGCTCCTTTACGCAGATGTTTTTCATCAGATCTAACTGCTTTTGATGATTTTTCAGCTACTGGGACTTCGGCACCGACCTTGCCATGGTCAGCGGCCGGCATCACATCGCCTCCATCGGCTATTCCCCGATGCAGGAGTATTACTGCCACCGCCCGGTCGACAAATGCCGCACCGACTTCATGGAGCGCGCGCTCGTCGGCAACATCGCCATCTTCCAGGAGCTGACGAAGCTCAGCGGTGACGATTTCAAGATCTGACGCGAAAGGAGCACCTGCCATGAATTACAGTCCGATCGAAGAAGTGGCGCTCACGCAGAAGCTCGTCCGGATCGAGAGCACGAACCCCGGCGCGTTTGAATACAAAGTGTCGGATTTCGTGTACGATTTTCTGGCGCAGACTGGCGCGGATGTCCTGCGCCACGAGGTGAAGGACGGCCGCTGCAACATCGTCGCCACACTCAAGGGTGAGCAGAGCGGCCCGCGTCTGGTCTACATCTGCCATCAGGACACCGTCCCGCTCGGCGACGGCTGGCACCATGACCCGTTGGCAGCCGAGATCATCGACGGCAGAATGTATGGCCGCGGCTCGTGCGACATGAAGTCCGGCCTCGCAGCCGGCATGCTGGCGTTTCGCAGCATTGCTGCCATGGGCAAAAAGCTGAAGCATGACTTTCTGTTCATCGCCTCGATGGACGAAGAGGACATCATGATCGGCGCGGATAAGCTCATTGCCGACGGCATCGTTCGGGCTGACGACTATGTGCTCGATGCCGAGCCGACAAACGGCGCCATTAAAGTCGCCCACAAGGGCAAGACCTGGTTCCGGCTGGACGCAAAGGGCGTCGCCTGCCATGCAAGCACGCCCGAAAAGGGCAGCGATGCCGTAGCCGCACTTTCGGAGGTCATCTGTGCCATCAACCGCAGGCTCAGGGCGCTGCCGGTGCACCCGGAGCTCGGCCCGTGCGCAGCCACGTTCGGCATCATCAACGGCGGCCTGAACCTGAACATCGTGCCAGGCGAGTGCTACTGCACGATCGATATGCGCCTGACACCGCCGACGACAAACGAGCAGTCCATCCGCCTCGTGGAAGAGGCCATTGCCGAGGGCTGTGCAAACGTGCCCGGCACGTCATGCACCTACACCGTACTTGCGCAGCGCCCCGCCGTGGAGAAGGATAACGATTCCTACCTGCTCAAGATGCTCCGCGCCGCGACGAAGGATGTCACCGGTGAGGAAGCCCCGGTCGATTTCTTCCCCGGCTACACGGACACCGCGGTCATCGCCGCCACGACCGGCAACCGCAACTGCATGTCCTATGGCCCGGGCGATCTGTTTTATGCCCACAAGCCGGACGAATTCGTCGAGCTTGACGACATCACCCGCTGCACGCGGGTCATGACCCGGCTGGCCGAATCCATCCTGATCGACGCCTGAGAGGAGCCGCACCATGCACGAAAAAGCCGCAGCCCTGCTGCAGAAGGTGCAGCTCCCGCCGATGTTTCGCGTGCGGCAGGTATTTGACCGCACGCACATCGCGCCGGAGGACATCCCGGAGTACATCGCCGGGATGCTTTCCGACGCGCCGCACACGCGCAAGATCCGTCCCGGCATGCGCATCGCCATCACGGTCGGCTCGCGCGGCGTGGCCAATATCCCGATCATCACGAAAGCGATCGCGGACTTCGTCAAGAGCCGCGGCGCGCACCCGTTCGTCGTCCCGGCAATGGGCAGCCACGGCGGCGCGACCGCCGAGGGTCAGCGCGCCGTGCTCGCCGGCTACGGCGTGACGGAGGAGACCATCGGCTGCCCGATCCTCTCGTCCATGGAGGTCAAGAAGATCGGCGTCAACGCCGACGGCATGGACGTATTCATCGATAAAAACGCGGCCGAGGCGGACGGCATCATCGTCAACTGCCGCATCAAGCCGCACACGTCGTTCCGCGGGCCCTTTGAGAGCGGCATCATGAAAATGATGACCATCGGTCTCGGCAAGCAGGTCGGTGCCGAGACGTGCCACCGCGCCGGGTTCAAGTACATGGCCAAGTATGTGCCCATGTTCGGTCAGGCCATCATCGAAAACGCGCCGATCCTGTTCGCGGTCGCCACGATCGAAAATGCCTATGATCAGACGGCGGAGCTTGTCACGGTCGACGCACCCGACGTTTACGAGCAGGAGCCGATCCTGCTGCAGCGCGCATTTGCAAACATGCCGCGCATCCTCGTCGACAGCTGCGAGCTGCTCATCGTGGACGAGTGCGGCAAGTATTTCAGCGGCAACGGTATGGATCCGAACGTATCCGGCAAGTTCCCGACCCCCTACGCCTCCGGCGGCATCGAAAGCCAGCACATCGTCGCACTCGACATCGACGAGGCCTCGCACGGCAACGCGCAGGGGCTCGGCCTCGCCTCGGCCACGACCGTGCGCGCGGTCAAAAAGCTCGATCTCGACGCCATGTACGTCAACGGCATCACCTGCAAAATGCTCTACGGCTGCGAGATCCCGCCGTTCATGAACAACGACCGTGAGGCCATTCAGATGGGACTGGCCATGTGCGTGGATTACGATGAGGCACACCCGCGCATCGTGCGCATCCCGAACACGCTGCACCTCGAGCACATCATGCTCTCCGAGGCGTATTACGACGAGGCGCGCCGGAACCCGAATCTTATCATCGAGAGCGAGCCAGCGCCGCTGGTCTTTGACGCCGACGGCAACCTGGCCTTCGATCTCGACAACGCGCCGTGACTCCCCCGTCCGGGCGCCGCGGCAAAAACAGAAAAACCTCCGGCATCTCTGCCGGAGGTTTTTTTAAGCGGCGGCCGTGCGGCACGTCAGTGCTCGTATTCGTATGCGCTGGCCGACGCTTCCACAGCCAGCATGGAGTAGTTCCAGTTGTTTTTCATGGCCAGCTCCGCGCCGAACGGATCGCGGATGCGGAAGCTGTCGATGATCGTTCGATGATCCTGCGCGGAGGACGCCATGTGATTGTCGCGGAAAAACAGATAGTCCAGCCGCGCGATCGGCACCCACAGCGCCGAGCAAAACTCCTGAATGTAGGCGTTGCCGGCGATGGCAAGGATCTTCTCGTGAAAGGCATGGTCAGCCATGAGCAAGCCCTCGGTATTGTTGTCCGCAGCCATCCGCCGGAAGATCAGGTTGCGATGCTCAAGCTCGTCGATGTCCTCATTGGTCGCCAGATCCACGGCCAGGCGCACAGCCAGACACTGCAGCGTCTGCATGGGCAGATAGTAGCTCTCGATCTTGTCCAGATCCAGATCCGCCACGACGGTGGCCTTGCCGGGATAGGTGAGAATGAGCTTTTGCTGCTCGAGGATCTTGAGCACCTCGCGCACAGGCGTACGGCTGACATGAAAATAGTCGGCCAGCTCCGTATCGGAGATCTTTTCACCCGGCTTCATCTGCATGAGGATGATCCAGTTGTGCAGAGTCTCGAGGATCTCCGCCTTTGTGCAGGGCACCTCGGTCTGGTAGGGGGAATCAGGAAGTGGCATGGTCGGACCTCCAGATGAAATCAAATTCGTACGATCGACAAATCATTATTTTTTTATTATATCATCGTGACCGGGACACGTCAAACCGCAGTTTGCGCGTGTCTGCCCGTCGCGGACAGCCGCTTGCAATGACAGGAAAAATGTTGTACACTGAGTACATCTTGTCACAAGCGATCAACACCCAGAGGGAGGGACTCACGGATGCTGTTTGACGCAAAGATCAGCGCCGCTTATTCCGGCCTGACGTATTCCCAGCGGAAAGTGGCAAACTATGTGCAGGAGAAATATGAGGACGTCGCGTTTGAGACCCTGGAAAAGCTCGCGGCCAAGGCCGGCGTGAGCACGACGACGGTCATCCGCTTCTCCCGCGCGCTCGGCTACTCCGGCTATTCCGAAATGCAGGAGGACATCAAAAAAGAGATCCAGACAAAGGGCTCGCTGCCCGACCGGCTCGAACGAGCCGCCGCAGTCAGCGACAACGATCTGCTCAGTGACACCTTCACGACCGATATCAACAATCTCAACCAGACGTTCGCCGGTCTGCAGCCGGATGAGCTGGAGGCGGCCATCCGCCTCATCAGCGGCGCAAAGAACATCTATGTGCTCGGCATGCGCAGCAGCTTTTCCCTTGCGCACTACATGGTCTCGCGCCTCGGTGAGATCAAGAAAAACGTGCACTTTGTCCAGCTCACCGGCCTGATCTATCCCGAGGAGATCGTCAGCGCCGACGTGGGCGATGTCTGCATCGCCTATATCTTCCCGCGCTATTCCAAGACGGGCATCAACATCCTTGCCTGGATGCGCAGCCGCGGCGTGAAGATCGTGCTCATCACGTCCAACAACAATCTCCCCGTGCGCAGCTATGGAGATATCTGCTTTCGCTGCGCGATCCAGAGTGTGTCGTGCAAAAATTCGCTCACGGCGCCCATGTGCCTGACCAATTATCTGGTTGCCGAGCTGGCGCTGCGCAATTATGACGAAGCACATGAGGTGCTCTCGCGCACAGAGGAGATCCTCAGCACCGGCTTCTACCTCGGCATCTGACATGCGTCTGCGGCGCGGCGGACGGCATCCGCTGCAGGGCCGGTTCCTTGCACGCATCTCGGATCGTTCTCCCGTTTCACTGTACAAGTATCCCGGACATCGTTTGCGCTCTCCTTTCGAATGGTTGCGTGTCGACTGCATGCTTCCAGAGCCTGCAAACGATGTCTTCTTTTTTGTTTTTCATTGACGCAAACGGTTGTACCTTAGCCGCCGCACGTGCTACAATTTATCATCATCCGATCCACACAGGAGGTGCCGCCATGCAGCCGAAAACCCGCGCCGTCATCGCGCTCGATGCGCTGGGCCTTGCCGCGCTCGCGGCGCTCTTTGTCCTCTGGTGCGTGCGCACGCCGAATCTCACCGCTGCGGGCGACATCGCCGCCGGATGCAGCGCGGCGCTGTTTGCCGCCGTGGGGCTGCGGTTCGTGCCCGCGTGGGTGCGCTTCTGGCAGCGGGAGGACGCCGCGCCCGCCGTCCCGGCGGCCGAACCCGCGCACATGGCCGCGCGCATTTTCGCCGCGCTGCTCGCGCTCGATCTAGCGCTGCTCGTGCTCACATGGGGCGTCCGCGCCCTCGCCGGACAGCCAGAGACGACCACGCAGGCACTCGAATTCTGGCGCTGCCTCGACAGCCGGCACTATCTCGACATCGCGCGCGACGGCTACATCGCCGCCGGTGATCCCGACCGCGTCGTGCAGCTCGTGTTTCTGCCGGGCTACCCGCTCGTGGTGCGCGCGGTGATGCTGCTCGTCCCGTCGGACATCTGCGCAGGGCTGCTGACGTCGGCGCTGTGCTTTGCGGGTGCGGGGTGCGTGGTCTACCGGCTGCTGCGGCTCGACCTGCCGCACCGCGACGCCGTGCGCGCGCTGCGGTTTCTCGTGCTCGCGCCGGGCTGCTTTTTCTTCGCCGCACCTATGAGCGAGAGCCTGTTTCTGCTGCTGACGGCGGCGGCGCTCTATCTAGCCCGCACGCACAGGCCCGTGCTCGGCGGGCTGTGCGGGGCAGGAGCTGCATTCACGCGCTCGCTCGGGCTGCTGCTGATCGTGCCGCTGCTGTGGGAGCTGGTGCACGATGCCGTGCAGCGCCGCCGTGCGGACGCCCGGCAGGCCGTCGGCGCGCTGCTCGTGACGCTGGGCTTCGCGGCGTATTGCTATATCAACTGGCGCGTGGCGGGAAACCCGTTTCAGTTTCTCATCTACCAGCGCGAGCACTGGAACCAGCGCACGGGACTGTTTTTCAGCACCGCCGCATATCAGACGGACTATTTTCTGCGCAGTCTGACCACCGGCGGCTGGCGCGACGCGCTCGGTCTCTGGCTGCCGAACCTCGTCGCGTGCTTTGCCGCCCTCATTCTGCTGGCAAAGACCGCGCCGCGGCTGCGCGCAAGCCAGACGGCGTGGTTTCTCGCGTACTACATCATCGCCGTCGGCGCGACATGGCTGCTGAGCGCGCCGCGCTACCTGCTCGTGCTGCTGCCCGTGCCGCTGGCGCTGGCACAGTGCGCGCAAAAGCGCACCGCGAACATCGCCCTCACCGCTCTGAGCGCGCTTGCCGCGCTCGGCTATCTCGCCGCATTCGCCCTGCGCTGGCAGGTGTGGTGAGCCGCACCGCCGGGCACTGTCCTTTTATCGGGACACCAAATATGCTACACTTTAGAAAACACACAAGGAGGCAATGTTATGCTGCATCTGCTCTATGGTCCTGCCGCCAGCGGCAAGACCGATCTGCTCATGGGGCGCATCCGCGCAGCCGTCGCGGCGCGCACGCCGGGGCAGGTGCTGCTCGTGCCGGAGCAATACAGCCACGAGGCTGAGCGCGCACTGTGTGCCGCCTGCGGCGACAGTCTGAGTCTGTACGCCGAGGTGCTGAGCTTCACGGGACTGGCGCGCCGCGTCGCGGCGGAGACCGGCGCGGGTGACGCGCCGCTGCTCGATCAGGGCGGACGGCTGCTGTGCATGGCGCTGGCGCTCGATCAGGTCTCGCCGCGGCTGCGGCTGTTTGGCGCGGCCGCCCGCCGGGCGCAGATGCAGCAGACGCTGCTCGGCGCGGTCGACGAGCTCAAGACCGCGTGCGTCACGCCCGATGCGCTCGAGGAGACCGCCGCGCGCTGCTCCGGCTATCTGGGCGACAAGCTGCGCGATCTCGCGCTTGTGCTCGCGGCGTATGATGCCGTGACCGCGCAGGGGCACGCAGACCCCACCGACCGCCTGACGCATCTGGCCGAGCGCATCCCCGAGAGCACGCTCGGGCACACGGGGCAGTTTTATCTCGACGGCTTCACCGACTACACGCGGCAGGAGCTGGCCGTCGTGCGCGCGCTGCTGACGGCGGGCGCGGATGTGACGGTCTGCCTCACGCTCGACGCGCTCACGGACGGCAACGAGATCTTCGGCACGGCGCGGCACACGGCGCACGTGCTGCTGGACATGGCGGACGACTGCGGCGTGCCCTCCACCGTCGAGACCTGCCCCGCCCGCACCGCCGACACGCCGCTGCGCGTGCTCGAGCAGCAGCTGTTTTCCTACACCTCCGCACACTTTGACGACCCCGCGCACACGATCAGCGTGCGCACGGCGGACGATCTCACGGCCGAGTGCGCATGGGCGGCCTCCCGCGCACTGCAGCTCGTGCAGGCGGGCTGCCGCTGGCGCGACATCGCCATCGCCGCGCGCGGCTTTTCCGACTACGCGCCCGCGCTCGAGCGCATGTGCGCCTACTACGGCGTGCCGCTCTATTTTGCCCGCCGCACCGACCTGCTGCAAAAGCCGCTCGTGGCGCTCATCCGCGCGGCCTACGACATCGTGACCGGCGGCTGGGACGCCGAGGACGTCTCGGCCTACCTGCGCACGGGGCTTGCCGGGCTCACGCCCGAGGAGACGGATACGCTCGAAAACTACGTTCTGCTCTGGTCGCTGCGCGGCAGCGCATGGACGCGCCCCGAGCCGTGGCGGCAGCATCCCGACGGCTACGGCGCGCCGGACACGGACGAGGCCGCCGCCCGCCTTGCCGAGATCAACGACCTGCGCCGCCGGGCCGCAGACCCGCTGCGGCTGCTGGGGGCGGAGAGCCACGCCGCCGCCACCGCCGAGGCGCAGGCCATGGCGCTGGCGGATTTTCTCGAGCGGCTGCACCTGGCGCAGCGGCTCGACACGCTCGCCGAGGATCTGCGCCGCGAGGGACGCGGCGCGCTCGCGGCCGAATATGCGCAGCTCTGGGAGCTGACGGTCGGCGCGCTCGAGCAGTTTGCCGCCATCCTCGGCGGCACGCAGATGGACGCCGACACGTTTGCGACGCTGTTTTTGCGCATGCTCGCCTGCTACGACATCGGCACGATCCCCGTCGCGCTCGACCGCGTGACCGCCGGCGACCTCGACCGGATGCGCCGCCGCGGCATCCGGCACCTGATCGTGCTCGGCGCGTCGGACGACCGGCTGCCGCGCGCCGGTGAGCCGGACGGCGTGTTCTCGCCCGAGGAGCGGCGCGAGCTGCTGGAGCTGGAGCTCGACATCGGCGGCGGCACGGACGACGCGCTCTGGCGCGAATACAACCTTGTCTACCAGTGTGTGACGCTCCCGTCCGAGACGCTCACAGTGACCTACCCGCTCTTTGACGGCAGCGGCACGCCCACACGCGCAGCCTTTCTCGTCACGCGCATCGAACAGCTGTTCGGCACGCTGCCGCAGCCCGTTGACCCCGATGCGCAGCGGCTGCTCGCCCCCGCCCCGGCGCTGGAGCTGGCTGCACGCACGCTGCGCGGCGCGACGGACGCCAACGCCAACGCTGCGCGCGCATGGTTCGGGCAGCACGACCCCGCCGCACTCGCAGCGCTCACACGCGCGGCGCACACTGCCCGCGGCAAGCTCTCGCCCGAGCGCGTGCGCGCGCTCTACGGTCAGCGGCTGTATCTCTCGGCGTCAAAGGCCGAGCGCTTCAGCGCCTGCCGCTATGCTTACTTTCTGCAATACGGCCTCAAGGCCAAGCCCCGCCGCCCGGCGGCGTTCAGCCCGCCGGAGATCGGCACGTTCTTCCACTATGTCCTGCAGCACACGGCACAGGACGCGACGGCCGCCGGCGGCTTCGCCGTCGTGACCGACGAGGAGCTCGGGCGCTTCACCGACCACTGGACGCAGCGCTACATCCACGACGAGCTCAATGATTTTCAGGAGAAATCCGCACGCTTCATCTACCTCTTCCGCCGCCTGTGCCGGCAGGTGCGGCAGGTGGTGACCGACATGGCGCACGAGCTGCGCGCGGGCGATTTCGTGCCGCTGGATTTCGAGCTCAATTTCGCCGACCCCGAGCAGATCGCGCCGATCACGCTCTCGGACGGTGCGGTGACGCTCAACATGAGCGGCGTGGCCGACCGCGTGGACGGCTGGCTGCACGACGGCAAGCTCTACCTGCGCGTGGTCGACTACAAGACCGGGCGCAAGGCGTTCTCGCTCTCGGACGTGTGGTACGGTATGGGGCTGCAGATGCTGCTGTACCTGTTCGCACTTGAGCGCTCGGGCCCGGAGCGCTACGGTCACGAGATCGTGCCGGCGGGCGTGCTCTACGTCCCGGCGCGCGATGTGCTCATCCCGGCCGACCGCCGGCTCTCGCCGGAGGAGGCGGCAAAAGAGCGCGCCGGCGCGGTGCGCCGCTCCGGGCTGCTGCTCGACGACAGCGCCGTGCTGCACGCGATGGAGCACAGCGACACGCCGCAGTACCTGCCCCTCTCGTCCCTGCGCAGGGCGGACGCCCTTGCCAGCGCAGAGCAGCTCGGCCTGCTTGCGCGGCACATCGAGACGACGCTGCTCGACCTGGCGCACGAGCTGCGCGACGGCAGCATCACGGCAGACCCCTATTTCCGCTCCGGGCAGGACACCGCCTGCACGCACTGCGACTATCTGAGCGTCTGCCACTTTACGCCCGGCGTGGAGGGCGACTGCCACCGCGTGCTGACAAAGCTCCCCGCCGACAAGATCTGGAGCAGCCTGAAAGGAGGCGAGATGCATGGCTGAACTGAACTTTACACCCGAACAGCGCGCTGCGATCGACACACGCGGCAGCACCGTGCTCGTGTCCGCGGCGGCAGGCAGCGGCAAGACCCGCGTGCTCACCGAGCGGCTCATGGCCTACCTCACGGACGCGGAGGACCCGGCCGACATCGACCGCTTCCTCGTCATCACCTACACGCGCGCGGCCGCAGCCGAGCTGCGCAGCCGCATCCTCGACGGGATCTATGCGCGCATTGCCTCCGACCCCGAAAACCGCCGCCTGCGGCGGCAGGCCGCGCTGTGCGCCCACGCCGAGATCGGCACGATCCACAGCTTCTGCGCCGACTTCCTGCGCGCCAACTGCGCAGCCCTCGCCCTCGCACCGGACTTTCAGGTCGCCGATACCGAGCGCTGCGCCGCCCTGCGCGCAGCGGCGCTCGAACACACGCTCGAGCGCGCTTATATGCACATCGACACCGACGCGCCCTTCCGCCTGCTGGCTGACACGGTCGGCGGCGGGCGCGACGATGCGCGCCTGGGCGAGCTCGTGCTCACGCTCTATGACAAGATGCAGTGCCACGCGCGGCCCGAGCAGTGGGCCGCGCAGCAGGTGGACCTGCTCGCGCTCGACGGCGTGACCGACGCCGGCAGCACCCCGTGGGGGCAGGCGCTGCTGGCGCGCGTGCGCGAGAGCGCGGCACACTGGGCGCGCGTGCTCGACGAGCAGCTGAGCATCATGGCGGCGCAGGACATGGAGTGGCTCTACGGCATCTACGGCACGAGCTTCGGGGAGACGGCCGCCGGTCTGCGCGCCGTCGTGCGCGCCTGCGATCAGAGCTGGGACACTGCCGTGGCAGCGCTGCAGGACGTGCCGTTCCCGCGCCTCGGCAGCACGCGCAAGCCGCCCGATCCGGACGTGCGCGACCGCGTCAAGGCGCAGCGCGATGCGGCAAAAAAAGCCATCCAGACGCTGCAAAAGCAGATCAATATCCCCTCAGCGCAGGCGCTGAGTGACCTGCACACGACGGCCCCGGCCATGCAGGCGCTGCTGGCGCTGACGCTGGACTTCGGCGCAGCCTATACCGCCGAAAAGAGGCGGCGCAGCCTTGTGGACTTCTCCGACCTCGAGCACATGACGGCGCAGCTGCTCACGGACGAGGACGGCGCGCCGACCGAGCTTGCGCACCAGCTCTCGGGGCGGTACACCGAGATCATGGTCGATGAATATCAGGACGTGTCGGAGGTGCAGGATCTCATCTTCCGCGCCGTGTCGCGCGAGGGCAATAACCTCTTTTTCGTCGGCGACGTCAAGCAGTCGATCTACCGCTTCCGCCTCGCCGACCCCACGATCTTCCTCGACAAATACGCGCGCTTTGCGGATTTTCGCGCAGCCGCGCCCGGTGCGCCGCGGCGCATCCTCCTGCGGGAAAATTTCCGCTCCCGCCGCGCGGTGCTGGAAGGGGCCAACCACGTCTTTTCCAACATCATGTCCCGCGCGCTCGGCGAGCTGGACTATGACGACGCGGCCCGCCTGCGCGCCGGAGCAAGCTACCCCGGTGACGATGTGCTGCCGGAGCTCGCCGTGCTCGAGCTGCCGGATGCGGACGACGACGCGCCCACGCCGGAAAAGGCCGCGCTGGAGGCGGACTACGCCGCGCGGCGCATCCGCGCGCTCATTGACGGCGGCACGCCCGTGTGGGAAAACGGCGCTAAGCGCCCCGCGCACTACGGCGACGTGGTCATCCTGCTGCGCAGCGCCAACAGCGTCGGCCCCGTATACCGCGCCGCGCTCGAGGCGCACGGCATCCCCGTGTCGGCGGAGACGAGCGGCGGGTTCTACACGTCTGAGGAGGTGTCGGTGCTGCGCTCGCTGCTGGCAGTGGTGGACAATCCGCACCAGGACGTGCCGCTCATTGCAGCGCTGCGCTCGCCGCTGTTCGGCCTGACGGCGGACGATCTGGCCGCCGTGCGCACGTGCGACCGTGAGCATGATTTTTACACCGCGGTCACGCTCGCCGCCGAGACGCGCGACGACTGCCGGGACTTTCTCGACGTGCTCGCGCGCTACCGCGCGCTGTCGATCGAGCTGCCGCTGAGCGAATTTTTGTGGCACGTCGTGGACGACCGCGCCGTCATGGCACTCACGAGCGCGATGCCGGACGGCGAGCTGCGGCGGCGCAACGTGCTGCTCCTGCTCGATCTGGCGCAGCAGTTTGAGCGCACCGGCGCGCGCGGGCTGCACCGCTTCCTGCTCTGGATGCAGCGGCAGGAGACCGAGGGCGAAGATCCCGCCGTCCCCGGCAGCGAGAGCCGCAGCGTGCGCATCCTGAGCATCCACAAATCCAAGGGGCTGGAGTTCCCGTTCGTATTCTTGTGCGACACGGCGCGCCTGTTCAACAAGTCCGACACGCGCGCGAGCGTACTCGTGCACCCGGCGCTCGGTCTGGGGCCGAAGTGCACGGATCTCGAGCACGGCGTGGAATACCCCACCATCGCGCGGCAGGCGATCGCGGCGCAGCTGTTGACCGAGACGCTCTCGGAGGAGATGCGCCTGCTGTACGTGGCCATGACGCGCGCAAAGGAGCGGCTCGTCATCACGGGCACCGTGCGCGACATCGACAAGACCGTCAGCACGCTGGCCGCCACGGCCACCGCGCCCCTCGCGCCGGAGCTGCTGCGCGGCATGGCAAGCCCCCTGTTCTGGCTGCTGCAGAGCGCGCTGCTCGACCGGGATGAACGCTTCCTGCGCCGGAACTACGTCTATCTGACGACGGACACCGCGGCCGGCAGTGCGGAGGCGGAAGCCGAACCCACGCTGCCGGAGCCGGACCCCGCCCTGCTGGCGCAGCTCGAGCGCGCGCTCACGTTCCGCTATGCGCACGCGCAGGCCATCGACCTGCCGTCGAAGGTGACGGCGACGGAGCTCAAGCGGCTCGAACCGGAGACCGCGCCGCCCGAGGACGCCGGTGCGCCGCTGCTCAAGGGCGCGCCGCGCACGCAGGCCTTCCGCCGGCCGGATTTTTCGGCGCGCGAGCGCAGGCTCACTGCGGCCGAGCGCGGCACGGCTACGCACCGCACGCTGCAATATCTGCACTTTGCCGACGCGCGCACGCCGGAGGGCATCGCCGCGCAGGTGCAGGCGCTCGCTGCTCGCGGACAGCTCACGGCGCGCGAGGCGCAGGCCGTAAACACGGCCTCGCTCCTGCAGCTGATGCGCACACCGCTCGGCGCGGCGCTTGCGGCGGCAGAGGCCGCGGGCACGCTGCGGCGGGAGTTTCGCTTCTCGCTCCTGTGCCCAGCGGAGACGTTCTTCCCCGGCGCGGGTGAGGAGCAGGTGCTGCTGCAGGGCGTGGTGGACGCGTGGTTCGAAACACCGGACGGTCTCGTGATCGTGGACTACAAGACCGACCGCATCCACCCCGATACCGTGCCGGAGCGCACGGCGTACTATGCCGCGCAGCTGCGCGTTTATGCCGGGGCAATGGCGCGCATCACCGGCCGTCCGGTCTGCCGGAGGACGCTGTATTTCCTGCACTGCGGCTGCAGCGCCGACGTCCCGGAAACGGACGCATAAAAAAATTGCAAAAACGCTTGCTTTTCTGTCATCGGCATGGTAGAATTCACGTTGCGTCTTGTAACCATGGACCAGCCCGTGCTCAAGACAGCTTATTATGAGGTGAATGACTATGAAAGACGGTATCCATCCGAATTACCAGCCGACCACGATCCGCTGCGCCTGCGGCGCCGTGTATGAGACCCGCTCCACGAAGCAGAACATCTCCATCGAGATCTGCTCCAAGTGCCACCCCTTCTACACCGGCAAGCAGAAGCTCGTTGACACCAGCGGCCGTGTGGATAAGTTCAACAAGAAGTACGGCATCAAGTAAGATCGGCTCTGCGTTCCTGCGAAATCAGCCCGCGTGCAATGCACGCGGGCTTTTTCGCGCCCTGCGGCATTTGTGACATCACAAAGCCTCGTCTCCGCCCGTACCCGCGGTCGAGCCGCCGCAGCCGGACGACCGAAAAACTCCGTAACGTCACGAAGCCTCGCAGAGTTTGCGTCCGCAGACGCAAAGAAATTTCAATCATTTTCTCCGGCGGCGTGTACGGCGGAGAAAATACCGCTCGGCTCGCAAACGTGCGCATTGGGCGCCTTTGGTGTCCAATGCGTGCGCTGCAGCGAGCCGCAGTCTTTTTCCGCCGAGAATCCAGCGAAGCGATTCTCGGCGGAGCGTGTGCCGCAGGCACACGCAAAAAACCCCGCTGCCGAAGCAGCGGGGTTTCTGATTTACGGGTTGCTCTGCGGGCGCTCAGACGATGCGCTTATCACGCACCTGCGCGTCATAGTGCTTGTTCAGGAAGGGACGCAGCACATAGTAGATGAGCTTGTTCTCGAGGTTGAACATATAGATCGTGAAGGTCGCAACGAAGCCGATAAAGCCGACAAGGCCGACCTTGCCCATGATCTTTGCAGCGAGTTTCATATTCATAGTCGGTACCTGCCTTTCTTAGTACGCCGCGGAGTCGTCGAAGTCGACCAGCGTCGGGTCGAGCGGCTGCTCGTTGAGCACGATGGACATATACTCGTTGACGCACTTACGCATATCGCGGCGCGGCACGGTGCGGCAGTCCTCGAGGTCGTGCTCGATGAAGATGAAGTGGAAGCCAAGGTCGCGCGCCTGCTCCTCCATCATGGCGTGCACGCCGAGCATACCCTTGCAGGCGATGTTGTCGTTCATGAGCACCATGTCGCAGTTGAAGTTCTTGGCCCACTCCCAGACGGAGTTGACGTTGTCCCAGCCGCCGACGGCCATGTGACGCATAACGCCCTTTTCGCTGAACAGCGCCAGATCCATGAGCGCCTGATCGGGGTCGGTCGTGCTGATCATGTTGTGACCCATGGTGGAGTCCATGTTCAGGACGATGTTGATGCCCCAGCAGTTCTGCGTCCAGGTCGGGAAGTCGGTGTAGTACACGGCGGACGGTCCCCACAGGAACGCACGGTGACGCGTGGTGCCGCCGTACGGGACGTACTTATTCTTGTAGCACTTGCGCAGGATCTTCATGACCTTGCGGTCGTTCTTGGTGAAGTAGTCCTCCTGGCCGTTGGCGGAGGCCCAGGCGTACAGACGGTACAGGGTCTCGCTGATGCCGGTCAGCGGGCAGTAGGGAGTCTTGAAGTAATCCCACTTCTCGAGCTCGAGACGGTTCTGCTCGTTCATGTGCTTGGCGCGCTTGAACAGGGCATCCCAGTCATACTCAACGCCGTATTCCTTTTCGACGAATTCGATGCAGTCGCGCAGGACCTGCGCGGAGTACGGGTGGGCAGCCGGCTCGTTGTGGATCATCGCCATGGTCGCCTGGAAGTCAGGCAGGCCGATGCGGCGGCGCTGGAACATGGAGGTCGCCTCGGAGGCGTTGCAGGGCATGTTCGTGGAGATCATGGCCTTGCCGAAGAGCGGGAAGTCATCGTTGAGGGCAACGCCGGTCTCCGCCGCGCAGCGGGAGCAGACGTCCGCCGGCAGACCGAAGGACTCGGCTACGTCGATGTAGTACGGCTCGAGCTGCTGGTCAACATCGCAGATGATGAACTCCGGCAGCGTCTGCAGCGGGATGGGGATCAGGTCTTTGAAGCCGGTCAGGAACAGCGGCGGCATGACCTCGTCCACAGGGATGATCTTATCGCTGTCCTTGCCGCCGATGCGCAGGTCGTGAGACAGCACAAGGGCGATCTTCTTGGTCAGGCTCTGCACGATGGCGTGCATATTCATGTGCGCGATCACGAGCTCGGGGCCGCGGTAGCCCTCAAACAGACGGTCGATGAACATGAACGTGCCGAGGTAGGAGCCCATCCAGCGGTATTCCCAGAAGCCCTTCAGGCACGGGATCGGCGCGGAGGCGACCATGGCAGCCATGGACATGACGTTTTTGAGCCATGCGCGGTAGTCGACCATGGTGTCGTGCAGACCACGCCACTCACGGTACTTGGCGACGCCGGTCTTATCATAGTAACGGCTGCGGAGACCGCCGACACCGTTCTGAGCCTGCCAGAGGGGGTCGAATCTCTGCATCTTGGAGTCAATAAATTTCGTAACAGGGCAATTCATAGTTTTCATTCCCCTCCTGTTCAAGAATTGATTTTCTTGATTTCCAGGCTCTCAACGAAGGCCTGGAAACGGGTACGGAGCTGGCCGACGGAGCCGAGCGCGTATTCCTTCTCGATCGTGCAGCACGGCACGCCCATCTCCTCGGTCAGGATATGGGAGGCGAGCACCTTCTCATAGCTCCAGAACTCGCAGAACTTCATGTTCTCGTAGATCACGCCGTCGGCATGGAACTCGTCGACAAGGCGCTTGACCTCGGCATGGCGCTGGTCGATCTTCGCACCCTCCATGAAGCGGGCGCACTGGTTCCAGTGCAGGTAGTGGCGGACGATGGCATCGAACGCGGTCTCGCCGTCGCGGATCTCGATGCGCTCGCGGCTCGGGAAGCTGCCGAAGCAGTAGCGGTCGGCCACGACCATCGCGCCGCAGCCCTCGAGGAGCTTCGTGAACTCGGGATCGTCGATCTCGGAGCCGGCGACCACGATGCGCGCACGGAACGGGAACTCCGGCTCGGGCTTGCGCTTTTTGATCTCGGCAAGCGTCTCCTTCAGGTAGGGGAGGATCAAGTCATGCGGGCAGACCTGACTCACGAGCTGGATGACATGGAACTCATAGCCGGTAATGGGCGGGTTGGGCAGCTTGCGGAAGTTGCCGATCTCGGTGATGACGTCGCACAGCTCGTTGAACTTCTCGATGGTCGCGCGCATGGCGGCATCGGAGGTGTCCACGCCGTAGCGCTCGGCGAGCTGGTCGACGACCTTGAGCTTGAGCTGGCCCTTGTAGTAGTCATAGCTGGTCTTGTCGCCCTTGAGCGGGGGATCGATCTGCGTGACGAAGAAGCGCTCGTTCTTCACGGGATTGATGAGGAAGAAATGCTCTTCCATACGCTCCATGGACGCGCAGCACTCGGCGCCGAAGAGCGCGTTGAGGTAGTTGTAGCCGCCCTCAATGGCACGCTCGAGGATGGAGCGGACATACGGGCAGACACGGCTGGTCATGTAGTAGGTCGCAACGTCGGTAGACTCGCAGCGCGGCGCGCGCAGGCGGCTCGAGAAGCAGCCCGGCAGGTTGAGCAGAACCTCGGGGATGTAATAGCAGTTGTACCCGAGGGCGATTTTCCCGTCATTGACCGCCTGCGTGACGAGTTCGTTCTGCGCATCCTGCAGGAGATTTTCGAAGAAAATCAGATGTTTCAGGTCTTTCATATTGTCCCTTCTTTCAAAATAATTCCCATTGCAGCTATGTAAAAAGACGACGGAATGCGGATGCATTCCGCTGCCTTCGACATACAAAAAAGCGGTTGCGGCACACGCTGCCGCCGGTAAAACAGGATAACCGCTCCACCCCACGGTTATTACAAAAATACTACCACGTGTTCCATCCGGTGTCAATCGCTACACGCTAATTCTTTCACAAATCCGGACAAGAGGGTGACTTCCGATACAATCTGCGTGCACCGTGCGCAGCCGCTCAATCACGCCCCGCAGGACGCAGCACGCGCAGATACGCCTCGCTCTGGCGCACAAAGGCGGCCGCGTCAAAGTTATCGTTGCGCAGCGCCTCCTGCACGATCATCCCGTCGGACGCCAGCAGGATCAGCTGCGTCAGGTAATCGGCGGAGACGGCGTCGGTGCGCTCGGCGATCTTCTCGGCGATGAGCCGCTCGAAGGCGGCATAGCGCTCGATGAGCTTGGCGCGCAGCGCCTCGTCGCCGAGCATGGCGGCGTGGATCAGGTGCAGGCGCATCCCGGCGGAGGCGGTGTTGCGCTCGACCACGTACTTGACCAGACGGTGCACGGACGTGTCCTTGTCCTTGTTCTCCGTCCACGCGATCAGATCGTCCCACTGGCGGTCGAGATACCGGTTGGTGATGCCGAAGAGAATGTCCGTCTTGTTCTTATAATGGTAGTACAGCGTCCCCTTGGACACACCCGCCGCCGCCGCGATCTCTGCCAGCGAGATGTCGGCAAACGTCTGTGTATTGAGCAGGCCGGTCGCGGCGTCGAGGATCTTTTCTTTGACATTGTCATTGCGCGGAGCGGCCATTTCGTGTCCCTCTTTTCTGCTTTTGTGTAATCATACGCATTTGATTGTACGCGATTTTGGTCGTTTTGTCTAGTATGACAAAAAAATTTCGGCAGATTTGCCGCAGACCCCGTTCTTGACTTTGCACCGGAAAAAGGGTATATTTGACCTATTCAGTCGGTCGGACGACCGACTTACCGTTTGGGAGGCACCTCTGTTATGCGGATCTCCGTTTTGAACCGAAAACTGCGCAAAGCCTTCGGCGGCCGCGTCACGGCGGTGCCGGAGGACAACTGCATCGTCCTGCGCGGCACGCTTGACCGCTGGGACGACGTTGTGCGCGCCGGCCAGATGGCTGCAACGAAGTATTCCACGTGCCATGTCGTCAACGACATCACGTTCACAGGCGGCAAGGATGCGCCCATGCGCGTACCCGCGCTGCGCGACGACGCGCTCGACGGGCAGACGCCCGACGTGCTCATCATCGGCGGCGGCATCTCGGGCGTATCGATCGCGCGCGAGCTTGCGCGCAAGCAGCTCGACATCCTGGTCGTCGACAAGGAGTGTGACCTCGCGCTCGGCGCCTCCGGGCGCAACGACGGCGAGGTGCATCCGGGCATCGACCTCGGCCGCGGCAGCGTCAAGCACAAATACATCCGGCGCGGCAACGCCATGTTCGACCAGGTCTGCAAGGAGCTCGACGTGCCGTTTTCCCGCGTGGGGCAGTACGTCTGCTTCCAGCACGGCTGGCTGCGCCCGGCCGTGTGGTGCTACTGTATGTGGCGCAAATACCACGACGGCATCTCGGACACCCGCCTCATCTCCGGCAGGGAGCTGCTCAGGCGCGAGCCGAACTTCAACGAAAAGACCAGCTTCGCCATCTCCAACCCGGACTCCGGCTGCGTCTGCCCCTACGGGCTGACGATCGCCTACGCGGAAAACGCCGTGCAAAACGGCGCGCGCATCGCGCTCAACACCGCCGTGCTGGGCATGGACGTCGCGGACGGAAAGATCACCGCCGTGCACACCAACCGCGGCACGCTGCACCCCGCGCTCGTCATCAATGCGGCCGGCGTGTTCGCCGAGGAAGTGGCGCGTATGGCAGGCGACCGCTTCTTCTCCATCCACCCCCGCCGCGGCACGAGCAGCATCCTCGACCGCAAGGCCGGTGCGTTCATGCACTCGATCGCGTCCGTCAAGGGCACCGACACCGTCTCCAAGACGCACTCGAAGGGCGGCGGCATCCTGCACACCGTGCACGACAACCTGCTCATCGGCCCCGACGCCGTGGAGACCTATGAAAAGGAGAACACCGCGACCTACCCCGAGAGCATCGCGCACGTGTTCGCTAAGCAGAAGATCACGATGCCCGCGCTGACCGAGCGCGACATCATCACCTATTTCACCGGCGTGCGCGCCCCCACGTTCGAGGAGGACTTCATCATCGAGCACGGCCGCCGCACGCACAACCTCATCCATGTCGCGGGCATCCAGTCCCCCGGCCTGACGACGGCGCCCGCCGTCGCGGTGGATGTGGCGGACATGGCGGTCAGCCTCCTCGCGCACGATCGCCCCGTGGCCGCGAATCCCGATTTCGACCCCCACCGGCCGGGCATCCCCGTGCTGCGTGAGATGGACGACGCCACGCGCGCTGCCTACATCGCAAAAAATCCCGACTACGGCGTCATCGTCTGCCGCTGCGAGGAGATCAGCCGCGGCGAGATCCTCGACGCGCTGCGCTCGAATGTGTGCGTGCCGACGGTCGACGGCGTGAAAAAGCGCGTGCGTCCCGGCATGGGGCGCTGCCAGGGCGGGTTCTGCTCGCCGCAGGTGGTGCGCATCATCGCCGAATTCCTCGGCGTGCCGCTGAGCGCAGTGCGCAAGTCCTCGGCCGACGCACCCATCACGTTCGGCCCGACGAAATCCGGGGAGGTGCAGGCATGATGTATGACGTCATCGTCATCGGCGGCGGCCCGGGCGGGCTTGCAGCCGCCATCTCCGCGCACGAAAACGGTGCGCACGTGCTGCTCATCGAGCGCGAGGCGCGTCTGGGCGGTATGCTCAAGCAGTGCATTCACGACGGCTTCGGCCTCGCGCGCTTCGGCGAGCGGCTGGCCGGGCCCGAATATGTCGAGCGCTTCATCGACCGGCTCGAGCAGCTGCAGATCGAGGCGCGCACGCAGACCTTCGTCACGCGCGTGGAGAAATCGTCCGGCGGCTTTGCGGTCTACACCGTCAGCCGCGACGGTGTCGCCCGCGATGAGACGCGCACGCTCGTGCTGGCCACCGGCTGCCGCGAGCGCACGGCAAAGCAGGTCTTTATCCACGGCACGCGCCCGGCGGGCGTGTTCACGGCCGGCACCGCGCAGAACTTTACGAACCTGCTCGGCGAGCTGCCGACCCGCCGCTGCGTCATCCTCGGCAGCGGTGACATCGGGCTGATCATGGCGCGCCGCCTGACGCTTGAGGGCGCAGAGGTGCTCGGCGTGTATGAGGCCAAGCCCACCCCCTCGGGTCTGACGCGCAACATCCACCAGTGCCTGCACGACTATGACATCCCGCTGCACCTGAGCCACACGGTCACGCGCGTGTTCGGCGCAGACCGGCTCACGGGCGTGGAGGTCGCAGAGGTGGACGCGCATATGCGCCCCATTGCCGGCACGGAGCAGCGCATCGACTGCGACGCGCTCATCGTGTCCGTCGGTCTCATCCCGGAAAACGAGCTGGCGGAATCGCTCGGCGTCCCGCTCGACGGGCACACCCGCGGTCCCGTCTGCGACGGGCAGCTCATGACCGAGATCCCCGGCATCTTCTCGTGCGGTAACGCGCTGCACGTCAACGACCTTGTGGACTACGTGTCCGCCTCCGGCGAGCTGGCCGGAAAGAGCGCCGCGCACTTTGCCGCGCACACGCGCGACGAGGTCGCCGTCACGATCTCGAACGACTTCGGCTATCTTGTCCCGCAGCGGCTCGACCGCACGCAGGACAACAGCGCCGTCACGCTGTATTTCCGCAGCGCGGAGGTGCTCGGTGCCTGCCGCGTGGTGCTGACCGTCGACGGCAATGAGGTCTGGTCGCGGCGCTATCCCTTCCTGCGTCCGCCCGAGATGCAGCAGCTCACGCTGGACTTTGACAAGCTCGGCATCGCCCACGCCGGCGATGTCCACTTTGAGATCGAGGTGGCAGAGGCATGAAAGAACTCACCTGTATCGGCTGCCCGCGCGGCTGCACCTTGAAAATTGAGCGCGACGGCGACGGCTGGTCCGTCACCGGCAACACCTGCCCCCGCGGCAGGGAGTTTGCCGTCTCGGAGATGACCGCGCCCAAGCGCACCATCTGCTCGACCGTGCGCACCGCCTTCGCCGACGCGCCGGTGCTGCCGGTGCGCGTATCGGCGGACATCCCGAAGGACCACATCTTCGACGTCATGGACGCGATCCGCACCGTGACCGTGACCGAACGCATCGCCCGCGGCGACGTGGTCATCCCCGACGTACTCGGCCTCGGCGTGGACGTCATCGCCACGAGCAGCCTGCTCAAGCACAAACCCGATTGAAATCCGAGCGAAAATCGCTTACAGTATAGGAGAGAGAGCAAACTATATCATAGGAGGGAATCAACTTGAGCAAACCGCTGGTGCTGACATGTGATATCGGCACACAGAGCGCGCGCGCCCTGCTCGTCGACCCGGACGGCCGGATCGTGGACGTTGTCCAGAGCAAATACGCCGAGCCTTACTTTTCAAAAGAGCCCGGCTGGGCCGAGCAGAAGCCGGACTTCTACTTCGACCGCCTGTGCGAATGCTGCCGCGAGCTGTGTGCGCGCAGCAATGCCCTGCTGCCGGACGTGATCGCCATGACGATTACCGTCATCCGCGACACCGTTGTGTGTCTGGACGAGAACAACAACCCCCTGCGCGACATCATCCTCTGGCTGGACAAGCGCTCCGTCGATCCGAACGGCGCCATGCCTGCCAAGAACATGATGGTCTTTAAGCTCGCCGGCATGGAGCCGACGGCGAAGGTGGTCTATGCCGCCTCGGCCGGCAACTGGATCATGCGCCACGAGCCGGAGATCTGGGCCAGGACTGCCAAGTACGTCATGCTGCCCACCTACCTCAACTACAAGCTCACGGGCAATCTCATCGACTCAGCCTCGAACCAGATCGGGCACATCCCGTTCGATTACAAAAACCGCCGCTGGATGAAGCCCGGCAGCCTCACGCGCTGCTTCTGCGACGTGCCGAACGAAAAGCTGTGCGACCTCGTGCCGTCCGGCACGGTCATCGGCACGATCACCGAAGAGGTCTGCGCCCTGACCGGCATCCCCGCCGGACTGCCGCTCATCTCGACCGGCTCGGACAAGGGCTGCGAGACGCTCGGTCTCGCCGTGGTCGACTCCGACAAGGCGTCCATCTCGCTCGGCACGACGGCCACGATCCAGTTCAGCACGACGCAGTACGTCGAGCCGCAGCAGTTCCTGCCCGCCTACCCCGGCGTACTCAACGACCACTATAACCCCGAGATCGAGATCTACCGCGGTCTGTGGCTGCTGTCGTGGTTCGTGAAGGAATTCGGCACGGCCGACGCCATCGACGCCAAGGAAATGGGCATGGCGCCCGAGGCCCTGCTCGATGCACGCATCCGCGACCTGCCCGCCGGCAGCGACGGTCTGCTCCTGCAGCCGTACTGGACGGCCGGCATCCTGCATCCGGATTCGCTCGGCGCGGTCATCGGCTTTTCCGATTACCACACGCGCTACCACTTCTACCGCGCCATCATCGAGGGTCTGTGCCTGGAGCTGTACATGGCGCTGCGCATCATGGAGGACCGCTCGGGTCTGACCATCCATGAGATCCGCATCGGCGGCGGCGGTGCGAAGAGCAACGTGGTCTGCCAGATCGCGGCGGACGTGTTCGGCCTGCCGGTCGTGCGCTCGCAGACGCATGAGGCGTGCTCCATCGGCTCGTCCATGGTCGCATTCGTGGCCAAGGGCGTGTTCGCCGACTTTGACGAGGCGGCCAAGGCCATGGTCCACGTAAAGGACACCTTCCGGCCCAACGAAAAGAACCACGAGATCTACAACGAAATCTATGAGCAGGCCTACCGCAAGATCTATCCGCGCCTGCGCCCGATCTATCAGAAACTGATCCAAGTCAAGAGGAGGATTGCACAATGAGCAACAAACCGTACAAAGGATTCGAGCCGAACTGGCTGCTCACCCCCGCCCCCGAAAATAGCTACCGCTCCATCTTCCGCTGGGGCGATCCGAACTTCTTCAAATACCCGAAGGAGTCTCTGTACACGCTCATGAAAGAGAAGTTCCAGATGACGGACGACGATTTCAAGGCATATTCCGACGACACCGGCTTTGACCCCGTGGAGCTGCCCGATCACCCGGTGCAGCTTGCGCCCGAGCACATCGACGCGCTCAAGGCGATCGTCGGCGAGCAGAACCTCTCCACCACGGACTACGACCGTCTGAGCGTGGCCTACGGCGCCACGGCTTACGACCTGCTGCGTCTGCGCCACAAGCGCATCGACAGCGTGCCCGACGTCGTGCTCTACCCCGAGACGAGCGAGCAGGTCGAGCAGATCGTCGCCTACTCCACCGAGCACCACATCCCGCTGTACGTCTACGGCGGCGGCAGCAGCGTCACCCGCGGCGTCGAGCCGACCAAGGGCGGCATCTCGCTGGATATGCGCCGCAACTTCAACAAGGTCATCAGCTTCAACGAGATCGACCAGACCATCACCGTGCAGGCCGGCATGTCCGGTCCGGATCTGGAAAAGACGCTGCAGAACGCGCCCGAGCTCTTCGGCGCCAAGCGTCAGTACACCTGCGGCCACTTCCCGCAGTCGTTCGAGTATTCGAGCGTCGGCGGCTGGACCGTCACGCGCGGCGCCGGCCAGAACAGCACGTACTACGGCACCATCGCCGACATCGTGCTCAGCCAGAAGTACGCCACGCCCATCGGCGTCATCCAGACCAGCCACTACTCCCGCGAGGCCACCGGCCCGAACCTGAACCAGATCATGATGGGCTCCGAGGGCACGTTCGGCGTGCTGACCGAGGTCACGCTGCGCGTCTTCCGCTGGATGCCGGAAAACCGCAAGCGCTTCTCCTACATCTTCAAGACGTGGGATATCGCCATGAAGGCCGCCCGCGAGATGATGCAGTGCGAGTGCGGCTACTCGTCCGTGTTCCGTCTGTCCGACCCGGAGGAGACCAACCTCATGCTCAAGCTCTACAACGTCGATGAGACGCCGCTGCAGCCGCTGCTCGATGCGTTCGGCTACAAGGACATGGAGCGCTGCCTCTTCCTCGGCTTCACCGACGGCGAGAAGGGCTACAGCCGCAACGTCGCGCGCAACATCGCCAGGATCGCGCGCAAGCACGGCGGCATGCCGCTGACCGGCTACGTCACCCGCAGCTGGGAAAAGGGCCGCTTCAACGACCCCTACCTGCGCGACACGCTCATGGACTTCGGCGTCACGACCGACACCCTTGAGTGCACGGTCAACTGGTCGAACATGGAGCAGGTGCACGCGGACGTGCGCAAGATCTGCCATGCGCTGCCGAACACCGTCGTCACGACGCATATGTCGCACTGCTATCCGCAGGGCGCGAACCTGTACTTCATCTTCCTCACCCGCATGCAGGATGAGGACGCCTTCAAGGCCTACCACACCACGATCCTCGACGCGATCCAGCGCTCCGGCGCGGCCGTGAGCCATCACCACGGCATCGGCAAGATGTTCGCGCCCTGGCTCGAGGGCTACATCGGCGAGAAGGAATATGGCGTGTTCCGCGTGCTCAAGGACTACTTCGACCCCGATTACAACATGAACCCGGGCGGCACGATCGGCCTGGATCTCAAGCCGGAAGAAAAGAAGTTCCTGCGCGATTACACCGACTACCTCGAGCAGCCGAAGTTCGACTGAGTATCGTCATCACCCGGTACCGGATTGGATGCCCGGCGCCGGATCACTGGCCAAGTGCCAATGCTGCTGCGTAGATCGTTTGTGCAGCAGGGGGGAGAACCGGGGCACTGCGCCCCAATTGGATGGAGCAGTCCGGCATGAAACATGCCGGACTGCTTTTTCATGCTGCCGCTCATATCGAGTGGCGGCCAGACTGTCAAAGAACCTCGTAGCCTTTGCGCCTGCGGGCGCAAAGAAAGTCCAATCATTTTCTTCGGCGACATGTGCGGCGAAGAAAATACTTCTCAGGCTGCAAGTGTGGAATTTGTGC
>PPYE01453833.1_pt1 | contig 30818 bp, 30 predicted proteins | sample 1559881 | NCBI WGS metagenome assembly PPYE01 (sample SAMN08240022, study PRJNA423297) | Human gut metagenome, whole genome shotgun sequencing project. | reverse complement strand
AAAATTAAAAGATTAATACTCGCAAACATCGCTTGTCGCCCCAACCATAAATTTTTCCTCAACTGATTGGGAACAGTGCTTTGAAGAGAAAGCGGGAAAGACGGATATTAGGACGGGATTGAACTGGTAAATACTACCTTCCCAAAGGGAAGGCTGGAGATTTGGCTTTTCAATATCGGACGTTCCGCCCCCGCCTACCTTCGCAATGTTCCTATCAGTTCAGGAAAAAATCATCATACCTCTCTTCCGGCATAGCCGGAGCATAAAGCGTTAAGGATAGCAGGGAAAAGCCCGGAGGGTAACGAGGACTTGCAACGGATAGCCCGCCCGAAAGGGAACGCCCTAGAAATAAGTTTAGCGTAAAAGAGCAAGACACCCTTTCAGGCATATTAAAAACCGTAAAATTCAACATCTACTTCCGGAAAATATTTTTCCGAAAGTAAGTATGGAGCGTGTGAAGGGAAAATTCATTTTCCCGGTCATTTCTTTGTATGTAGTTTTTCGGGGAATATAAAGGGTTAGGGTTTTAGGTATACTTATGTAATATGGTGGATCATTTTACACAGCTATCAGGCTTTTTTAGAAGATTCCGTTTCTTTATTCGACTATATAACAATCATGTACTGACTTACCCCCCTATCACTCCTTTCTTGAAAAGAGTGGATACTTTCACACAGCTATCACTATATTACGGACGGTTGTACACAATTGGAGCAGGAAAGAGGGACGGTCGCATACAGCTGGAAGTAAAGAACGGGACATCTGTACACAACTAAAACAGCAAAAAAACGTGAAAAGTGAACGATTTTACACAGTTGGGGACTTTCTATCAGCACCACTCTTTGAAGAAATGAATTTTTCCGGATCAGGAACTTCCTGCTGCCTCTCTGGTGTCCACCCTTCGGGAAACCTGCCGAAAACAGCCACAAAATCATTTATATATAATTGCTTTTTCTTCTCGATATTTTCAGAGAAATTGGCCCACTGAAGGAACTCGCCATACAGTTCCTTATCATTCTCCTGTTCTTTCACTTCCTTTCCTCTGGATTCCAACTCTATCTCAGGATAAACCAGCTCCACATATAACTTAAGCAGGCTCTTATAAAATCGCTTCGTCACGACCGCATACTGTCCTTCATCGAAATAACGCAACGTATCTTGGGGAAACGAGAACAAAACGGTATAAGCCCATCTATCATGCTCACCTTTGATGAAGGAAAAGTTGAAATTGGTATATTTCAGGTAGCCGTTCATCTTCGTAAGTATCGAGGCGATTTTCTTTTTCCGATATTTGGGTTCAGCTATTTCTATCCCCAACCTCTTAGCCAGCTGATCGACTGTCAGCACATAGAAAGGAGTTTCGTTATTCTTGACTCTATACTTGATCAGGTAAATCATCTTGGATAGCTCCAAGTAAAAATAACGATAACGGCTGGGTAAGTTTCGATAATCCTGAAGTTCCAAGAGGTTATAGAGCGAAAACATGAAGTCTTTAATCTCCGGGCTTATCACCGCCGAATACAGCCTTTTCGTCGATTTCTTTGTCTCGAAGTCGGAAACAATATCAAATCGTTTCAAGATCTGCACGAAGTTATAAGATGTACGGCCATCTTCACCGGCTACCGGATAATACAAGTTCTCCAATCCCAATTTATAGATCGCCGCCTCAAATACCGTCTCTATCGGGTGAGTGACCGATTTCCCTGCCGTACCGGCAACTACATATTTCGGGGGTGTCCTGCTTCCGAACATAGCTGTCAACTGCTCTTCGGTCAGTTTCCGCTGTAAGTTGGTACGGTTATAACCCATCTTGTGGCAAAAATCCTCCACAGAGAACCAAGAGGTACCGAACAGGTCTTTCAGGTGATGGCTGCTCAGGTATATGATAAGATCCAGCATGACATTGCCACCTGCCTCATACAACCGTTCTATCAGGTCGGAATTATAATTTTCCCCAAGAATCCTGGGAACACGATCAGTTCTTTTGCCATGACAATACTTAAAAATCAATCCTCTCTCTGCTTTCATTGCCACAATGATAGACATACCGGGGCACATACACATCATCATTATCACTTTACTTTAAAGATACGAACAATATGAAAAACAAAGATATAATTTACCGATAAGCCTTACCACTTTTTATTGCAAAGAAAGCATCTTACACCTGTAGCTCATAGACAACCTGTATTGCTTTTTCAGTTCTTCTGATAGGAAAGACCGATCTATCAATGCCTGCACCAACGGTTTCTCATGAATAAACCCATCAATTTCACGCTTTATCAATTTATCGCCCAACCCTATGCGCCGCCCAAATTCCTCGAAATCCTTCCGACCTACCCGATGGGTATCCCCCAAATTCATCCCCTCTTTGAACAATCCTTTATCAAGAGCGAATCTCCTGGGTTCAGTCAAATGCAATGAGGTGTTTATCAGGTTATATGCGGGAGAAAGCCGATATTCATCTCCACTATTAATCAGCGAGAAATTTTTCAGATGCGCATCGTCATTCAAAGAGATGAAATTAAATACAATCAACCTGAAGAAACGAAGTATATCAATCCGGGCAGCTTTTACATATTTCTGTATTACCTCCGCACACTCTTCATAACTGCCATTGCAATATTTATAATCACTTCCGCCATTCGCTTTCGTATATCCCATCAGTGCCGCAAAATCCTCTTGCTGAGATTTTTTCCCGTCATGAACATCAAACCGCCGTGTCAAATAAGCGGCTTCATCATTATTGAAAAAGCAAAGCCCGTTGGCCGCCGTTTCTATTCCATATACCTGTGCCGCTATTTGCATGGTCAAATGCTCATTGGCAGCGCAATAATCCCGGTTCAGTATATGGTAACTGCTGGGACACGGCTTCAATATATATGTTCCCTGCTCGCCTTCCTGTGTATAACGAAGATACGATTCCTGTTCATCAACAATTACCGAATACTTGGGCTGTACGCCCGACAGTGAGATTCGCTTCGCGTTTCGTATAGCTTCATTGGCTTCTTTACTGTTGGTCGAAGGGCTTGGCACTCTCAAATAATGAGATACCATTTTATCGTCAAACATTTTTTTACGTGCGGCAGGAGAATGAGTATCGAACCCTTCCGCCAGTGTTGAAGGACAAACCGTCAAGGTGATCATGGCAATACAGGTTTAATGGTTACGGCACCTATGGTATCATAGTGGGCGGTGGCCAGCAGTATGCCAAAGTCATCTTCGGCATCGACGTGCAATAACTGAGATTGCAATTTCCGGTTTTCACCTTCCGACAACATATTAAAGAAGAACGGGAACAAGACCGTTGACCGATACGGTTCTTCACGCAATGGAAGAGTCAAGCTGACCGATGGACAATCCCCTTTCTCCAAATAAGAAGAATCATAGATAAATGTATATTCTCCATTATCCTCTTCTGTCAACATTCCGGCTTTAATGCCGTGCAAATAAACCTCACATTGTCTCATTTCAATTAACCGTTAAATTCAACTTTTCAATTCGATAGTCATTTGAAGCCCAAGCGTGTCAAGTATGGAAAGCAATGTTTTCAATTTAGGGTTACCTTCTCCACGCTCGATGGCCACCAGCGTATTGATACCCACGCCTGCCAGTTCGGATAACTCCAGCTGATTAACCCTCAAACTCTTCCTGCGTTCCCTGATAATCTTTCCTATCTCTTTCATATTCACAGTATATTGTGATTTTTCGACAAAAATACCAATTTAAAACATGAAAAACAAATAAAATCACAATGTGTTGTGATTTTATTAAATCCATCTATGTTCAAAAAAGAATAACAGATAAATCTAGACAACCATAATCATTTTATTTATATAGATTAACTCTAATATTCAAGATTAATCCATCTATTTATATAGATTATTTGTATATTTACAAAAAAGGAACAACCATGTGGAATGAAATGAGCAACCCGGCTGTATTGGTGAAAATCGGCCAACGCATCAAAGAGACACGTATCAGGCAGCACATCACGCAGGAAGAACTGGCAACGGCTTCCGGTGTAAGCCCCTTGACCGTTGCGAACATCGAGAAAGGCAAATCGGTATCGCTGCTGTTGTTCATCAGTGTACTTCGTTCACTCGGCCTTTTGGAGAACCTGGAACAACTGGTACCGGAAATCCGGATCAGCCCGATAGAACTCAAAAAACTGCAAGGGAAAAAACGTTACCGTGTACGCCATTTAAAACAAGATAGCCATGAATGATTTAATAGTAGACGTGAAGCTGTGGGGAGAAAGCGTAGGTTCTCTCTATTGGGAAAAGGAAAGCAATTCTGCCTTGTTCGACTATGAACGGAAGTTCATCCGCTCTGGTCTTGACATTTCTCCTATCATTATGCCCATTGCCCAGTACAGAAACACGCCCTACCAGTTCCTTGAAAACCGTACGGACTGTTTCAAAGGGTTGCCCGGATTGTTCGCCGATTCACTGCCGGATACTTTCGGAAACCAGATCATCAACGAGTGGTTCGCCAGCCGGGGATTGTCCGGAGAAGAGATCACCCCTTTAGACAGGCTTTGCTATGTAGGTAAACGTGGTATGGGCGCACTGGAGTTTGAGCCGTACTCACCGATCAACGGCATGAACGAGTCATCGGTCCTCCATATCGAGGAACTGACGGAGCTTGCCAAATCCATATTCAGAATATGCCTATCACCGGATGGCAAAAGCCTGCGGTATCGATATGATGGAATGCCGGTTACTTCAGGAAAAAGAGTCATGCCACTTCATGACACGTCGTTTCGACCGTGTGGAAAACGGAGAGAAGATCCATGTACAAACATTAGCCGGGATTGCCCACTATGACCGTGACTAACGCCGTTCATACGAAGAGATCTTCCGTTTCATGCGGCAGATGAACCTGCCCTATCCGCAACAAGAAGAACTATACCGGCGTATGGTGTTCAACGTCATGAGCCGGAACCATGACGACCATAGCAAGAACTTCTCTTTCCTGATGGATAAACAAGGGAAGTGGAAACTGTCTCCTGCATACGACCTCTGCTACTCATACACACCGGGCGGCAAATGGACGAACCGTCACCAACTGTCACTCAATGGCAAACAAGACAATTTCACGATGGAAGATCTGCAAAAAGTGGGAGAGAACATGGGTATCCGGGAACACAAACAGATTATCGAAAAGGTACAGGAAACCGTATCGCACTAGCTTGAAACAGCCAAGGATTGCGGGGTCAAACCGGAACACGCTGATTTTATCGGAAAAAATCTGCTCTTGTTCGGTAAGCAACCGCATACGATCCAAATGCCGAATATTGTCAACGAACAAGAACAGACCTTCATAAAGGCTATGCGAGATGATGACTTCAACACCATTCTGGAGTTGAAGATGAAAGGATATCAGCCATCGGATAACGTACTGAAAAGCCTCCAGCCGGATATATCATCCACCACCTTTATCGCTGCCGCCAAAATATTCCAAATGGAAAGAATGCTAAAAAGTATTCAGGACATAAAGCCTGCTCAAAGCCCAATTATAGACGGGAATAAGCGAAGCATGGAATTGGGAGGTTAGTACACAAAGACATCTCGCACAATTCAATATAATAGTAAATATATTAGTTGTAACCTATCATATTTTGATTTAGCAGTTAATATATTTACCCTTGCAGCGAGACAACGAATCACGTCACCCAAGCCATGGCTAACCCAGAAATCATAGCGGATTTAGTCAAACGATTTAAGGAATATAGACTAGCCTATGGGCCCACCCGGCAAGAGGCTGCCGAGAAAGCCGGTGTCAGCCTTATCACCTTGCGCCTGTTTGAGAATGGAAAGGTCTACAATATCGATATGGGGAACTTTCTTTTCCTATTACGGGTAGTGAACTGCTTGGAACAGATGGACGGCCTACTGCCGGTACTTGTTTCAGCATATACAATGGAATAAATGATGAATAAAAAAACCGAAAAGGATAAGACATGGGAAATAATGTTGTGAGTGTTAGAGGGGGGATTGACATCTTTTCACCTTAGTATCTCCGACCATAGGAGAAGCCATGAAACACTGCTTGCCCACCGTCATCGAGCCATACGAAACAAAGACAGTTTTCAGGTATCAGAAATCAACGTTATCGAGGACACCCGGCATGACTTTCGTATCGAGGCCATCATCAACGGAAAGCCACAAAAACACGTTGTCGGGCGTAAAAGCGATTTAGCCGCTGAAATCATAGCCAAAGGCAGAAACAAAGTACCCGTTGAAAACAAGAAAGGCTTATGGAACGGTTGTTTCTGCCTTTGGTTAGAAGAAAACAGCTAGCATTTGGCTTGACGGGAAAATTAAGCCTGTAAACTGCCTTCTCGTGAATAACCGGCCTCGTACCCTAAAAAACAATGGCAGGAAGAAGCTAGATAAGAGAGAATATACAGGTGTTCAGGAACAGATAAGTGTTTATTCTATAGAGGTTTGATTTTTGTTACGAAAATTTAGGGGTGACATTCCGGTTCCTTTCTTAAAAAACTTTCCGAAAGACGATTGATCCGCAAACCCCAAACTTTCCGCAATACCTTTTATTGCCAAATCTGTAAACGTCAACAAACGTTTAGCTTCAGAGAGAAGGGCCTCCATTATATAGATATTTACTGTCTTTCCAGAAACCTGACGTATAATCCTTGAAAGATAAGGACGGGACACATGAAGCCTGTCCGCATAAAAAGCAATGGTATGTTCATGTCGGTAATGTTCGGCCAATAATTTTCTGAACAAGCGGAACAGTTCGTCAGGACGGCTGATCTTTCCAGAGGAACGCGCACTTTGATTGTCAACAATTTTTGTTATTTGTAATAATAGGAAATTGACCAAATGACTCATCATTTCAACAGGATAATTAAAAGTGAGGCTATGAGCCAGTAGCTCTAATGTTTTATGCACATATGCAAAATCATCATTATCCAACTGTAAAGCCAACGTCATAGAACCAGCGTTATAGAGGCTTTTATACGCATAACTTCCTACTGCTAATGAGTCAAAAAAGGAAGGTTCTATACATATACCATAGGAGTTAAATTCCATGCTCTTGGATTTCAATGAAACAGACATCCTGGGAGTAACGAGAAGCATATCACCTTTTTTTAAGGTAAGGGAATGGCAATTTATCATGAATTTGGCCGTTCCACTCTCTACCAGCATATAATAGAAAAAACCGGCATGGAACATCCTACGTTTATAGTTATCAAGAATTTCTTCTATATTAAGGATATAGACTCCTTGATTATATATGGTTGTCGATAACGTTCCCCGTATCAACTCCAATAGTGTATCTTTGGTATGATCCATGTTGTCAAAAAATCACATAATTAAATGATAAAATTTCTTAGAATGGTCAGTCTCTCAAATTAGAATGTCCGATAAACAAAATCAGCGTCCATCTAAAAATGCGAACGCAAAATACAAAAAAAAAATCAAATATGCAAATGGGATAATCATCTTCACATCTCCGGCAAGGTGTATCGTGATGGACTAAATACCGCTCTATTAGGAACACATCGTAACGGAGAAAATTCACGAACTTTGTCGTAGTAAATAGATTCTGAAAAACAGAGGATATCATCATGTCAATAATTATTTAACGACTATAAAACATTATACAATGAGCAGTATTAAGCCTATTAGAGATCCTAAGACGGATCATTTGTTGACACCTGAAAATTCAGCGTTGTTAGTAATTGATTATCAACCAATACAGGTTCATTCCATTACTTCTATGGACAGACAGAAATTGGTGGAAAATATATCTAATGTATGCCGGATTGCTAAAGGTTTCAACGTCCCGATTGTCTTAACTACGGTAAATGTCGCCACTGGTCTTAATACGCCTACCATTCCCCAGATCAAAAAGGTCCTTCCGGACCAGCCTGAGATCGATAGGACCTCAATCAATTCATGGGAGGACAAAGATTTTCAAGAAGCGGTCAAGGCACTAGGGAGAAAAAAATTAGTGATTTGTGCGCTATGGACAGAGGCGTGTCTTTCTTTTCCCGCTTTGGACTTGTTGAAAGAGGGATATGAGGTATATACCATTGTTGATGCTGTTGGTGGCACATCCGAAGTAGCCCATGAGATTGCCCTTAGGCGGATGGAGCAGGCCGGAGTCCGTCTGACCTCCGTTACGCAATATATTTGTGAACTGCAAAGGGACTGGGAGCGTAAGGAGACTGTTCCTGTGTTTGTCCAGGGATTGTTGGATAATGGTTCTTTCTTCGTTGAGACCCTTAAGGAATGATATGGTCGGAAGGACTATAAAAACGAAGGCGGGTTTATTCTCCTGAAACCAGATGGAATAATATACGCCTTTCAAAAATGTTATTTGATTTATGATAGCACTAATTTTCATCTTGTTATTATTTATTTATGATAACTACCAACCTCAGTGCACTGGCTGCCATATGGAAGGATGATCCCGATCATACTCGTATCGGTTTTGAGGTGAAACATGCGGGGCTCTCCTTTGTCAGCGGATATTTCTCGGATTTTGACATCTCTGTAAGGCAGGCAAATGACGATTATAAGAATACGCATATCCTGGCGGAAGTGCAGACCACGAGTATAAGTACGGGCGTGGTGGCACGGGACAACCATCTGCGTTCTCCAGATTTTTTTAATGTGGAGGTCTTTCCCCTAATGACATTTAAAAGTACAAAGATAAAGATGGAGAAGACCAGGAAAGGAAAAATATATGGAGACCTTACACTTCACGGGGTTACCCAAAGGATAGAGCTGGAAGTACTACTGATAGGGAAGAGGAAGAGTCCCGTATCTAAAAAGACACAGTGGGCGTTCGTCTTAGCGGCAAAATCAAACGCTCAGAGTTTGATCTCGGTCTTAAGTTTGTTCCGGCCATGATTGCAGACGATATACGGATTATTGTGGACTGTGAATTCACACATGAATAGAGAAAGGATAATTAATATTGAAATGACAGCAATATGAGACAAAGAAAAGTGACCCGAATTGTAAGGGGACGGAACGCAGTTGACGGGGCGGGTGTGCGTCTGCGCCGTATATTGGGGGATCGGACGATACAGGATTTCGATCCGTTCTTGATGCTTGACGGTTTTGACTCCACCAATCCTCAGGATTATATAAAGGGATTTCCCTGGCATCCTCATCGTGGAATAGAGACCGTAACCTATTTAGTCAGCGGAACAATGGCGCATGAGGACAGCCTGGGAAACAAGGGGGTGATCCGCTCTATGGGCTGTCAGTGGATGACCGCCGGATCCGGGATACTCCACAAGGAGATGCCGCAGCCTTCGGAAAGGCTGCTCGGGTGCCAGTTGTGGGTAAACCTGCCCGCTACGAAAAAGATGGTGCCACCTACATATAGAGATATCTCGTTAACCGATATCCCGGTGGTGGCCGATAAAGCGACCGTCCGTATCCTATCCGGTTGCTATCAGGGGATACGGGGGGCTCTGAACGGTTCGCACGCCCGGGTTACATATCTGGACATAACCTTGCCTGCCGGCATTTTATGGGGCTACGAGGAGGCCCACAATAATGAGACACTATTTATCTATTTACTGGAAGGCTCGCTTATCCCCGATCCGGAACAACGGTCGATCGAGGATAAGGGGTGCGCCATATTATATTCCGTTTCCGCTCCTGGAGAAAGGACACATGAGCCCGTGGTTGTGAAGGCCGGAGCGGAAGGCGCACGTTTTCTCCTGCTCGCCGCCAGTCCTTTGAGGGAACCGGTCGCCTGGGGAGGTCCCATCGTCATGAATACCCACGAGGAGCTGCGAGAATCTTTCGAAGAATTGAGGAACGGAACGTTTATCAAATGAATCTGAGAAGAGTCAGATACTTTCCGCCATGTTTAGTATGAATCAAGAGGTTTGGTTTATAGACTATGTCTTACGTGTCAATATTAAAATATATGTTTTCTGTAGCGAGATAATGTCGAAAACATTACAGGGTTAGTGGAAAGAACGGGGGCTGCCGGTTTTCTTGCATTTTTAAAAGCTCGGTCCCACATTTTCAAGGGTTCTCTTGGGTTAAATTTGGTATATTCATTTGCTTTTCTTAACTTTGCAAAAATTCGCAGGCGAAAACCAACTACTTTTTAAGTACATTTAGTTCTATTTTACGCATTGGATAACTTTTCATCCTCTCTTAGAAATTACGCAGGGCCTGCTTTAAGAAAATCATTTTATAAACCATTGCAAGGTATTGGATAAATGCCTTGCCAAAACGTGACTTTATGCGATATAAAGAAAGTTTGCTATTGCCATTCCTTTTGGCGATAAATATCATTTTGCCTGTGACAGCGCAGGAAAAAACGAGGTTAAAAATAGGAGGCGCACTCCGGTTCAACTACAATTACTCAGACTGGAAACCGGAAAGCCGGAATCGTGGCGGAGAATTCGACTTCGACGTGCTCCGTCTGAACGTGAACGCTTCCTATAAAAAAATCGATTTAGCGGTGGATTACCGCTTCTATCCCTCTTCCTCGGGAGGCGGCATGCTCAGGGAAGGTTGGATAGGCTATCGTTTCAATGATTCACACCGGTTACAGATAGGCCTGACAACGGTCCCTTTCGGTGTCCTGCCTTATACGGGTAACAATTATTTCTTCAACCTGAACTATTATGCCGGTCTTGAGGACGATGCGGACATGGGGATAAAATACCTCTTCCATAAGGACCGCTGGGAGTTGTCGCTCGCCTATTTCCAGAACGCCGACCTTTCCGGGACCGGAGGAGACTCGGAACTGTCCGCCAGCCGCTATGCCTATGACATCGCCGGACGCGATAAGGAGGCGCATCAGGGCAATATCCGGGTGGTATATCATTTCGGAAACTTGTGGAGACATCAACTCGGAGGTTCGGTTCTTATGGGAGGTTTGTATAATATGGACACACGAAAGACAGGACTCCGTACCGCTTTTGCCCTGCACTACGTAGCCGACTATCGGCGGTGGAACCTTAAAATGCAGTATACCAACTATAATCTCAGACCCGTGCGGGCTCCAGGGGAAGACAGAAGTGTGGTGACGATGGCGGCTTACGGGTCGTCTTACCGGATCGCCTCCAGGGCGGATATATATACGGTGTCATTGTCCTACCGGATCCCCGTGAACAAGTGGTTTCTGGACGATATCTGCCTGTACAATGATTTCAGCCTACTCAACAAACGCGTCGCCGGGTTTAATGACAGCCTGGAGAACGTGACGGGGTGTTCTTTGGCGATAGGAAAGGTCTTCACCTACATCGACTATGCCGTGGGGAGGAATCACGCATGGCTTGGCGACGTATGGGACGAAGCCTTTGCCGGTGGAACGGAAGACAACTGGAATGTCAGGTTTAATATAAACATAGGATATTATTTTTAAAGGATTATGGATAAAAATAAAATTGAGATCAAGGATTTGTATTTGATTTTCGGCTCTGAAAGGAACAAGGCTTTCAAGATGCTGAAAAAAGGGAAAAGTAAAAGTGAGCTCCTGAAGGAGACCGGATGTACGGTTGCCGTGAACAACGCGAGCCTCTCTGTCCGGGAAGGTGAGATATTCGTGATCATGGGACTTTCGGGAAGCGGCAAGTCAAGCCTGCTCAGGTGTATCAACCGTTTGAACAGGCCCACTTCCGGTGAGATACTGATTAACGGGGAGGATATCGCCGGAGTTCCGGATGAACGGTTGCGTTCCCTGCGCCGGAAGGAGCTGGCGATGGTTTTCCAGCATTTCGGGCTGATGCCCCACTATACCGTATTGCAGAACATCGCTTTCGGACTCGAGCTTCAAGGCCAGGAAAAGAGGGAACGCGAGCAAAAGGCGGCGGAAAGCATGCGTCTGGTCGGGCTGGACGGATACGCCGACCTGATGGTCAACGAGCTGTCCGGAGGCATGCAGCAACGGGTGGGACTGGCACGTGCCTTAGCGAATGATCCGGAAGTCCTGCTGATGGACGAGGCCTTCTCCGCCTTGGACCCGCTGATACGGGTACAGATGCAGGACGAGCTGCTGGCCTTGCAGTCGAAGGTGAAAAAGACCATCGTATTTATCACGCATGACCTGGAGGAGGCTGTCAAGCTCGGTGACCGTATCGCCATCATGCGTGACGGGGAGATACAGCAAATCGGTACCTCCGAGGAGATCCTGACCGATCCCGCCAATAAGTACGTGAGGTGTTTCGTGGAGAACGTGGACCGCAGCAGGATTATCACCGCCGCATCCATCATGGTGGACAAGCCTATGGTGGCAAGGCAGGGAAAAGAGGGACCGGAGGTCCTGATCCGGAAGATGAGAGAACGTAAAATAACCGTGTTGCCCGTAGTGGATCCGGATGGCATACTGGTAGGCGAGGTCCATCTGAAGGAACTTCTCCAATTAAGGAAGGAGCGTATCCTGAACATCGACTCTATCGTAAGGAAAGAGGTACACTCCATATTGGGCGATACCGTGGTGGAGGACATACTCCCCCTGATGACGAAGACCAACTCGCCCATCTGGGTGGTCAACGAGAAACGGGAGTTCGAGGGAATGGTACCGCTCTCGTCGCTCATTATCGAGGTGACGGGAAAAGACAAGGAAGAAATCAATGAAATCATTCAAAACGCAATAGAATTATGATAAATATAGGAGAATATATAGAAATGGCCGTGGAATGGCTGACTGAGCACGGCGCATCGTTTTTTGACCTGCTGAGTCTGGGAGTGGAAGGTGTTATCGACGGGATACTGTGCGTCCTGCTCGGGATACCTTTTTACATAACCATCGCGATACTCACTTTCCTGGCGTTATACAAGAGTGGCAGGGGGACAGGGATCTTCACCCTCCTGGGGCTGTCGCTCATTTACGGGATGGGATTCTGGGAGGAGACCATGCAGACCCTGGCCCTGGTACTCTCCTCCACCGGCATGGCGCTGCTGCTGGGAATCCCCTTGGGGATCTGGATGGCAGGCAGCGGACGCTGCAACAAGATCTTGCAGCCGGTGCTTGACTGCATGCAGACCATGCCGGCCTTTGTCTATCTGATACCAGCGGTGCTATTTTTCGGACTGGGAACGGTACCGGGAGCCTTCGCCACGATCATTTTCGCCCTGCCTCCGGTAGCGAGGCTCACCGCATTGGGCCTCCGGCAGGTGCCGAAGAACGTGGTGGAAGCCGCCCGCTCTTTCGGGGCCACTCCCAGCCAGCTCCTGTTCAAGGTGGAGCTGCCATTGGCATTACCCACCATTCTCGCCGGTATCAACCAGACCATCATGATGTCGCTCTCCATGGTGGTGGTAGCCGCCATGATCTCAGCCGGAGGCCTGGGGGAAGTGGTCTTGAAAGGTATCACCCAGATGAAGATAGGCATGGGATTTGAGGGGGGTATTGCCGTCGTGATACTGGCGATCGTACTTGACCGGATCACGCAGGGAATGGCTCGAAAAAAACAAAAGGAATGACACATATAATAAAAGACAGAATGATTATGAGAAACAGAACGATACTTTTCACGACCCTGCTGGCCGTCACGATATTCTTCTCGTGCGGTAACATATCCGACAAGAAAATCCGCATCGCCTACGCGAATTGGGCGGAAGGGATAGCGGTCACCTATCTGGCCAAGGAGATCCTCTCGGAACAGGGATACAGGACCGAACTTTTGAATGCGGACATCGCCCCCATATTCACCTCTCTGGCAAGAGGCAAGACTGACGTGTTCATGGACAGTTGGATGCCGGTGACCCATGCCGATTATTTTCAGAAATACGATGGTAAGCTGGAAATCCTCGGGCAGATATACGACAGCGCCCGTATCGGGCTTGTGGTACCTGAATATGTCCCAATCCACACGATTGAGGAACTGGGTGCCCATACCCAGCGGTTTTCCGGGGAGATCGTGGGGATTGACGCCGGTACCGGCATCATGAAATGCACGGAGAAAGCCATCCCTGAATACGGCCTGGATTACAGGCTCATGATCTCCAGCGGTCCCGCCATGACGGCATTGCTGAAGAAGGCCATCGACAAGAAGGAATGGATCGTCGTGACCGGCTGGACCCCGCACTGGATGTTTGACCGCTTTCGCCTGAGGGTGCTGGAAGACTCGAGAAACGTTTATGGGGAGGCCGAGCAAATCCATTCCATCGCTAGGAAAGGATTCAGTAAGGAGCATCCGTTCGCTGCCGCCCTTTTGGGAAATATCCACCTGTCCGATACCGAGATCAGCTCCCTGATGCGGGCCATAGAGGAAACCAGCGGGACCGAGACTAGAGCCGTACGCCAGTGGATGGACGGGCACAGGGATTTGATAGACAGTTGGATTCCGGAAAAGGACGAATACAGCCGATGAACATCACGATGGAATGGATGGCCAGGCTGTCCACGGCCCCTCTTTTAGGTAGATCTCCGGCCCCGAAAGGGGAGATCGTTCTAAAGATACCGGTTTCCGCACTCGTTCTCTCGTTGCATCGGGAAGTGCCTCGCTCTCTTGATGTCGGTACTATCATATTTCAGAAGGACCTTGTTCGTTCTAATGCTGTCACCATTGCGTGCATGGAATAAAAAAATACGACACGGCTACAGATACGATGAGAGGATTTGTGGTATGATGAAACTTGTACTATTACTGCGAACGGAATGGCAGAAACCATCAAGAATTATGTCTTATTGTTGATATTACGGACATAACTCGTTCAAAATGACTTTTATCGATAACTAATTGTCTGTTTTATGTAACAAGTGTAGCATTATGCTTTTATAACTTTGCATCATCAAGAATTAACGTTATGAACCAAACGGTTCGGTCGCTAAAAATAATATCAGTGTCAAAATGAAAAAAAGTATTTTTTTCTTCTTCCTGTTATTCAGTTTGCCAGTTTTTTCACAAAGGGTTGCGATAAAGAACAATCTCGTATACGATGCGCTGTTGACTCCCAACCTCTCGCTGGAGTTCTCTCTGGGGGAAAAATGGACCCTGGATACCCAGGTGGGCATGAATTTTTTCTTCTATGAGAACGATCCCACCGCAGATGGATACAAGACAAGGAAATGGAGCCATTGGCTTGTGCAACCCGAGATACGATATTGGGCTTGCGAGAGATTCAACGGTTGGTTTCTCGGGCTGCACGCGCATGGAGGCCAGATGAATGTCGGTGGGATAAACATCCCTTTTATTCTTCAGAACAAGCATAAAGAGATGAAGGCGCACCGTTATGAAGGCTATTTCTACGGTGGCGGCATCAGTGCCGGTTATCATTGGATTTTATCCGACAGACTCAATTTTGAAGCCGCTTTGGGGATAGGATACGCGCACGTGAGATATGACAAGTTCAAATGTACGGCTTGCGGACAAAGGACGGGGAAGGGAGGCGCCGATTACCTCGGCCCGACAAGAGTCTCTCTCTCAATTATTTATATACTTAAATAAAACAGGCCTTGGGCAAAATTAGTATAAGATATAAAAATATGAAGTGAATGAGATCGATGCATTATTACATAAAGCTGTCAGCAGTCTGTGCCTGCCTTGGTTTGACGGCTATATTCGGGCAGGCCCAGGAGGTCGTTGAGCGGAACCTATCACCATTACATTGGAGATATGACGTGAGGGTCAAGCGGAGCGCGAACGGAAAAAGCCTGCGTTTTTCCCTGCATGTGGACGCCATGACCCGGTTGGAGTCACAGGACGTTCTTGTCATCTATCCATCACTGGTTTCCGCCAGTGGGGATGACAGGATCGATTTCGCGCCTGTCGGTATTGCGGGCAGGATACGATATAAGGCCATTACGCGGTCGAAGGCTCTCGGTGAGAATTCCAGGACATCTCGGTTCGACAATGAGCTCCATCCTTTTTCGGACATAGAGGAGCAGGGGGGGGCCTTTCAGGAATCCGTCCCGTTCGAACGCTGGATGGCGGATGGCCATGTTACGGTGAGAGAGGAACTGCTCGGTTGCGTGGGTTGTGGCATACGTGAGAATCAAGGTACCGTGGCTGTCATTGACCTGCCTGTTTTCAAGGAGGAGGATTATGCGTATGATTTCCTCGAGCCGGAAAAGGTGGCGGTCAAGTATTATAAAGACTCCTTTGACAGCAAGGTCACTTTTCCCGTGGCGAGCTACGAACTGAGAAAGGCCTTCGCGAATAACGGGCAGGAGCTCGCCCGGCTGGAAGGATTCATATCAAGAAGTCTGGAAATAAAAGGGGCCGAGTTAAAAGAGGTCCTCATAGAGGGCTTCGCCTCTCCCGAGGGTAAAGCGGAATATAACCAGTCACTGGCGGAAGGGCGTACCCTAGCGCTCTCGAATTATATCTCCGGAAAATACCCCGGGCTTAAAAAGGCTGCGACTTACCGGACGGTCGGTGCCGGAGAGGATTGGGAGGGCCTTAAAAAGCTCGTAGGTATTTCTCCCCTGTCCAATAAAGAGGAATTGCTGTCTATCATAGACCGATATCCAACGGATACGGAGCGAGAGTCCGCCATACGTAACTTGGACAACGGCAGGACCTACGGCATCCTCCTAAAAGAGTTTTATCCGCAACTCCGCCGTACGACCTTTCGTTTCAGTTTCGACGTAAGGGCTTATACCCAGGAGGAGTTACCTGAAATATTTGCCACGAGGCCGGAATGTCTGAGCTCACACGAGATGTACCAACTCTCGGAAATATATCTCATGCGGGGGGAGAATCCTCTCCCTGTCTTCCAAAAGGCGTACGAACAGTTTCCTGAGGATGTGGTAGTGACACTAAACTATGCCAACGCCTTGCTAAAATACGGGAAAAAGGCGGACGGTGCCTTACGGGTGTTGAGCGACGTGAGGAACGACAGCCGGGCCCTTTTCCCGATGGCGGTCGCCTATCATATCAAAGGGGACTGGAGAAAGGCGGAAGAATTGCTGAAGGAGGCTTATAAGCAGGGGGATGACCGTGCCAGGGCTTTCTATGGCGAAGACGCTTATGAATAAAGTTAAGACTTTATATAACAACAGTTAATTTATTTATTCACTAATTTTTAAGTTATGAAAGGAAAAAAATTTCTTTTAGCAGGCGTTGCTATCCTAGGTTTAGGCATGACGTCCTGTAATAATGACGATGTTCCTTCGGTAGGGAATCCTACCGAAGGAAGTACATTCGTAGGAATGTACATCTCTACCATGAAAGATGTCATGACCAGGGCGGTAAATGACAGCCAGGGAGATTACGCGGGTAGAGCAGAGGAGAGCACGCTTGAGTCTTTACGGCTTATCTCTCTTGGTACGCCTCGGGACTGGACGCTAGGAAGCGCTGACGAGGAGAATAAATTCTGGGAAACGACACCGGCCGGAACTTACACGGTCGCCCCATGGAAAGCCACCTCGGGCTCCCAAGCAATGGCGTTGTTGTTTAACAGGGGCTCTCTTAATCCCGGTATCGCAACGGCCACGAACGAGGAGTATGGAAGTGCGGCTACCGCGGTGGCCGACATCGCGGCTCTCGCCACGGATAAAAAGTTCGTGATGACCTCGAAGGCCGAGCAGAAAACCATCAAGGACAATATCTCCGAGGAAACAGTCAAGACAGGCACGGGAGAGGCTCAGAATGTATTCTCCTTTGACATGGAACGTGTCGTGTCGCAAGGCATGGTCACAAAAGGGGGAGACCTAAATGCGGAAACAGCTGACGGAAAAGGAAGTGTTGATCTTGATAACCTCACGTATGCGGCTATCAACGGCGCCGCAAAGACATATCTTTTCCGCAACCATGCAGGAGATCGTACAATCACAGCGGGAGACGGGCTTTACAAAGATTTCACATCCGCTATTGATGACTATGCTGATTTTCAAAATGCCCAAGATCCGAACGGTACAGCCAAGGATTATTTGATCCGCTTGGGAAACCTCTTGCCGGAAGAGACTTCAACAGCGGATGATCTTGGCATGTACGCGGCCAAGGCGGTTGCGGCAGATGCTACCGAGGCTAAAAAGGTGGCAGGTATTTATTTCTTGGAGAATTCCGTAAAAAAGGAGGCACTCACACCTGACAATAAGAATTTCGGTTACTATCGCCTACCGTATGCCAAGGTCTATACGACTTATACTCCAAAAGAGGTATTGCATTGGGATCAAGATCAAAAGAAGTTAATCAGTAAACCCGGGGTAAAGGGCGAGACGTTCTATCGAGGAGAAGGCGATGGGCTGATCTATGCCAGCAAGGAAGCCGCGAAGAAAAGCCAGTTGAGCCCGGATCAAGGAGCCTATACCTATACGAACGGAAGATGCGCATACCGTGCGTTGTGGAACCGTCAAACAAACGCTGATGGAAAAACGATTGTGAACGCTAATACTCGTCGTAACAACACCTATCTGTTGACAATTACGGCTTTCCAGGGCCTAGGTATGCCGTGGGATCCTTCCGATCCTAAAGATCCGTATCTGCCGAAGCCTGATCCAGACCCTACAGAACCAACTAATCCTGAAAATCCGGATATCGAGAAAGAAGAGACCTACATGCGTGTCGAGGCCAAGGTACTCCAGTGGAACCTCGTCTCACGTGATATCGTTCTTGAATGATATTTAGATAAGAGGTAAACTCAGCCAACAATTTCTTACATAACCTTCTGAGAGGGAAGGGGGAGTCTTTCCCCCTTCTTTCTCCAACAGACAAATAAATTAACCTCAAACGGTTAATAATCCAAATATAAGCTATATCAAATGAGAATCAGAAGCGTACATCCTGTCACATTTATCATGTTGCTGGCCTGTTATCTTATTGGTTGCGATTCAGCCGTATTCGACAATTTGAGTGATTGTCCGCAAGGGGTCAATTTCCATTTTTACAGCCAGACCCCTTGCGAACAATTTCCTAATTATCCGTCAGATATCAGGCAGGTCCGGGTATTTGCCTTTGACGAGAAAGATGTGCTGGTGAGCGAATTCTCCGATAAGAAGGCGGTTCTTTCGGCGGATTATTCCTTGCCCGTCACTTTGCGGCATACGGGGAAACTTACGTTTGTCGCATGGGGGGGCCGTGACCTGGAGGCTTATGATTTTTCGGGTTTCAAGGAAGGCGTCACGACCAGGCAGGAAATGTGGGTCGCGCTACGGTTGAAAGACAGAAGGGTCTCTTCAGCCCCAGGGCCTCTGTACGTCGGGCTAGCTTCCATATCGCTGGAGAATCGGGAGGATATGGGAAGCGTATATGAACGGGTGGCCTTCAATATGCGGGAACTGACATACCGGGTACATTTTACCATCCGGCCCATCCCCGATCCATTCCCTATGGACGAGGAATTCGTCATAAGGGTAGAAGATGATAACGGTGTTTATGACTTTAACGGGCAGATCGCCCTTTGCGAACGTTTTGAGTACGTGGCCGAAGCCACACGTGATACGGACGGGGTGTTAAAAGCTGACTTTACGCTGATGAAGCTGGAGGAAGGCAGGAACACGCTCGTATCCCTAGTCAACAAGACAACCGGGGAGATCCTTTATACCGCCAATCTGGTGGATGACATCATCATGTTCCGGGGTGATTCGGGAGAACCACCGTATAGCCTGGAGTGTGACCATGATTTTCCCATAACTCTGAAACTCAAGTACGAGAAGGAAACATGGACACTGGTACAGGCGACCGTCTTGGATTGGAATGTCGTCTCCCGTCCCGTAGAGCTAGGTGCTGATATCATCTCAGGACAGATTTAAGATCCGTGTGGTATCAGAAAGGAGTTGAGATTATTATAAAAAACGATATATAATGAAATACGGAACTGTGATAAGGTTGTTGACAGCGGCCTGCGTGGTAATTGTACAATTGACTGGATGCTCGCCAGATACGGAAGATATGAAAAGATCCGTTACGGGTATTCCTATCCGAATCGTGGCGGAAATGAACAAGGGCACCGGTGCTTCCCGGATGACGAAAGCCCCTGTGCGTTCAGGGGGGGAATGGAAGGAGAACTATATCGGTGCGGAGGAATACGAGAAAACCGTCAAGCATGTCCTACTCTTCGCTTATAAGAACATCGGGACATCGCCGGAGAAAGTCATTTTCTATTATCCCCAAGGCACTGCCAATCCACTGGTAGGTATAACCGGCATTGACCATTTCGAGATGAGAGAGATGGGAGGAATAAACGTAGGGGACTCCGATATAGCCCTGGACCTGGAGCTGATGGGTGGTAATTATAATTTTGTCTTATTGGTCAATTGCGAATCCGGATTGAAAAAGATCCGGGAAGAGCATATGATTCCGGATCCGAGACTGCTGACGGAGAAAACCGAGATTTTCACGTCCGACGATCTGCAAGGAGAAAACCGGAAGTATCTTCCCATGGTGGGCCAATGTAATTTTCACGTTCCGGACAATATGGGCGGCAATGACAGGGTAACCCTTTCACCTAGCATACTCTTGGAACGCACGCATGCCCGTATCGAGTTTATCCTTACGACGGTTGATGACGCGGGAAACTACCTGTCTCCCTTGTTACCGCTTTCCAGAGTGACGAAACTCTCCTTGAATAATGAGACCAGCGGTTATTCCGTCCTGCCTTCCGCCGGGGAATATACCGCCACCGGTGGCGGTAACCCGGATATCAGGGGGGTGGACTACACGGGAGATCCCCTGTTGTTACCGGAAAGGCCCAGTTTTCACGAAGGTGCCAACGAGGGCTCCGGAGAATCCGCCTTTGTGGCCAAATGTAAAGGAAGGCTGCTCCCATATACGGGAAAGACACCTCGCTATATCTACGTGGCCCCGGGAGTCTACGGGAAAGAGGAAGCGCTGGCCTTGGTACTATCCATCGATTACCGGACGGGAGACCCCGATGAGACGTACAAGATCGAGCTCCATAACCCGGATCTTGGGCAAGATGACAAGGCATATTACAATATCCGTCGTAATACCATCTACCGTGTCTTCTCCACGCTGAAAGGGACCAAGAACATGGAGTACGACGTTGTCGTGGATGAATGGGAGGATACGGAGGTGGCCATCCCCTGGTAACAAAGACGCCACTCATGTCATCAAAAAGAGAAACAGTTTAAAGAACAGATACATATGAGAATCAAACATTACACTTTGCTATTCGCTTTCTTGGCGATATTTATGGGAATACCTCTCATACAAGGGTGCAGCGACCCCTTGGATGAGCATGGAGACAGAAGAACGGAAATAGCAACCAAGGATGGCTGGAGATCTGTCACCATGTCCGTCGAAGGGCTTGGGCTTCGGAATCCCTTGACCCGCTCCCTTACGCCGGAGGGAGAGAACGAGACGGCGGCGGAGAGGATCAGGGTACTTGTGTTTGACAAAGACAATAAGTTCTCATACGAGGCCAAAGTGACATCTTTCATTCCTTCCGGCGATCCGGATGATAAGAAAAGCAAGGGTACCATGACCCTGCTGGCGAAAAATACCCCTTCGGGCAATACCAGTACTTTCGTGGTGCTGGCCAACATTGCCGCATCAGACGAGACTGGGGCGGAAGAGTTGACCGGAAAAACACGGGAAGAGGTCATGGAACTTTTCACATTCTCCATGCCCGACAAAGGGGAATGGAAGGACGGGGAGCTCCCGATGTGGGGAATCTCGGATCCGGTCAAGGTGGATCACAGTTCCGGCGCCGTTCCAAAACTCGGGACCATCTACCTGATCCGTGCCGTGGCACGTGTGGATGTAGGGCTTAAACTGAGTGACACGTCGGAAGGGGCTTCCACGTTTGACGAGAAAGCCGAGGGCATTGAGGGGATAACACTGACTAAGGTATTTTTTTATAATACCAATACAAAAGGACGGATCTCTCCGTTCGAGAGCGAGACTTATTGGGATCAGGCCAATAGAAAGGCGAAACAGCCTTCCATTCCTGATCCCGCTCCGGCCGTAACAGGAAAGACCGACAGGACATCCGCCATAGCGGATGAGAAAATATTATTACGTGAAGTCTATGTTCCGGAGGCGGCCAATACCCCGACGGGTGCCACGCAAGGAGCCAATGGAGAGACACTCCCGGAAGAGGATACGGAAAATTACTTGAGACGCCCCTATATCGTTGTCGGACTGACCGGCGCAGACAAGAGTCGTCCCGACAAGGAGACATTCTTCCGGATAGACTATTTGAAACGTACGGGAACCGAGGCCGACGCTACATACGAGTACCTGCCCTTACTGCGAAACCACCGTTACTTGGTGAACATCACGGCGGTGGGTGGCCCGGGATTCGACACGGAAGAGGACGCAAAGAAAGGGCCGGCCGCCAATATCATGTACAATGTCGTGGTATGGAACGAGTCCACAATGTCCAATGTACAGTATGACGGGCAATATATGCTGGGGGTCAGCGATGATCATTTCACTTTTTATAGGGAGGGAGGTAGCCTGACGGCGAAAGTGCAGACTTCCTTGCCCGAGGGGTTCACGGTAGAGGGGCTGCCCGCATGGATCAGCTATTCCATAAAACCCTCGGAACCAGGAAAGTCAGCACCGACCGACGAGAAAATCGTGACCTTTACGGTCACGGAGCAAGTGGACACGGACCGCACGTGGCCGGAAAAAACAGAAGATGCCCAGAATGCGCTGAAAGCCGCTTATGTGAAAGCGGGCCGTATGAAATGGTTCCTTGGCTTTGAGCAGTCCAAGGATATCAATGTCACCCTACGGATCTTCGCGGACGAGGCGTGCAGCCAGCCGCTGGAGTTTATCGAGGTCAACCAGTACGGCGAGAGCTATGGGCAGCCTGGTAAGGTGATAATGAAAGACGGACGAACGCTTACGGCGGAAGAGGCCGGTGCCAAGGTCACTTTCTATGTGAAGACAGAGCCCCATGACCTGGAACCCGTTTTCCATGCCGAAGCCGCCAACCCGTTCAAAATAGAAAAAGCGGATCAACTTGCGGGAGGGATATGGAGATACACGGTGACAGCTCCCGATATCACGGAGAATCTGGAGTATTTCGATAATTTCAATACTACTTATGTCTTCACCATAACACATGCGGGAACCGATAGAAGCGCATCGGGAAAACTCAGCCTCTTGCAGAAAGAATATAATGCCATCCCCTTCTTCGACAAATGGCTGCATCAGTCATTGCTGGTGTCCAGCAACAGTATCTACCTGATGGACGGCAAACAGAAGCAATATTATGTCAAGGCCAACAGCGAATACAAGATCGAACTGGTTTCCGCTTTGTCCGATAACGGAGCGGGTGATGTGATAGAGACGTTCACTCCTTTCTATGAGAAGGATCCTTCTCTTTCCGGAAAACCAGTTTCTTTCACGGCTGTTGACGATATCACAACCTCACGTCTTTACTCCGGAAAGGCGAGATTCAAAATTTATTCCCCTGACGGTCTTTTTCCTGAGAGAGAGTTCGAGGTGGAACTGGTTTCCGGAATAGTGCAGCCTGAAGCGAATACTTATATGCTCAAAGCAGGTGCAAAGCAAGGGATATTTATCCCCGTTTCCCGCGTGAATACCGCCTATAGGTATTATAACAAGCTTTTGGAACATGACGCTGTTTTGAGTGGTAAGCAAGGGCTTCCCGGAAGCAGATCAGACTTCATGCTGAATAAACTGGATGAAGATGATGACTGGAAAGTCAATATCGTGTGGACGGACATTCAAAAGCCCGACGGGCAGAATGACATAGAGCGAGCAGGACTCAGTGAATTATCCGAGCAGGGAGGTTCCGGACCGGGTTCATATATCTATGTCAAGCCCGGACAGAAACCGGGGAATGTGCTGATAGAGATTAAGTCAGGAAAGATCAAGGGGAATCCGACACTTTGGTCCTGGCACATCTGGATAGTGGACAAGTATCCGACGGTATTGGAGGTCGGTAAATATGGAGGAGACGGACCGGAGACGGTTCAATTGATGTCGCATCTGTTGGGGGCTTACGAGAAGGTTCATTCACAGTATAGCGCTGACGAGTTTAGGGAATTTGGTATGCAATACCAATGGGGCAGGAAAGACCCGTTCCCAGCACATGATGTTCGTGTCAATACGAACTTCTATGACGGCAACGGCAAGTCTTTTGATTTCCTTTGGGAACAAAGGGGAAATGATGTGGATTATGGAAAAACAGATGCTCAGCAAGCGAGAGGGGCCGCTCTTACGATGAAGCAGAGCATTGAACATCCAAGCGCCATCGTCTCTCATCAAAGTTTCTGGCTGTATGAATGTTTCCCGCATGGGATGGTTAATAATTTCAAAGATCGCTGGGTGTTCCTGTATCCATGGAACCAGCCTTCCCTGACAGGGAATCCGGAGGATGTAGGCGGAAAAACCGTATTTGACCCTTCTCCTTACGGATTCCGGATCATGTCACAAAAAGAGGCCGTGACTTTGAGATACGCATATTATTACGAGAGCAAATCCGGAATACAGACACCTCTGCCCGGAAGTATTTATGACGGCTCCTTCTTAAGCGGCTATACAGGGGGTAACGAAGTCATTTTCGCCGTGGCACAGGCCAGGAGCGAAACTCATGCGGGCCGTTATCTGCTCAATTCCACTGGAGGTCCTGCCGGCTGGGCGGCCGCCTCCAATACAAGCGCTGTTTACAGGCGTTGTATGACCTTCTCCGTACGTCCGGTCATTGACCCGGATATAACAGATGATTATAAAAAATATTTACCTGAATAGAAAATACCCGTGCAGGTAGCGCCTGTACGGGTATATAAACAGTTTGAAAGAAGAAAGTGAAACTATTATATTTGAGAGAACATTTATGTTGTTCGAATTATCAGATGAATTCAGATACCGGATTCTCCTGCCACCAACTGGACAAGGATGATGTATACCAGATTGACAACAGCAAGTCGTCCTGTGCGCTCTTTATGATTCAAGGTCAGGTAAATCTCGATTTAGGGGAATTTTATGAGGGGGAGATGGAACAGGGACAGATGTTGTACATACCACAGAGTATAAAAGCCCAGATAGAATCCATAACAGGTTCGAGATGTATTCTCTTGTTTTGGGATAAACACATAAGCACATGTGATAAACTCTTCTTAAGCTCGTTATCAATTAAAGAAAATGATACTGATACGAATGATGTTATACTTCCGATCAAAAAGCCCTTGATGAATGTATTGGAGTCCGTCAATCTATATCTGAACGCAAGGCTGCTTTGTAGGCATATGCATTTACTAAAGCAGCAGGAACTGCTCCTGGTCTTGAGAGGTTTTTATACAAAGAAAGAACTGGCGGCTTTTTTTTCCGCATCAACCAATATCAGGGAATCATTTGAAAGATTTGTCTTGGATAACTATAGAAAAGCAGATTCGGTCAAGGAACTTGCCGACTTGTACCATATATCAGAGCGATCTTTTAACCGAAAGTTTCATTCTTGTTTTGGGGAAAGCCCCTATCAATGGATACAGAAGAAAAAAGCGAGACATATACAGGAAATGATTAATAACCCAGAGCTCTCTTTTAAAGAGATAGCCGGATATTTTGATTTCAGTACGTTTTCACATTTCACGGCATACTGTCAAAGGATGTTCGGAATGTCCCCCAGCGAGTTGAGAAAGAAAAATAGAGATAAATGGATTAAGAAATGAAGAAATCGGAAAACATTCAAATAACAGAATTTGATAAGAAGGCAAATGTACATAATATGGAGTTATTGCCAGTGGTATGCTTACCGGTTTACAAGGAGATTGTAAAGGAGATGGCAGAATTGATTGAGGACAAACAAGCACGGGAAGTCTTTTGTTCCTTATCTTCAGGTAGGGATCTCCAAAGTGTTTCACAGATAACAGGCATTTCGTCCAAGAACCTGGTATCCATGTATAAAAGGGGGCTTCGACAGATCCATTTGAAGTGGAGACCTTATTCAGAATTAAAACGAGAGTTAGACCATATGTATATCAAATACCGGAATAATGAATTTCTTTTGACACATTCTGAGGAGGTTCCAAAAAAAAATTTCAGATATGTAAAGATTGTTTGGAAAGAGCAGGATATTCCAGCGGAATATGTGGATCTATTAATTACCCCTTTAAGTAAACTGGATATAAACTTCAGGGTTTTACGTGCACTCAGGAAATATAATATCTACCAATTAGAAGATCTTTTAAGGTTCATTAAATATAACGGATTTGATGCTTTATACCAAATGCCTAGCGTAGGCACTAAATCTATTGAACAATTATATGAAAAGCTAAAGGATAAGAAAATTTTAGAGGATCAAGACACTTGTTTTTTATTTCCTTATCTTTTTGTATAAATATGTCACACGGATATACAATACATACAAGTTTGTCTGGATTTTATAGGTAGACAATGCGCTGTCTTTCGTAGTATCGGGTAAGCCGGCGTCAGAAACAAAAAACTTGTGAAGCGGTTGCTGTTATCTCTAACGAGAAGAAAAATATAATATTTTTTAACACTATATTCAGAAAGCCCGGTAACAGCTATTTGTCGAAACGCTCTCCTACGGATCTCATGCAAAATATCTTTCACCGACAAGTCCAAATTATCCTAAAAGTATCTCCATGGGCACACAGGCGTGTTGACCATTGAAGTGGAGGACACAATCAACGAGGGCGTGAACATGGTTTACCCTTGCAACGAGATCCAAAAAGTGGCATGGGAAGTATTATAAAAAGAATATGTTTGGTTGTTTCTATGTCTATAATGATGGGATTACTCGTATAAGTGATGATAAACTTTATTTTAACAGTTCCCAACTCCGTACTCCACAACCAACTGCACAAAGCGACTTACGCAGTTTTTCCTCTACTTATGATCCTTGCTACGTCTCTGAAAGCACCGACTGTCAAACCACCTTCCGTAGTATGAAAACATTCAGCAATGTCAAGTTCAAGGTTCTCTTTCCGCCGGAAGAGGCAACCAAGATGGAAACCAGCAGCATGACTGTGTAGTTCACTCCACTTTCGGCTGATTTCATTTCAAATCATCCTGTTACCGGTAATCAACATGGGTGTTTTTACCCAGAAATCAGTATTTAAGGGACATATCACAGTGGTGCGGAAAAATAGGACGGTTGTTTTTCTCTGCTTAGTTGAAAGTAAAAGACGGGGAGGTGAAACGTGGGACAGTTGCCACTATTTCCAAGAAAGACAACCGTGTGAGATATAAACAGGAGTCGGCAGAGTTGTGTGACGATACAGCGATCATTTTGTCCTCCCATAAGAAGTCGGTCAATTATAAAGGACGTATGATTTATTATGCCGATGAAAAAGCGATGTATTGGATTCTGGATGAGTTCGATAAAGAGCAGGATATCATTCCCTCGGAAATGGAGATGAAAGGAAAGTGTTATTGGTCAATAATTATGGCAACAATATAAAAAAATATCGGTAATGACAGCAGCTGTTGTTTCTAATGGTTGCAGTTGTTGTTTTCTGTCGCTCGTTTCCCTATAAAGTATAGAGTTGTATATAGGGTATGCCTATAAGTATTCAATTTATTTGAATCCTTGTAATGGACGTGGTTGTGAAATTCTCAGGCAACTGACTATTGCGGCAACAACAGCAAAACCAGTTGCTGAATACAGACATGTTTGCGAACTGTTGGTTGGAACTAAATAGAATATCATGGCAACTTGTGTCGCTCCCAGTGTTTGCCCCAGTAGACGGGCTGTGCCCAACATACCGCTCGCTCCTCCACTACGGTTGGATGGAGCGGAGGAGATGATAGTACTGTTGTTGGGTGTCTGGAATAATCCGAAACCGGATCCACAAATGAACAGCCGCCATATAATATCCACATTAGTAGGGTTGGAAGGGAGTACTGCGAGCAGGAAAAGTCCTGTAGCAAATATTACCATGCCGATACCTCCCAGTATTCCGGCGTGGATACGTTCTACCAATCGTCCGGCAAGCGGAGCCATAATCATTGTCGCTATCGGCCAGGGAGTAAGGAGTAATCCGGTTGTCACATCGCTATGTCCCAGAGTTCCTTGGAGGAAAAAGGGGAGGGAGATCATGGCTAGCATTTGTCCGGTGAAGGAACAGATGGATGTGCCGATAGACATGGAGAAAATGGGGATACGCATCAGGTCAACTGGTAATAAAGGAAATTGTTGGCGTAACTGGCGGCGTACAAAGAAATAACCGATTGTCAACAACGCAAATACCCCGACTATGATCAACGTGGTGTTTTCTTTATGGGTAATACCCTCTAATGAGAATATAAGTAAACCAAAGGTGACTGCATTCATCAGACAACTGAACTTGTCGAAACGGCGTCCGGTTAATTTTACCGGATTGTCAGGCAGGTATATCAGTCCGATTACGAGTGCGGCAATTCCTATTGGGATGTTGATGGCAAAAAAACAATGCCATGAACCCAAAGAGAGAATAATCGAAGCGATTGTCGGTCCGGCAGCAGTCGATATGGCAATGACAAGGGCATTGATGCCCATTCCGCGACCAAGAAAACGTTTGGGATAGATGATCTGGAGTAGCGCCGTATTCACGCTAGTGATTGCGGCCGCTCCGAATCCTTGTAAAATACGGGCGGCTGTCAGCATCCAAAACGAGTCGGCACAAGTACAGATTCCTGAGGTGATGCTGAATAGCAAAACGCCTGATAAGTAAATCCTCCGGTAACCGTAAATGTCTCCCAATGAAGAGAAAGAGAGGAGAGAAATGGTAATCGCTATTTGATAAGCATTTACTATCCAGATCGTTGCGGACGGCGAAGTTCCCAGGTCGCAGGCGATGGTCGGTAAAGCCACATTGGCGATTGTAACGTCTATCACAGATATTCCAACTCCTAGGGCAGTGGCTAAGATAGCCCAATAACGCTTGGATAACGGTAAACCGTCGTTCTCATTTACAGGTATGGTGTGATTTTGCAGTATCATATAGTCATAATTCATTACTATCAACTAAAAATGGATAGAGTTAAAACTTAAATAAGTTCGGCCCACTCGAATCATTTAGCTCTTTGACATTTTAAAAAAAAGGATATCATTATAAGCGGCTGATTCCAAAAGGTATAACTTTCAATATACCTGTAGCCGTCATACTTATCTACAATGTGTCTGTACTTGTGCGCTGCCAAGAAACTTGACTGATCAGGTAAAAACATATTTGTCTTTATACATAACTGCCTGAGTATGATCACAAAGATAATTTCAAATCAGCGCACCATCAAAACGTTTGCGACAAATTGAAATTCAATAAATTCAGAGAACTACTATGTTTTTCGAAAAGACGCTTATAATTAAATTGTTATTTTAGATTTTCAATAGTCTAATACAAGCCTCTGAGAAATAAATATTTTGGGGAATATTTGCGTAACAGCGATAGCGAATTAGCAACCGTGCAACTTTCGGCAGTCTGCAATGCTGTGCCGTCAAATAACTCTTTTGGCCACAACTATAAGTTTTCTACTAAAATATTAACGTCCGATCAAAATATCACCGAATCTTATCGCAAATGCACCGGGCCAGACCATAAATATATCGGCGGAATCCGGGACGATAGTAGAGTAATCGACTGAACCATTCAAGATGCTTGTCGAATAATTTCACCATAATTCCTACAATAATCATGGATATAAGAGTACCTGCACCAACTACCTGCCATTGCCATGTACCAAAGTAGAAATACCCCCAAGCTACTGCTATAACAACCAGAGAGATATCAACCATGATTTTAGCTTTGGCAAATGGAATATCGGTAGCTTTGCCAACTGCTACTACAATACCCTCACCTGGCATAGTGACTGAGCCGCATCGTATCTCTAAAGAGATGCCTACGGCAAGCAGCACGCACCCCATTAATTGTACCGCCACTTTCCATAATATGGTATTACATACTATGATTGATGTAAGCCACATATTAACATCTAATAGGAAACCGAATACAAAGCCAATAATGAATTGAAAAAATTGCATCCGTGGGAAACCTCGGCGGAGGATGAGAACCTGAAGCCCGATGAAAAGAATGTTCATTATGTATGTATATTCTCCAATCGTAAATTGAGGAGCCATGCCAGCTTCTCCCGCGAGTGTCATAACAAACGGGATGGTAGCAATCACACTACTGCCAAAGTTTGACCGTACACAGAGTGCTACTCCACATGCCATTATGAACAAAGACACGATGAGCAATAAATGTTGCCATGAAAACGAGATGATTCTTTCTTTCATGAAAAAAATAAAATTTGACTGCATAATATCGTTGATTATAAGAAATTTATAAAATTCCTCGATTTAGATATAACAAAATATTGACAACTATAAAACCTTCTGACATCCATTATCTATTACTATATGACATCCTGCTCTATTTTATAATCTCACCATGTCTTTATTTTATATTCATGAATATAGCAAGAAAAACAAGCAACACAGTCCAACATCATTGGACTGTGTTACCGGATATGATTTATTTCCTGTATCCGCATTTAGGACATACACCTTCCTCATTATTCAGCGCCACACCACATAACGGACAACGCTCTATGTTATGCTTGGTCGAAAATTCGGCAGATCCAGCATTCACACCACTGGTGAACGTGATTTTCGCAATGTTCAACTTGTCTTTTAACAAGTCATACACGATTTTAATCATGCCCTCCACGGTCATGGTCTCTTTGGTTACCACCAAGCGGGCTTCGGGATAAGCCGTAGCCAGTTCTGTCTTGAAGGCTTCGCCTTTCATCTTGTTTTGCGGATGACCGTTTTTAATACCTTGTTTCTCATATACGTCAAGTATGACAGGTAATAACGGGTCATCCTTGCGGAGTACCAAGGCATGGTCGAAATTTTTTAATACTTCCCATGCCACTTTTTGGATCTCGTTGCAGGGGTAAACCATGTTCACGCCCTCGTTGATTGTGTCCTCCACTTCAATGGTCAACACGCCTGTGTGCCCATGGAGATACT
>PPYE01627172.1_pt1 | contig 30837 bp, 25 predicted proteins | sample 1559881 | NCBI WGS metagenome assembly PPYE01 (sample SAMN08240022, study PRJNA423297) | Human gut metagenome, whole genome shotgun sequencing project. | reverse complement strand
CGAAAAGACTTGTTATTTGGAAACAAAAGGCTTGATTTAACAGAGGGTTAAATCAAGTTATAGGAAGAGGAAAAACAAATGGGGAGAAAGGATTGAAAATGAATGAAATAGAGAAAAGAGGGGGACTTTTCTGGGAAAAGGGATAAGTGCCGGATGGAAAGGGATAGTTGCGATTAAAGCAAGTATAGATACGATTAAAGCAGGTATGAGTGTGATTAGGATAAGTATGAGTGTGATTAGGATAAGTATGAGTGTGATTAGGATAAGTATGATTGTGATTAGAGCAAGTATAGGTGCAATTAAAGTAAGTATAGGTGCGATCAGAGCAGGTATAGGTGTATTTAAAGCAAGTGCCGGTGCAATCCGGAAGAACATTTGCGATCAGGGAAGTTTCATTATAAAGTATTTTCATAAGCAAAATTTAGAAAAAAAACAGGAGAAGCCTACCTTTCAAACCAAAGGCGTGTTGGTTTAAAGCCAAGGGGCGTTGTTGGCTTAAAAGGTAAGGAGTCTTGGTTTTAAAGGTAAAAGGATGGCTGTGTAAGGAGGTTATAGGGGTATTTTTAGGGAAATAGAGAGCTGCTCAAAGAAAGAAAGAGAATAAGGAGATGTACCACGATTTTGTGTAAATAGAAAACTAGAGGATTCGAGTTTTAGATTTGAGAAGAGACTATATGAATCAACCTTAGCCTACCTCTATAAACCACACTCACCCACTCCTTGTCCCTATGCCTAATCGTTTTGCATCAATCATCCCCATTATAGCATTAATAACATACAGGAGTTCCCTCCACCGAAATAATGTTTAGCCCGATACAGATAATGATGTTTGAATCATCTTGAAGTAGAAACTTATTTCTCCATTCCGTCCATTACAACTCAAGCTGAAATAGCCACCGCTTGTATGTAAGCATTATACAAACCAGCTAAATATCTCCAAACAAGTTACAATAAATATCTTTCTATAAAAGTTTTGCCTCCTATTCATTAAAAGTTCAGGTTAACAACAGAAAAAGAATCATAACTGGGACCAAAGGCAATCTTTTCAGGTTCTACAACGATTTCGTTTCATCTTTTTTTCGTATTTTTGTCCCAATATGCATGCTTCTGCAAGGATAGCAAAGACGAATAAAAAAATAATGAGAGTAATTGATTTAATACATAGCAACGAAAAAACAGCTTTCTCTTTCGAAATACTCCCTCCTTTAAAGGGTACGGGCATCGAGAAGTTGTACCAAACCATAGATACCTTACGTGAGTTCGACCCAAAGTATATCAACATCACCACTCATCGCAGTGAGTATGTATATCGGGATTTAGGCAACGGACTTTTTCAGCGCAACCGCCTGAGAAGACGTCCGGGAACCGTAGCTGTAGCTGCTGCCATCCAGAATAAATACAACATCACAGTAGTACCCCACATTTTGTGTAGCGGGTTTACACAGGAAGAGACAGAATATGTACTGCTCGACCTTCAGTTCCTGGGTATTACAGATCTATTAGTGCTTCGTGGCGATAAAGCCAAACATGAAACCGTGTTTACTCCTGAGGGAGACGGACATCATCATGCTTTGGATCTGCAGCAACAAATCAATAACTTCAACAAAGGTATTTTTGTAGACGGATCGGAGATGAAAGTGACTAATACTCCTTTCTCATACGGTGTGGCTTGCTATCCGGAAAAGCATGAAGAAGCTCCTAATATCGATATGGATATCTATTGGTTGAAGAAGAAAGTGGAAGCCGGTGCAGAATATGCCGTTACCCAACTGTTTTACGATAACAAAAAGTACTTTGAATTCGTAGAAAAGGTACATCAGGCAGGTATCGACATCCCTATCATCCCGGGTATTAAGCCCTTTAAAAAGATATCACAACTGAATATGGTGCCTAAAACCTTCAAGGTAGACCTTCCGGAAGAGTTGACCAAGGAAGCACTGAAGTGCCAAACCGATGAGGAAGCCCGTCAGGTAGGCATCGAATGGTGCATCAGCCAATGCAAAGAGTTGATGGCAGCCGGTGTGCCCAGTATCCATTTCTACTCCATCGGAGCAGTGGACAGTATCAAAGAAGTAGCCAAAGCAATTTATTAAGCCATGTTTTTCAGAGACGTCATCGGACAAGAAGAGGCCAAGCATCGACTGATACAAGAAGTCAGCGAAGGACGCATCCCCCATGCCCAGCTTTTTTGTGGGCCCGAAGGGGTAGGCAAGTTTCCGCTGGCACTGGCCTATGCACGCTATCTGAGTTGCACCAATCGTAGTGACACTGATGCTTGCGGAGTCTGTCCGTCATGTGTGAAATTCAATAAGCTGGTTCACCCGGATGTTCATTTCGTCTTTCCGGTAGTAAAAAACGGGAGAAGCGATGACTACATTGTAGAATGGAGAAAATTGGTGTTAAACAATCCCTATTTTACCATCAATCATTGGCTGAACGAAATAAATGCAGAAAATGCACAGGCCGTAATCTACACCAAAGAGAGTGATGAGATCATGAAAAAGCTCAGCCTTAAATCCAGCGAGGGCGGATTTAAGATTACACTCCTCTGGCTGCCGGAAAAGATGCAACAGGCTTGTGCCAACAAGTTATTGAAACTGCTGGAAGAACCACCCGAAAAGACAATCTTCCTTTTGGTTTCGGAGACTCCCGATTTAATTCTCCAAACGATATTGAGCCGCACACAACGCTTCAATCTACGTAAAATTGAGGAAGAGTGTATGGCCGAGGCTTTACAAAGCAAATACGGGGTCCAGCAGGCAACCAGTATTTCGATCGCCCACCTGGCCAACGGAAACTTTATCAAAGCCCTCGAGACAATTCACCTGAATGAAGAGAATCAGTTGTTTTTCGAACTGTTTGTCAGTTTGATGCGACTCTCTTACCAACGGAAAATCCGGGAAATGAAATTATGGAGTGAACAAGTGGCAGGCATGGGACGCGAACGCCAGAAAAACTTTCTGGAATACTGCCAACGAATGATCCGGGAGAATTTTATCTACAACCTACACCGGAAAGAGTTGACTTATATGACATTAGAAGAACAGAACTTCGCTACACGGTTTGCCCCTTTTGTCAACGAACGAAATGTAATGGGCATCATGGATGAACTGAGTGAAGCTCAAAAACATATTGAACAGAACGTAAATGCTAAAATGGTATTTTTCGACTTCTCGCTGAAGATGATCGTACTGTTAAAGCAATAACTCTAAAATAAAGTATATGGAATTTAAACTGCATAATGGGAGCGGAGGTCTTTGTTGTAAAAGCTGTTCCCGACAAGATAAAAAACTAAATACCTATGATTGGCTGGCCGACATACCAGGCAATGCAGAGGAGAGTGATATGGTAGAAGTTCAATTTAAGAACACCCGTAAAGGCTACTACCGTAACAGTAACAAAATCAAATTGGAGAAAGGCGATATCGTAGCTGTAGAAGCTACTCCGGGACACGATATTGGTACTGTCACCCTGACAGGACGATTAGTCCCCCTCCAGATGAAAAAGGCAAACTTTAAACAGGATGCCGAAATCAAGCGTATCTACCGCAAAGCAAAAGCTGTAGATATGGAGAAATATGAAGAAGCAAAAGCCAAAGAACATACCACAATGATTCGTGCACGGCAGATAGCAGCCAGTCTGAATCTGGATATGAAAATTGGTGATGTAGAATATCAAGGAGACGGCAATAAAGCTATCTTTTATTATATCGCCGACGAACGCGTAGACTTCCGCCAATTGATTAAAGTACTGGCCGAAGCTTTTAGAGTACGTATCGAAATGAAGCAAATCGGTGCACGGCAGGAAGCCGGACGCATCGGAGGTATCGGCCCTTGCGGACGTGAGTTATGCTGTGCCACCTGGATGACCAGTTTTGTATCCGTATCAACCAGTGCGGCAAGGTATCAGGACATTTCACTGAATCCTCAAAAGTTGGCCGGACAGTGTGCCAAGTTAAAATGTTGCCTGAACTATGAAGTGGACTGCTATGTAGAAGCACAAAAACGTCTGCCCTCAAGAGAAATCGAACTGGAAACCAAAGACGGAACCTATTACTTCTTCAAAGCAGATATCCTCAGTAATCAGATTTCGTATTCAACCGACAAAAACTTTGCAGCAAACTTAGTGACCATTAGCGGAAAACGTGCATTCGAAGTGATAGGGCTGAACAAAAGAGGTATTAAACCGGACAGTCTGTTGGAAGCCGAACGCAAACCGGAACCTAAAAAGCCTGTTGATTTGCTGGAGCAGGAAAGCTTGACGCGTTTCGACCGTGACCGCCGCCGTAACGCCAAAGACGGAAATGGAAAGGACGAAGGCGGAAACGGAAACCGGAAAAAGAAAAAGAAGAATAATAACAACCGCCCGCAACAAGCTGCCAATGGCGAAACACAGAGTTCACAGTCCACTCCGATTAATGCACAGGAGAACAACGGTTCTCAGCCTGTACAAAACCAACAGCGTACACGTGGTGAACGTCCGAAAAACAATAATCGCAACAACAACCAACCACGTAAAAATAATGAGTCTCGTGAACCGCGTAACAACGAGAACCGGGAAACGCGTAAAAACGAACCCCGTGAACAGCGCCCTCCTCGCGAACCACGCGGACCGCGCAACAATGAACAACCTAAACGTATCGAGAAAGCTCAGGAAAATGAAAAGCCTGCTCAAGAATAGCATTTGCATGCTCCTTACCACATGGGTTCTGACTGCATGTGACGAAAATACTGTGTATCACTCTTACCAATCCACTCCCCCGGATGGATGGAAGAAGAGTGATACACTCTTTTTCAACGTGCCTCTAAAAGATTCCCTAGCCAACCTGCGACTGTCCGTTGGTGTACGCAACAGCAGTAACTACCCTTATCAGAACCTGAATATCCTCATCCATTATAATCTGGAAGATTCAACTGTATGGAAGACAGATACCCTGAAGTTTATACTGACTGACCGGGAAGGCAAATGGACAGGAACCGGCTGGGGAAGTCTCTACCAATCGGCGCTCCCTTTGAAGGACTGCTTTGTCAAACATCCCGGCAACTATACTTTCAAGATAGTACACGAAATGAAGAATGAACAACTAACCGGGATCAGTGATGTGGGATTGAAAATAGAACATTTATAGCCGTCTGCTACGCCCCGCATCGATACGCAGAAAGATAAAAAGCAGAATCGTAAATCCCCATAAAGATGACCCGCCATAACTAAAGAAAGGCAACGGAATACCGATTACAGGAGTCAGACCAAGTACCATTCCGATGTTAATAAACAAATGGAACAGGAAAATGCTCACAACCGAATAGCCATAAACCCGCCCGAAAGTAGAAGTCTGCCGCTCTGACGTCGCTATAAGACGGAGTATCAATGCCAAGAAAAGCAAAAGAACGGCTGCCGAACCAACAAACCCCTGTTCTTCACCCACAGTACAGAAAATGAAATCGGTATCTTGTTCGGGCACATATTTCAACTTGGTTTGTGTACCATTCAGAAAACCTTTACCCGTCAACCCTCCGGAACCAATCGCAATCTTCGACTGGTTAACGTTGTAACCGGCTCCGGCCAAGTCCTCTTCCATCCCCAACACCACTTTTATACGAATCTGCTGATGAGGTTCAAGAATGTTGTCGAACACATAATCACTTGAATAAAGAAAACCGATAGAACCCAAAGCAAACAATCCGATCAAAAGATAGGCACGTTGCCGTTCGCTCAAAGATAAGTAAAGTAGATAACCTATGGTCACCACACAAAGCCCCCACTCCACCCAAACCAAATTGAATGGAGAGAGATACTCAGAAACGAGATAAGCGATCAGCAGCACAAGCAAACTACCGCCTATCATATTCCGTACAGGTTCCCACTTTTTCCTATACACCCAAACCATGGAACCGGCAAATAAAAGTATCATCAACAACACGGCAAACTCTCCGATAGGCGTAGGCGTATCGGCTATAAATACCTGATCGAAACGAATACCGACCACAAAATAGACTACGGCACATACTCCCGAAAACAAAACTACTCCAGGCATACCCTCGCGATATAGCACCAAGAAGAAGGCAAGATAGACCAATGCCGAACCGGTTTCCTTCTGCAAAATAATCAGCAACATCGGAAGTAAAATAAAAGCTACCAAGGGTAAAAAGCACTTCCACTTCTTGATATTAAATGAATAGGCATTCATAAACTTTGCCAGAGCCAAAGCTGTGGCAAATTTTGCAAACTCCGCCGGTTGCAGACTGACTGGACCTAATATTAACCACGAACGGGAACCTTTCGTATCGGGTGCAATAAAAATGGTTACGATTAACAGAAGAATCATACCTATATATATCAGGTATGCAAACATATCGTACATTCGTTCTTCAAGCATCAGGAGTATAAAACCAAGCCCAAAGGAACAGATAATCCACACAAACTGCCTACCGGCACGTGTTGAAAAGTCCAGAAAGTCACGATCACCATAATCATAACTGGCACCGCACACACTAAACCATCCACCGATTATAAGGAGCAGGTAAATGACGATCGTTACCCAATCCAATGTTTTCCATAAACTAACGCTCCTCGTTTCCATACATAATCACTCTATTACTATATTCTTCTGCACGTATCTCATTCTCCGGAGAGAGTTTCCCTTTTAAATATTGTTCCATCATCAATGCTCCGATCGGTACTCCGTAGACTGCGCCAAAACCACCATTCTCAACATATACGGCGATGGCTATCTTTGGGTTATTCATGGGAGCAAATCCCATAAAAACAGAGTGGTCATGTCCTCGGTTCTGCGCCGTACCGGTTTTGCCACATACTTCAACGTCCGGTAAAATGGCTCCTGCTACCCGGCAAGTACCTCCTGTGACCGCAGCACGCATGCCTGTAACCACATCTTCATAGTGCTTCCGGTCGATAGAGGTTTTTCTGGGAACCCGATAGAGGCTGTCGAGCTGTTCATCTTGAATTTCCTTCACAATATGTGGAGTAATAAAATGTCCCCGATTGGCTATTGTCGCACCCAAATTGGCTATCTGCAAAGGAGTTGCCAGAATCTCTCCCTGGCCAATTGCGATACTGATCACTGTCAACCCATTCCAACGTCCACGATAGGCCTTGTCATAAAACTGAGCATTAGGAATCAATCCCCGCTTTTCACCCGGTAAATCCACCCCGAGTTTATAGCCAAAACCCTGAGACACCATGTGGTCTTTCCATACAGTAATGGCATTTTGTGAAGAGCCATACTTGCGATCGCCAAACATCCGGAACAAGCCCCAACAAAAATAAGAGTTACATGAAGTCGCAATGGCCGGTATTAGCGGCAACGGCGAACCATGGGCATGACATCCCACATGCAAACTCCCGTAATTGAACCCATGAGCACAAGGGAAAGCCGGCGTATTGGTCTGAATAATCCCTTCTTGTAAGAAAGTCAGCGCTTGTGCCGTTTTAAACGTCGATCCCGGAGGATATACTCCCATAATCGAACGGTTTAACAAAGGTTTCATCGGATCTCTCTGGAGCATCAAGTGGTTCTTTCCGCGCTGACGGCCAATCATCAGTCTCGGATCAAAATCGGGTGAAGAAACCATGCAAAGTATTTCTCCCGTCTCCGGTTCGATAGCAACAATACTCCCGATTTTATTTTTCAACAAGCGTTCTCCCAACATCTGGAGATCGATATCGATTCCGAGCTTCAGGTTCTTTCCGGGTATCGGACGCTTATCATACTTTCCATCCATATAATGTCCTTGTATACGTCCGTGCGCATCCCTCAACAATACCTCAACGCCCTTTTCGCCCCGTAAATAAGATTCATATGATTTTTCAATACCCTGTTTCCCGATATAGTCTCCCCGGATGTAATAATCATCATTTTCGATGTCTTTCATTGATACTTCACCAATATCACCAAGCACATGGGCAGCGGAGTTATAGCTATATTGACGAATGGTACGTCGCTGGATATAGAATCCGCGAAACTTAAATAGCTTCTCCTGAAATACGCCACATTCTTCTGCCGAAAGTTGAGACATGAATACCTGATTGGTGTAGCGTGAATAACCGGGATTCCTGCGACGATCTTTCATATCGCTCATTATCTTCAGAAACTGTGCACGAGTGATATTCAGTGTCTGGCACAAGTCAAGTGTATCGAGGTTCTCAACTTCCTTCGGCACCATTGTTATATCATACGCCGGCTGATTAAACACTAACAGTTTATCATTCCGGTCGTACATTGCCCCACGTGACGGGTACTGAATCTTATTCAGGAAAGCATTACTATCGGCATTTTTTTTATAGTCATCAGTAGCTATCTGGAGAGAAAACAGACGCAGCAGGTAAATCAGGACAATAGCCAATGCTACTCCGCCGATCACATATTTCCGTTTCTCTAAAACATAATCTTTTGCCATACCTATCTCCTCACTCCTTCAACAGCCATAATACAGGTTATAGTCAAAATGGTGCTCGACACCACCCTTAACAGCAATAACGGTATGCTGGTAAATGAGAAGAACTCAAGAGTCAGTAACATAAAATGGTGAACAAAGACACTTACCACCAAATATTTAAGGAAAGAAGCAATTCCCATACTTTTCAGCGAAGGTACGATACTATCCAAAGTATCTCGAGGCGTAAACAAGCGAAGAAACAACGGACGTAGAAAAGCCAGTAGTACTGTCGCCGCCGCATTCATACCCGGGGTATTAGAAAAGATATCGATGGCAAGCCCCATACAGAAACCCCATACCATCAATTCGTTTCGGGAAGTACCGGAGTTAAATTTTAATATAAAATAAACGTATAGAAAAGGAGTAGCCACACCGGCTATGTGCACATTATTCAAGATCAGCACCTGAAGTAATATCAGACCGACAAACCATCCTATTCTATGTATATAGTTGATAATCATTGCGCCAAACTCTTTTGTTCCAACTCTTTTTGCTCTCTCTGACCAGTTCTTGCAATCACACGCACCTCACTCACCTTACCAAAATCCGTTGCCAGTTTTACCTTCAACAGATAGGAAAGGCCATCATTCGAATCGGCCATATCATCTACCGTACCAATCATAATACCTTCAGGAAAAACCGTGGAATAACCACTGGTCACAACTGTATCTCCCAAATTGAATTCGGCATGACGAGGCAAATCTTTCAAATAAGCATATCGGGCATCTCCATATTCCCACTTCAGGTAACCGAAATACTCACTACCCACAATTTTACAACTAATGCTGGATTTGCTGTTCAACACCGAAATCACCCGGGAATAGTGAGAAGAAGTTTCATATACGATGCCGACCACCCCATTACCATCGACCACGCCCATCTCAGGACGGATGCCATCCTTCGATCCCCGATTCAGAGTGATGTAGTTATCTACCAGATTGAGACTGTTATTGATAACCCGGGCTTTGAAGATTTCATAGTCTGTATCCGACAAGTTTCGGATACTATTCAGCTCGGTTGAGTCAGAGAGATGTTTTACTAATGCATTCTCCAGATTGCGGTTCTGCTGCTCCAACTCCATGATGCGATCCAGTAAATCCTCATTGACCGATTTCAGATGGAAATAAGAAGTTATTCCACCGGATACTTCATATACTTTGCCGGCAACTACATTGGCCGAACTGAAATAAACACTGTGTTGGTAGTGGTTAAAGCGAAATAACAAAACAAAACTGATCACCTCCAACAGAATGAAGAGGAACCAGTGATTATATTTCAAAAGAAAGTTCAGTAAATTCCGCATAAAGACATATAAGTTACAAACTACGATCTACGAGCCACAAGTTCGTGCAGCAACTTACGCAACTGCCTCTCACTTATAGCTCGTAAACCGTAGTCAATTATTTATCTCATCAAGAATGAGAAACGGTCTACATTCTTCAATGCAACCCCTGTACCTTTAGCTACTGCATGCAACGGGTCTTCTGCAATGTGGAAAGGAATATTTATCTTATCAGTCAGACGTTTGTCCAAGCCACGAAGCAGCGCTCCACCACCGGCCAAATAGATTCCATTATGCACAATATCGGCATACAGTTCAGGAGGTGTATTCTCTAACGCACTCAGAATAGCTGTTTCTATCTTCGAGATTGATTTCTCAAGACAGTGTGCCACTTCCTGGTAGCATACCGGAACTTCCATCGGAAGTGCAGTGATACGGTTCGGTCCGTGAACGATATAATCTTCAGGAGCATCCTCACCCAGTTCGGTCAAAGCAGCACCCACATTTATCTTAATACGTTCGGCCATACGCTCACTGACTTTCACGTTATGCTGACGGCTCATGTATTCCTGAATATCGGCAGTCAGATCATCTCCCGCTATACGAATAGAGTTGTTCGAAACAATACCTCCCAATGAAATTACAGCAATCTCGGTAGAACCACCACCTATATCAACAATCATGTTTCCTTCCGGTGCTTCTACATCAATACCGATACCGATAGCCGCAGCCATAGGTTCAAATACCAGATAGACATCACGTCCGCCGGCATGTTCGGCAGAGTCACGGACAGCACGAAGTTCAACTTCCGTACTACCCGAAGGCACTCCGATCACCATACGAAGCGATGGAGAGAAAAGGCGGTTACGAGTATTTACCTGTTTGATCAGTCCGCGCATCATCTGCTCGCAAGCATAGAAGTCGGCAATCACTCCGTCGCGCAACGGACGGATGGTACGAATATTCTCGTGCGTCTTTTCGTGCATCAGCTTGGCCTTTTCACCTACAGCAATCATCTTGTCTGTCCGACGGTCAAGGGCCACCACCGAAGGCTCATCTACTACAATCTTACCACCGGTAATAATGATAGTATTGGCCGTACCGAGGTCCATTGCTATTTCTTGTGTAAAAGAGAATAATCCCATAATGAATAAATTTCTAATGCGTCAATATACCAGTGTGCCCATAACGGGTTGTCCGGCATACAACAAGTTTTTAATTAGTGCTTAAAGTGGCGGATACCCGTTGTAACCATTGCCATGCCATGTTCGTTGCAATAGTCAAATGTCAACTGGTCTTTCACCGAACCGCCCGGCTGGATCACAGCTGTCACACCTTCCTTATCCGCAATTTCCACACAATCGGGGAAAGGGAAGAAAGCATCCGATGCCATCACCGCACCCTGCAAATCGAAACCAAACGACTTAGCTTTTTCGATAGCTTGTTTCAGTGCATCCACACGTGAAGTCTGTCCCACACCGCTTGCCAGCAATTGTTTTCCTTTGGCCAAAACAATGGCATTCGACTTACTGTTTTTTACTATTTTATTAGCAAACAGCATATCTTCTACCTCTTCCGGTGTCGGAGCTTTATCAGTTACCGTTTTCAGGTCTGCAGTTGTTTCAATATTCAAGTCTCTGTCCTGAACCAATACACCATTCAATAAAGAACGGAATTGCTTTCTCGGCAATTTAGCCTCTTTACGAACCAAAATGATACGATTCTTTTTCTGTCCCAGAATTTCGAGTGCATCTACATCGTAATCAGGAGCAATCACAACTTCAAAGAAGATTTTATTGATCTCTTCCGCTGTCTCTTTATCAATAACCGCATTCGTGATCAGCACTCCCCCAAAGGCAGATACCGGATCACCGGCCAACGCATCTTTCCATGCTTCGAGCACAGTAGGACGAGAAGCCAGCCCGCAAGCATTATTATGCTTCAGAATAGCAAATGTGACATCGTCAAACTCATCGATCAAATCGACTGCGGCATTGATGTCAAGCAGGTTGTTATAAGAGATCTCTTTTCCATGAATCTGATCAAACATCTCATCCAGGTTTCCATAGAAATATCCCTTCTGATGTGGATTTTCGCCATAACGCAACGTCTTCTGGCTATTGGCAGAGCAACGGAAAGCAGAACCCTCTTCAGCATCAAAATAGTTGAAGATAGCCGAATCATAGTGTGAAGATACGGCAAATGCCTCTTTAGCCATCCAACGACGTTCTTCAAGAGAAGAAGTGGCCCCGTGCTCCATCAACATATCGAGCAAAGGTTTATATTGAGCTTGTGAAGCAACAATAATTACGTCATTGAAGTTTTTGGCAGCGGCACGAATCAAAGAGATTCCGCCTATATCAATTTTTTCGATAATAGCAGCCTCATCAGCACCCGAAGCAACAGTCGCTTCAAACGGATAGAGGTCTACAATAACCAGGTCGATTTCAGGGATTTCATATTTCTCAATCTGCTGGATGTCTTGTTCCAGTCCACGGCGGCAAAGAATTCCTCCGAATATTTTCGGATGCAGCGTCTTCACTCTACCACCCAAAATAGAAGGATACGAAGTCAAATCTTCGACAGCCTTACAGGGATAGCCCAGCGATTCAATAAACTGACGAGTTCCGCCTGTTGACAGGAACTCTACTCCTTCTTCATGCAGTTTGGTAATGATTTCATCCAAACCTTCTTTGTGATAAACCGATACCAAAGCGGTTTTTATTCTTTTAGACTCAGACATTGATTTGCTTATTAAGTATTTGGTGCGCAAAGTTACGAAATATTGTTTATCGTACGTAATAAATAAGGTGTGAATTATTAATAAAAAAGCGCTGACTCACAATTGAATGAGTCAGCGCCATTTTTACTTTTATTTTATTTGCAACAATCTATTACCAAATTGACACCCGCTTATCTACCGGCAAGTACATCGGATCTTTTTCAGTAATATTGAAAGCTTCATACCATGCACCGATTTGAGGCAGTGCTCCATCTACACGCCATTTACCCAACGAATGCGGATCGGTCTTCGTACGCTTCAGGATTTCTTCAGGACGGATGTTTCCGGCCCACACATTGGCATAAGACAAGAAGAAGCGCTGTTCGGGTGTAAATCCGTTTTCAATTTTCAACGGAGCCGCAGCCGTCGCTTTTTTGAATGCCTGATATGATACCTGAAGTCCACCGTGATCGGCAATATTTTCGCCTAAAGTAAACTCTCCATTGGCATGAACACCGGGAGCTACTTCAATACTGTCGAAGAAGTTAGCCATCACCGCCGCACGAGCCTCAAAGTTCTTGGCATCTTCTGCCGTCCACCAATCTTTCAAGTTACCATCCTTATCATACTGACGACCCTGATCATCAAATCCATGGGTCATTTCATGTCCGATAACTACACCAATCGCTCCATAATTGAAGGCATCATCCGCATTCATATCAAAGAAAGGATATTGAAGTATACCGGCCGGGAAACAGATCTCATTCGTCGTTGGATTGTAATATGCATTTACTGTCTGCGGAGTCATATACCACTCGTCCTTATCGACCGGTTTACCATATTTGCCGATCATCTCGTTGTAACTCCACTGGTTGGCACGCTCAATGTTGGCCCAATATGAATCATCCTTTATTTCCAGAGAAGAGTAGTCTTTCCACTTATCCGGATACCCGATCTTGACATGGAAAGTCGCCAGTTTTTCAAGTGCTTTTTCTTTGGTCTCTTCACCCATCCAGCTCAGCCCCTTGATGCGCTCTCCCAAAGATTCCTGCAAATTCTTGACCAGCGCTACCATACGCTCCTTAGCCGCAGCAGGGAAATACTTCTCTACATACATCTGTCCGACAGCCTCGCCCAATGAACCATCAACAGTGCTGACAGCACGCTTCCAACGAGGTTGCATCTCTTTCTTACCCGACATGGTACGGCCATAGAAATCAAAATCCTGGGCTATAAAGTCGTCACTCAGATAGTTGGCAGCCGAATTGATCAGATTCCACTGCAAGTACAAAATCTGGTCCTCGAGTGATACCGTATCGATGATGGCATTCACCTCCTTCAATGCATCAGGCTGACCAATATTAACTTCTTTCAGGTTATTCAGTCCGGCAGTTGAGAAAAATACATCCCATGCAAAAGAAGGATACTCTTTTTGCAATTCTTCCAAAGTCTTCTTATTATAGTTGGCATGCGGATCACGCAATTCTACTTGCGAACGTGCCGACCGGGCCAGGCGAGTCTCGATATTCATCACTGCTTTCACAGCTTTCCGGGCAGTAGCTTCATCATATCCGGCCAGTTGGAACATCTTACTTACATGCTGCTGGTATTTATCACGAATTTCTTTCGTCTGCGCATCATCCTCCAAATAATAATCCCGTTCGCCCATGCCCAGGCCACCTTGCATGGTATGCACCATATTTTCATTGCTATTCATGTCATCAGCACTGACATACAGAATGAAGTACGGATACATCCCTCTCTTCTGCATTTCTACAATCAACGGATAGATTTCAGCTTTATCTTTGATGGCACCTATTTTCTCCAGTTCGGGTTTAATGGGGGCAGCGCCTTCCTTATTCAGTTTTACGCTGTCCATAGCTATATTATAAAGTTCACCGACTTTCTGTGCAATGCTGCCGGCTTCATGTTTTTCGGCAGCCAGCCCTTCAATCAGTCCACGCAACTGCTGACGGTTGTTTTCGGCGAGCATATCGAATGAACCGAAACGTGAATACTCATCTGTCAGAGGATGGTTTTTCATCCATCCGCCACAAGCATACTGATAAAAACTGGTGCCCGGCAGGGCAGTTGTGTCAAGGTTGGCAAGGTCAATGCCGGACGTAAGTACGGCCTCTTTCTTACTGTTGCATCCTGTTGCCATACAACAGATTGCAAGAATTGGTAAATACTTAATTACTTTCATACACTTAATAAACTATTATTTTTCATTCATCTCTTCCAACTCCATCGAAACGCGCTCCCACTCTTCCACCGTATGGTCAAGTTGCTGTTTCAGTTTTTGGTGTTGTTCATATAGCGACATGTCCGAAGCACCATCGGGCGTAGCCATCTTTTCTTCAAGAATAGCAATAGCCGACTCTGTCTGTTCGATAGCAGCTTCACAGTCTGCTACCAGGCGCTCCAGTTTCTTTATTTTTTTATTGAGTTCTTTTTGAGCCTCGTATGATAACTTATTCTCGGATATTCCTTCTTCGGCTCCTTCCTCTTTCTTACCGTTTGCGGGCGAGGCGGATGACGGATTCGCCTTCTGAAGTTCATTCAGGTTCTCTATTTTCTTCTTTTGAAGAAAATCATAGATACCTCCCAAATGCTCTTTCACCACGCCACCACCAAACTCATATACTTTAGTCGCAAGTCCATCCAAAAAATCACGGTCATGACTAACTATAATCACCGTTCCGTCAAACTCTCGGATAGCCTCTTTCAGCACATCCTTCGAACGCATATCCAAATGATTGGTAGGCTCGTCGAGAATCAGGAAGTTGACAGGTTCCAAAAGCAACTTTATCATTGCCAGACGTGTACGCTCACCTCCCGAAAGCACTTTCACCTTCTTATCCGATGCCTCTCCACCAAACATAAAGGCTCCCAGAATATCACGTATTTTCAGACGGATATCTCCCACTGCCACCCGGTCGATAGTATCGAAGACCGTTAGATTCTCATCCAACATCTGTGCCTGGTTCTGGGCAAAATATCCAATCTGCACATTGTGCCCCAGTGTAAGTTTACCCTCATAATCAATCTCACTCATGATACACTTCACAAGGGTAGACTTACCTTCACCGTTCTTTCCTACAAAGGCCACTTTTTCACCACGATTAATGGTCAGGTTGACATCATGGAAAACAACGTGTGCCCCATAGGCCTTTTTCACGTCTTCGCAGATCACCGGGTAGTTTCCGCTACGGCTGGAACAGACAAACTTTAATCTCAATGCGGAGTTATCCACTTCGTCAACCTCAATCCGTTCTATCTTTTCCAGTTGCTTCATGCGGCTCTGCACCTGCACAGCCTTCGTTGCTTTGTAACGGAAGCGCTCGATAAACGCCTCTGTATCCTCAATCTGTTTCTGCTGATTCTCATAAGCACGCAACTGCTGCTCACGACGCTCCTGACGCAAAACGATATACTCATCATATTTCACTTTATAATCGTATATCTGCCCACAAGTAATTTCGATGGTACGAGTGGTTACATTGTTTAAAAAGGCCCGGTCATGGCTGACCAGCACCACTGCATTGGCACGGGTAGAGAGGAAAGTCTCCAGCCATTGGATACTCTCGATGTCCAAATGGTTGGTCGGCTCGTCAAGAAGCAGCACATCCGGTTTCCTGAGCAGAAGTTTGGCCAGTTCGATTCTCATACGCCATCCTCCGGAAAACTCACTGGTCGGACGATTAAAATCTTCCCGGCTGAATCCCAATCCTATCAGCGTACGCTCTATCTCCGCATGAAAGTTAGTGCCTCCCATCATCAGGAAGCGGTCATTCTCATGCGTGAAACGGTCTATTAGTTTATGATACTCTTCCGAATCATAATCGGTTCGGTCAGCCAATTCCTGATTCATGCGTTCCAGGTCGGCCTGTAATTCAAAAATATGTTCAAATGCCAATTCCGCCTCTTCCATCACGGTATGGTTATCGGCAAGAATCATCACCTGTGGCAAATAGCCGATCGTTACATCACGCGGAATAGCTATAACACCTCGTGTAGGACTTTGCAATCCGGCCAAGATCTTCAACATAGTTGATTTCCCGGCACCGTTTTTACCCACCAGGGCTATTCGATCTTTTTTATTAATGACATAACTAACGTCCTCAAACAATGGTGTGGCGTTAAATTCTACTGTTAATCCTTCTACTGAAATCACTTCTTTCTATAAATAAGGGAATTGAGGCAGCAAAGATACTCATTTATACAGACTGCGAAAAAAGAAACGGAATAAATATACACCCCCTCTAAAACTGAAAGCCAAACAGACATACACTACAAAACACGATGAAATGATCTACCTCACAATGATCATTCATGTAGCAGTATGAGACAGAACAGAAAGACAACACCCGATTACTCTAAATATACTGATAAAAAGACTTATTATTCATTACCTAAAGTCCGAGTCAAATTTATCAACTTTCCATCTGGTGTGATTCCCTGAACAACAAGAGTCAGGCGACCCTGTTTCGGATTACCGAACTCCAAATGAGAAGCCGCTTTATCAAGCAGAAGATCCGGTGACCAGTATATTGTTCTGAAACTATTCCCACCGTTATTTATTGCACCATAAACAACCGGATAAGAAGGCGAATAAGACTCACGCTTCACCTGATATCCTATGGGACGAATTATCCTAAAATTGGATGCTTTCTTACCAACAGTGCCTAAACCTGATTTTGTACTAATCAAAATAGCGCCATTCGATGCTTTAGATCCGATATATGCCATCTGAGCGGCATCTTTTACCAACTCGATGGATTCAACTATGGATACAGGGATACCGACAAGTTCGGAATAAGAAGTTTCCAGCCCATCTACCATTAACAGAGCCGGAGGAGGAGTGGAACTTCCTCCTGCACGCAACCGTGTTATATAAAAGAAATCTCCTGAATTCGAATCGACTGCCCACCCTACTCCGGGAGTATTACTGTACAAAGATACTACAAAAAAGTGGAATACAGAAGAATGAAGTAATAGAATTGATTTACAGAGGTTTCATTTAAGCAGCCGATTATCTCCAACGCCACCACAATCCTTGCCGAAGCCAAGTCAAGACGTCGCAACGTTACTTGTTCGTAACCACACCATATAGGTGACGAAATTGGCACGAATGGCAAAACAAGGCGTTGTGATATAGTGAGTTACTAACAACTCACGCGACAAATCCAGTTACGGAAAAAGATTGCGTCGTTCCTCCGTGTTTTGCGTACCGACGAAGGATTCTTCACCGACTAATTTTGAACCTAAAAAAATTAAGGACGATGAAGAGTACATTTTCAGTTATCTACTACCTCAAACGTCAGGTAGTGAAAAAGGACGGGACAGTACCCGTCATGGGACGTATCACGGTGGACGGCAGCCAAACACAGTTCAGCTGCAAACTGACCGTCGATCCTAAGCTGTGGGACACCAAAGGAGGACGTGTCACGGGCAGAAGCACGGCTGCACTCGAAACGAACCGTATGCTCGACAAGATGCGCGTACGCATCAACAAGCACTATCAGGAAATCATGGAGCGTGACAACTTCGTCACTGCGGAAAAGGTGAAAAACGCCTTTCTTGGACTGGAACACCGCTACCACACGCTATTGCAGGTGTTCCGGCAACACAACGAGGACTATGCCAAGCAGGTGGAGGCAGGCATGAAAGCCAAAGGCACGTTTGACAAATACAAGATCGTTTACAAGCACCTGCAAGAGTTCCTCACCATCCGCTACCACGTGAAGGACATCGCCCTGAAAGAGCTTACCCCCGCTTTCATTTCCGATTTTGAAATGTTCCTGCGCACGGACAAACACTGCTGCACCAACACCGTGTGGCTGTATGTCTGCCCGCTTCGGACGATGGTGTTCATCGCCATCAACAATGAGTGGCTCACGCGCGACCCGTTCCGCGAGTATGAAATCAAGAAGGAGGAAACGACCCGCAGCTTTCTGACGAAAGATGAAATCCGCCTGCTGATGGAAGGTAAGCTGAAGAATGCGAAGCAAGAACTGTATCGTGATTTATACCTGTTCTGCGCCTTCACGGGCTTGTCGTTCGCCGATATGCGCAACCTGACGGAAGAGAATATCCGCACCTACTTTGACGAACACGAGTGGATAAACATCAACCGCCAGAAGACGGGTGTGGTGTCCAACATCCGTATGCTCGACATAGCGAAGCGCATCATCGACAAATACCGTGGGCTGTGTGGGGACGGCAGGATATTCCCCGTACCCCACTATAACACGTGCCTTGCCGGAATCCGTGCCGTCGCCAAGCGTTGCGGTATCACCAAGCATATTACATGGCATCAAAGCCGCCACACGGCCGCCACGACGGTGTTCCTCTCCAACGGCGTACCCATCGAAACGGTCAGTTCCATGCTGGGACACAAAAGCATAAAGACAACGCAGATATACGCGAGTGCGCCCAGAATGGTCGCTTGATAAATACTTCTTTAGCAGGAAGTTAGGATTGGGTTCAATATAATCCTATCGTCAATCAGCTTATCCGAATGGGAAACCTAACGGGGAGTGTAGCATGCTGATTAAAGCCCTAAGTCTACTAATAGCCGAGTAGCTACTGAAGGGCAAGACGAAACGACATATATGAGGATGAAGCCTTGATTGGTTGAACGATAGTTCGGTGGTACCACATCTTGCAATAGCGGAAGGCTTTTATATACGCTATTTCATAGTACTCTGCCTATTGTGTGCGTTAGTGCAGAGCATTGAGAACCTACTATGACACAGCCGCGATAAGCGGACAAGAACGAAAGTCGCATCCGACAATATGTCACGCTAATAGTTATCAAGTGAAACTAACTGGGGATTGCCTAAGTCAGAACGCCTCAAAGGCTATGAGAGTTGGTCTCTGAATATCTGATATGGCAACGGAGTTCCCGTAGTAGTCCGAGCAAGTTAACGGCTTGTACATGGCGAAGGGGAACAGTCCATAACTTTAGTACAAACAACGGAAAACGTGAGAGACGTATGAGAAATCCCGAGCACGTATTAAACATTTTAGCTGAACACAGCAACGAGTCAAGTTACAAATACGAAAGACTCTATCGTATCCTGTTCAATGAGCAGATGTTCTTAGTAGCATATCAGCGCATCCATGCAAAACCAGGCAATATGACACCTGGTACTGATAGACAAACGGAGGACGGCATGAGCATTGACAAGGTACACGCATTAATAGACAGCCTCAAAAGCGAAGTCTATAGCCCTAAACCAGCAAGGAGGGTTTATATACCGAAGAAGAGCGGAAAGTTACGTCCGCTCGGTATCCCTACGTTTGCAGATAAATTAGTGCAAGAGGTAGTGAGAATGGTACTGGAAGCCATATATGAAGGATATTTTGAATGGACCTCACATGGTTTCAGACCACACAAAAGCTGCCACACGGCACTGAAAAGTCTACAGAATAATTTCAACGGAACAAAGTGGTTCATAGAGGGAGACATAAAAAGTTTCTTTGACAACATCAACCATGACGTGATGATAGAAATTCTAAGAGAACGCATATCTGACGAGCGTTTTCTTCGGTTAATACGTAAATTTCTCAACGCTGGATATTTGGAAGAATGGCATTTCAATAAAACTTATTCGGGCACGCCTCAAGGTGGAATTATCAGCCCAATATTGGCTAATATTTATCTGGACAAGTTCGACAAGTATATGGAGAAGTATGCACAAGATTTCCATAAGGGCAAAGTTAGACATCGCAACAAGGACATCGGCAAACTGAACAACCGTGTTTATTATCTAAAGAAGAGAATCAAGGAAGTGACGGATGTTGATATATTGGAAGCAATGCGAGAGGAACTTCGTAGTAAGCAACAGCAAATACTGACCATGCCGAGCGGTAACGATATGGATGAGAATTTCCGTAGATTGAAATATGTACGCTACGCTGATGATTTCCTTATAGGGGTCATTGGAAATAAAGCAGAGTGCGAGAAAATCAAGGCTGATGTTACACAATTTATGCAAGAGAAGCTAAAGTTGGAGATGTCGCAAGAAAAGACCTTGATAACCAACGCACAAGATTGTGCAAAATTTCTCGGCTATGAAATATCAGTCCGTAAAGATTACACAACGCAGAAAAATGCAAGACGAGAAACTCGTAGACATCGTAATGGTAATGTGATACTACACGTATCACGAGAAGTGATAAAGAAGAAGTTACTGAGTCTTGAAGCCATGAATGTGAAAACACGAAATGGCAAAGAGGTGTGGATGTCTAAAGGTAGAACATACCTGATAGACAATGAGCCACAAGATATAGTAGCACGTTTCAACACAGAAATCAGAGGATTCTACAACTACTACTCCATTGCAAACAATGCATCGGCTCTTGGGCGTTCTTTTGGATGTATCATGAAGTTCAGTATGCTAAAGACATTTGCGCAAAAACTTAACAGCTCCGTTAGAACCATAGCAAACAAGTATCGTGAAGACGATAAATTTGTGGTGTGGTACACGGACAAGAAAGGCGAACGCAAACCAAGAGTATTCTACAATGAGGGCTTCAAGCGTATTACCGACTTGGGAACTCAAAAATGTGACAACTTACCCTACTTGTTCAACACTCCAACCATGAGTCTAATCGAAAGACTGACTGCAAATAAGTGTGAGTTATGCGGAAAAGAAGGAAATGTTGTCTCACACCATGTCAGAAAACTCTCGGCTTTGAGAGGTAAAACCGAATGGGAACGAAAAATGCTCAAAATGCATAGAAAGTCTTTAATTGTTTGCGTTGAATGTCATAATATGATTCATGCGAAGAATAGCTGAAATGCCGTTATGGGCGGAGAGCCGTATACATGGAGACGTGTAAGTACGGTTCGGAGGCAGGCTGTCGGAAACCTACCACCGAAAGGTGGAACGGCGCCGACTGCCGAGCCTACAAATAACCAAAGAGAAGCTCAATCAAGACATGGAGAACCTTGCCGCGAGATTGAACCAAATCGAAGAATTTGCAGGTCGTACCATCTAAAACAGAGAAGCCATGAAACGTGACATAATCATCATTGAGGACAAGGCGGTCAGCGTAACCGGTAACGATGTATGGATGACCGCCGGAGAAATCGCCAGACTGTTCCACACGGGTGTCCCGGCAGTGAACGCCGCCATCAAAGCCATCCTCAAAACGGACGTGCTGAACGACTACGAGGCATGCCGCTACATCCAACTTGAAAACGGTCTGTATGCGGATGTTTACTCGCTTGAGATAATCATCCCCGTCACCTTTCGGCTGAGCACATACCATGCCCATCTTTTCCGCCGCTGGCTGATGGACAAGGCACTTGCAAAAGACAAGCATACCGCCTACATGTTATTCGTACATAGCGGAAAAGGCGGTTACTGCTGAAAAGACGATGAAAATCAATTAAAAACGGACAACCATCAAGCTGTCCGTTTTAACTTTAAAATAGTCAATTTTGAATATACAAATTATGTGCTAAAGAATATGAGGTATCAAAATTGAGATGGCTTATATAACATCTCATACTTTAACGAGCCACAATCAATGTACATATCATATTCCGCAATTCCTTTTTCTTGTGCTATATAATGCAAAGTTTTCTTGTGGATGTTTGAAATTCTCTCTCCATAATAGATTGCTTTAGGAACAATTTTCAGGCTTGTTGCACGAGAATGTGCGGCAGGTTGTTTCTCTGAATGAATAATACGCCATTCATTTTCATATTCCCACTGTGTGGATTTGTGAATAGCCATTTTCAAATGCGATAGTGAATCTATATTTTTAACATCCAGCCCCAAGCTCTTTGCTATATACCATTGAATAAAACTATTTGCATCAAAGCGGTTATTATCATATATAACAGGCAAGATACAACAATTCATTTCTCCTTGTTCTAATAAGAACCTTAAATCATATTCCAATGCAAACCCTTCATGATTTTGGGCATAGTGACTCCACATTATAACAGAATCTATGCTTTCACTTAAACATGCTATTGTAGATACGACCTTTAATGTATCCCCCATTTTTAATAGGATTTCTTTCAATATGTTTTCCATTACAACACTAAAAAGAGCTAATGTCAATGGATTTATGCCGTTACACGATATTACCTGTTTTTTTAAACCTGTCAAATTGTTTCTTCCGAAAAATTGGATTACACTTGGAGGAAATTCGAAATCTTTAGTTTCAAGTATCTGTTTGAATTGTTCAAGAAATTCTTCTGTACAACAAGCTCTCATTTGCTCTTGAATATTATCCAAACTATAATAAACAAGAGTGTCATAGGGGTCATTAAACTTATCAGCAGTAACAGCATAAACCAGATCCTTGTCAAAAGCATCAAGGTTTAATGTTGAACAACTCCTATATCTATACAGTTTTTGTGGCAACATTGACATCAATGCTGCACTTATAGGATAGATTCGGGATTTTATGTCCTCTTGCTCAATTCCTTCAGGAATTATTGTGGATTCTAACAATTTTGCAAATTCACTCCGAAGCATAATGGTATTCGTTTTAACCACAAAGGTACGCATTTTATTCCGGAATGTCAGGACATTACTCCATCGGTTTGCGGTAATTCGCCTCCAGCAGTTCACGCAATCCCGATTCGGGGTAAAGCACCTTCCCGCCTAAAAGGATAAAGGGCAACACTCTGTTGTTACGGTATTCCTGCAAGGTACGGCGGCTCACACGGAGCAACTCCGCCACCTCCCTGTCCGTCAGGTAACGTTCCCCGTCCAGCGGTGGACGGTAGTTTTCCAAAAATGCAGAGAGCCATTTAGAGCCTTTGCGCATATTCTGCACCACGGTGGCAAGCGGCTCGTCCTCCAGTGTAAAAACATCGTTGTTCTCGTTCATCATAACTTTGGATTCAGTGGGTGAATAATAAGATTACCTGCCGCCGGGATAGAGCGTACCGATAAGCGGAATCAGCCTCCTAACTTCTTCCGGCTTGTAATAGAACCTGCGGTTTATCTGCGAGTAGCCGATAAGCCGCTTGTCGCGCAACGTCTGCAACGTGCGCGGGCTGATTCTCAACTGCCCGCAGACTTCCTCGCCCGTGAGCCATCTTTCCAACCGCCCGCCGTCGCTCTTGCGCCTCAGGGCGGCAACCTTCTCCGAGAGGGCGTTGAAGGACGCCACCATCATCTCGAAGGTCTTTTTCTCGATAGATACAATTTCCATATTCAAAACATTTCAGGTTTGCCGCAAAGGTAACGCCATCCTCATGAACGCATATCGTTTCCCGCTGAAAGGCTGTATGTTGCGCCGTCTGTCCGGGTAATGGAGCCATTTCCAATAAAAATCTTACGTGAGACACGTAGTGAGCTGTTAAAGCCCCTTTTGTTTATTGCCGAATTTTGCCGCAGAAACCAAAAGAAAGGACTGAATATGAAAGTAATAACGATGGAAAGTTCCGCTTTCACCGCATTGACGGAACAGATAGCCGAGATAGCGGCACACGTGCGTGCCGTTTCCGGCGAAAGAAAGGAAAAATCCGCAGACAGGTTGCTCACCACCCGTGAGGCGGCGCACCTGTTGAATGTGAGTACCCGCACCCTCCAGCGTATGCGTAACGAGCATCGCATCGGCTATGTAGTGCTGCGCGGCAAATGCCGCTACCGACAGTCTGAAATCGACCGCCTGCTTGCGGACTGCACCGTCATGGAAGACGCGGCGACACCGACGGAACTGAAACGCAACCATACGCTACGCACGGGCGGCGGCAAACCCAAAAGAAGGAGGACGTGACATATGGAACTGCTTACCCGAAACAATTTTGAGAGCTGGATGCGGAAGCTGATGGAACGGCTCGACCGTCAGGACGAACTGCTGCTGTCCTTGCAGCCGTCCGGCAAAGCCCCGAACCCGATGGAGCGTATCAGGATGTTCGACAACCAAGACCTCTGTATGCTGCTCCAGATAAGCAAGCGTACCCTGCAACGCTACCGCAGCATCGGCGCGTTGCCGTACAAGACGCTCGGCAAAAAGACCTATTACAGCGAAGAGGACGTGCTGACGTTCCTTTCCGGACACGTAAAGGACTTCAAAAAGGAAGATATAGCCTTCTACAAGGCTCGTATCCATAATTTCTTTCAAAAATAACCCATTAAAACATTTTTCAAATGGCAAAGAAAAAAAGCGAAAAGGACGTGCTGATAGTCCGTGATGAGAAGACGGGCGAGATCAGCGTGGTAGCCGGGCTGGATGCCGACGGTTCCCCCAAGCGCACCCCCGCGAAAGCGGAGAACGCGCAGAGTTTCCTGCAATTCGACCGCCACGGCGACGTGCTGGACAACTTCTTCAAAAACTTCTTCCGGCAGTGCAAGGAACCCAGCCGCTTCGGTTTCTACCGTGTCGCGGCAGACCAAGCCGACAAACTGATGGAGGTGATGAAAGACCTGCTGAAAGACCCCGAAGCCAACAAGGAACTGCTTGCGCCCCACAAGGTGGACACTTCCGGCTACGAAAAGCAGGTGAAGGAAGAACAGACCGCCGGAAAGACGGAGCAGACGGAACAAAAGCAGGAAGAGCAGCCCAAAGAAACCCCAAAACAGGAAGAAATGGAAAAGAAGCAGGAACAGAATCAGGAAGGCCCGCAACAACAGACGCAAGGCAGACGGGGCTACCAGCCCATTGACGAGAGCAAAATCAACTGGCAGGAGCTGGAAGAGAAATGGGGCGTGAAACGTGACGACCTTGAAAAGTCCGGCGACCTTCAGAAGATGCTCAACTACGGCAAGTCCGATTTGGTGAAAGTGTCGCCCAAGTTCGGCGGCGAGGCTTTCGAGCTGGATGCCCGCCTTTCCTTCAAGAAAGACGGTGAAGGCAATGTCAGCCTCGTGCCGCATTTCATCCGCAAGGAGCAGAAACTCGACGAGTACAAGGAACACAAGTTCTCCGACGAAGACCGTAAGAACCTGCGCGAAACGGGCAACCTCGGCAGGGTCGTGGACATCGTGGACAGGGAAACGGGTGAAATCATCCCCTCGTTCATCAGCATAGACCGCAAGACGAATGAAATCACAGACATACCAGCAAACCGGGAACCGGCAGGTCGCCCCGTACCGCCCAGACGCAGGAAGCCAAGAACAATCCCACGCAGGGACAGGCTCAGGGCATGGAAAACTCCGCAGCCCCACAGAAAGAGCAACGCTGCAACACGTGGACGAACGCCGACGGCAGCATCCGCCCCATCAGCAAATGGAGCGGTGTGAACTTCACCGACCAGCAGAAAGCCGATTACGCGGCAGGCAAAGCCATCAAACTGGAGAACGTGACCGACAAGCAAGGCTTCCACGCCACGATGTACATCAAGTTCAACCCGGAGAAGGGACGTCCGTACCGCTACGACACCAACCCCGACAACGCGCAGAAGGTCGCCCCGTCCAACGAGAGCCGCACACAGGTGGCGGTGAACAGCGAAGGAAAGACCAACGAGGCGACCAAGAACCTGAAAGAGCCGTTGCTGAAAGGGCAGACCGCTCCGAAAGACGACAAACAGCAAAAGCAGCAGGAAAAGCCTCAGAAGAAAAACAACAAGGGCATGAAGATGTAACATCCCGTGTCCGCCACTAAATCCAAAGTAATAATCCATTAAAAAGTAAAACAGCATGAAGACAATCATTGCAGAAAAGCCATCCGTGGCACGTGAAATCGCCCGCATCGTAGGCGCGACAAAGAGAGAGGAAGGATATTTCGAGGGAGGCGGCTATGCCGTGACATGGGCGTTCGGACACCTCGTCCAGCTTGCCATGCCCGACGGCTACGGCATACGCGGCTTCGTCCGTGACAACCTGCCCGTCATTCCCGAAACCTTCACGCTCATTCCCCGTCAGGAAAAGACAGAGAAGGGCTACAAACCCGACAGCGGCGTGGTGTCGCAGATAAAAATCATCGCCCGTCTTTTCAAGGAAAGCGAGCAGATCATTGTGGCGACCGATGCAGGACGCGAAGGTGAGCTTATCTTCAGATACCTCTACCATTATATCGGATGTACCACGCCTTTCGTGCGCCTCTGGATAAGTTCGCTCACCGATAAGGCTATCCGCGAGGGGTTGCGTAACCTCGAAGCGGGCGACAAATACGACAACCTCTACCTTGCCGCCAAAGCACGGAGCGAATCCGACTGGCTTGTGGGCATCAACGGCACGCAGGCACTCTCCATCGCAGCCGGACACGGCACATATTCCGTCGGACGGGTGCAGACACCCACGCTGGCGATGGTGTGCGCTCGCTATTGGGAAAACCGCCGTTTCACGGTGGAACCTTTCTGGCAGCTCCATATCGCCGCAGACACAGGCGACGGCGAAGTGGTGAAACTCTCATCTTCCAAGAAATGGAAAGAGAAAGAACCTGCCACAGCACTATATAATAAGGTAAAGGAAGCCGGCTTTGCCACTGTCACAAAAGCCGAACGTAAAGAGAAGATAGAGGAAACTCCGCTCCTGTATGACCTGACCACGCTCCAGAAGGAAGCCAACGCCAAGCACGGCTTCACGGCGGAACAGACGCTTGAAATCGCACAGAAGCTCTACGAGAAGAAACTCATCACCTATCCGAGAACCGGAAGCCGCTACATACCCGAAGACGTGTTCGCGGAAATCCCCAAGCTGCTCGCCTTCGTTACCGGACTTCCCGAATGGGCGGGCGAAGTAGGTGTCCCCGTCACGCCTACACGCCGCAGCGTGGACGGCGGCAAGGTAACAGACCACCATGCTTTGCTCGTCACTGGCGAGAAACCGCTGTTCCTCTCTAAAGAGGACAATATCATCTATCAGATGATAGCCGGACGCATGATCGAGGCTTTCTCTGAAAAATGCGTCAAGGATACCGCCACCGTCATGGCAGAGTGTGCCGGAGTGGAATTTATGGCAAAAGGCAGCATCATCAAACAAGCCGGGTGGCGTGCGGTCTATGGCGAGGAAGAGAAAGAGGAAACCATCATCCCTGGCTGGCAGGAAGGCGACACGCTGACACTGAAAGCTGCCTCCATCACTGAGGGCAAGACCAAGCCCAAACCGCTGCATACCGAAGCCACCCTGCTGTCCGCTATGGAAACGGCAGGCAAGGAGATTGAGGACGATGCGCTGCGTCAGGCTTTGAAGGACTGCGGCATCGGCACGCCTGCTACCCGTGCAGCGATTATCGAAACGCTTTTCAAACGGGGGTACATGGAACGCTGCAAGAAGTCGCTTGTACCCACCGAAAAGGGGCTTGCCCTCTATTCGGTCGTGAAGACGATGCGCATCGCTGACGTTGCCATGACGGGCGAATGGGAAAAGGAGCTGGCACGCATTGAGCGCGGGGAACTGCCTGCCGATACCTTCCGCAAGGAGATAGAGGCGTACACGCGGGAAATTACCTCCGAACTGCTCTCGTGCGACAAGCTGTTCGCCCGCAGGGATTCCGACTGCAAGTGTCCCAAGTGCGGAACGGGCAGTATGCAGTTCTACGGCAAGGTCGTCCGCTGCGACAACACAGAGTGCGGGCTGCCCGTGTTCCGTCTGAAGGCAAACCGTACCCTCACCGATGACGAGATCAAAGACCTGCTCACTGACGGACACACGAAGCTGCTCAAAGGCTTCAAGAGCAAGCAGGGCAAGAGCTTCGATGCCGTGGTTGCCTTTGACGGGGACTACAACACGACTTTCGTGTTCCCCGAAAGGAAAACGATCAAGAAATTTTCAGGACGGAAGAAATAGTATTAACTTTGCCACTGATTCAGAGTAATGAACTGTTCTTCGATACCGGATTACACTCATACTTTGGACTTAGTGGTGGCACTCGGAGGGATACCGAGTGCCTTTTCTTTCTCCTTTCAGACAATTATCCCGGTCATGATTTACCAATCCACTAAATTCCAAAGTAATGAACAACAAGAAGAAAAACGAGGGGCAAACCGACTTTTCCTACTACGGGCTGTACCTGCTGGACTATCTCAGAACGAACAAATTTGAACAAGCGACCGACGAAGCCTTCATCCGTGAACGCGCCGACCGTGCCGCCGAAACGTATGAATGGGCAAGGCTTGAAGGCTATCCCGCCGATGGTGCGCAGGAACTGGCGATGCGCACGCTGCTGGAGGGGCTTCACTACTCCAAGTACGCCATCCTCCGCGAAGTCGTAGAGAACGAGTTTTCCGATGACGTGCCGGAAGCGAAGCATGAATCCTTTACCCGAAAACTGCTGCCGCTTGTCGGGAATGTATTCTCCATTTATGACCTCTCGGACGACAATTTCGCCCTGTCGCCCGATTACGACCTGCTCTACACGGAGCTGACAGGGGCTGTCGTCCTTTATATAGAGGAATATGGCGTTTAACCGCAAACAAAGGTTGCGGGACAACATCGAGGCGATACGGACTGCATTCGTCCTTGACAGGGAACAACGCACCCCCACCGCACGCGAAAGGCTCTTGTTGGAGCGTTATTGCGGTTTCGGCGGTCTGAAATGTATTCTGAACCCTGCAAGGGAACTGACGGATGCCGTCCACTGGGCGAAATCCGACCTCGAACTGTTTGCCCCTACCGTGGAACTACACAAGTTACTACGGGAGAATACAAAAGACGATACGGAGTATAAACGGTACATGGATGCCATGAAGCAATCCGTCCTGACCGCTTTCTATACTCCACCGGAGATAACAGGCACTATTGCGGATGTGCTACATAAACACGGCATACGTCCCGACCGGGTACTGGAACCGTCGGCAGGCGTTGGCGCATTTGTGGATGCCGTATTAGAGAACAAGCCGGACGCGGACATCATGGCTTTTGAGAAAGACCTGATGACGGGCAAGATATTGAGACACCTGCATTCCGACCAGAAAGTAAGGATACAGGGGTACGAGAAAATTGAAAAGCCGTTCATGAACCATTTTGATCTGGCTATCTCCAATATCCCGTTTGGCGATGTGGCGGTGTTCGACCCGGAATTTACCAACAGCCATGACGTGGCAAGACGGTCGGCATCCAAGACGATACACAACTATTTCTTTCTGAAAAGCCTTGATGCGGTGCGTGAAGGCGGAATCGTGGCGTTCATTACCTCGCAGGGGGTGTTGGATGCCCCGACCAATGCGCCCATACGCGAGTATATGATGAACCACGCCAATCTGGTTGGTGTTGCCCGTCTGCCGAACAACCTCTTTACGGAAAATGCGGGTACGGAGGTGGGCAGTGATTTGATTATTCTGCAAAAGAACAGCGGAAAGAACGGGGAACTGTATTATAATGAGAAACTTTTTGTGCAAACAGAACAGACCCCTATCGGCACTTCCGTAAATGGGTATGTATGGAGCATCGGTTCGCTTTCCCACACGGATTTAACCAAAAGTACCGACCCTTACGGAAAGCCTGCCTATAAGCTCATGCACAGAGGCGATACCGTACAACTGGCGGAAGACTTACGGGAACATCTGAAAATAGAACTGCACCAACTCAACAGGGAACTCTACGAAAGACATAGCCTGCATCCGACGCAAACGGAAAGTACGGATAAAAGTATGAATGTGGAAGTACAGCCGTCTCCGAAAGTAGAAGCGGTGACTTCTACCGCTAATGTTTTTATCACAGAAGCGGAGAAACCGAAAGTTCAACCCATAGACGAGAAGCCGGAGATTGAGCCACGCCAGACGAATCATTCAAATGCCGTTCAGCTCACTCTGCTTGACCTTTGGGGTATGCCCATAGAAGAACCTGCCAAAAAGAAAAAGGCAACCAAAAAGGAAAACAAGGCAAAGCGTATACCATCCAAACCGAAGCCGCCGGTTATGGCTGCACCTCCTGTTGAATCCGTCAAGCCTGCAACCGAAAGCAAGGAGGCAAAGCCGGAAAATGCAGAGAAGCAAGGCGACCCAGAAGATATTTATGCCACTTTGGACTGGGAAACCAATCCGCCCATTAATGGCTTCTATGAAACAATGATGAGCCTGACACCGGAACGGCGCAAGGCTCTACGGCTTGAAGCGGAACGGCACAGACAGGAACAACTGAAAAAGTTGGGTGTCAAGGACACGCTGAATCCAGCCTTTGTGCCTTCGTCGGGTAACCAAGCGGAGCAAAAGGAAGCAGCAAAACAACCCAAAGCACAGCCGGAAGCAACTCCCGTTCCTGTTACGGACAATAGCCAAAGTGAGAAAGCAACCACTTCACTATTCTCTGAATTTGAAACGGAAAAGCCGAAGGAGGAAGTACCCGACCTTACGCCGCGTCCCTATCACCGCACGCCGGAAATGCACCTGCGTGAAGGTTCGCTGGTGGCAAACAGGGCACGCGACATCGGTTATCTGAAAGACATCACGCCATACGGGGCGACATTCCAGCCGCTCGACCTGAAAGGATACCAGAAGGAAAAGGCGTTGTTGT
>PPYE01047004.1_pt1 | contig 30846 bp, 28 predicted proteins | sample 1559881 | NCBI WGS metagenome assembly PPYE01 (sample SAMN08240022, study PRJNA423297) | Human gut metagenome, whole genome shotgun sequencing project. | reverse complement strand
CTTATATATTTTGTTACTCATATGTGTTTTTCCTTTATATATAATTTATCTACCTAATAGATTTATGAATTTATTTTAATTTGGAAAAGTGTCTCTTTTAGAAATATGTATTTCAAAAATCCGATTCATCTTTTTCTTCAATCAGATCAGTAAGAATTTTCATAACAGAACTTAATTCCAATCTGCATCGAACTGGGTCAATATCAATCAACTGGCTGCATAACTCCACCTGGTTCAAAATATTCTTCATACTATCAAGTAAATTATCTTCCGATGATTCCTTTTCATCTTCACTTACTATATTCTGTTGTGTCATTGCTTCCGTATATTCCTGAACAATTTCAATTTCTCGATTTTCTTCCTCCACTATCTGATCTAATTGTTCGATTTTACTAGAATATTCTTTGATAGAATTTTTCAAATTTTCTATAGACTCATTGATACTTTTCTGTTCTTCCATCAGTTCATTAATTTTAGCTTTATTTTTTAAATTAACATTTCTGGGTGTAAACAGTTCATAGCACGAATCATTTGTTTCCTCCAACATTTTTATCATTCCGGTATTTTCTTTTAATTGAATTTCCAATAAATTTAACTGTTTTTCTAATGCATGTTTTTGTTCGAAATAAGAATCTTTTATTTGCTGTAAATATTCTATAACCATAATCACTTGTTCCTTTACTTTTGAGTAATCATTAATAAAGCTGCTATCCTGGCTGATGGGCATTCGCCCTATCATAGACAAATAAAATAGTTTTTTGCCTGCAAGCAGTCACAAACTATTTTCTCTGTCTATGGCACTGCTCATTGCATACGCACATTATACCATATCATTATTTTAAAAACAATTATACTACATTTATAGTTATTTTATTTTTCTAAGTAAACTAAAATTTTCAAAATATGTAAAAGAAATGAATGATTTTTCAAAAATTAATTTGTATATGTTATAAAAAGCGGATATAATATTATTAAATAAAGATTTATGATTATGAAATGGTGAAACGATTATTCAATTATATGAAATGCATCTTTTAATGATCATAAAATAAATAAGGAGGTTTCTATGAAAAAGAATATCAAACATTTTTTTCTGTTGACAGCTCTTGCCGCTGGAACAATCCATTTTGTTAACAGATTTATTAATATGACAGCTGATATCAAGAATATTTTGAAAGCAGAGAACGGCAATTTTTACGATTGGAAAAACGGACAGATTTATTATACGAAACGCGGATCAGGCAGTCCGTTATTGCTGATTCACGATCTGAATCCGGTCAGCTCTTCTTATGAATGGTGCAAAGTGATTCGAAAACTGGAAAAGAAACATACTGTCTACACACTGGACTTACTTGGATGTGGACGCTCTGCAAAACCGTACTTAACTTACACCAATTATTTATATGTTCAGCTTGTGACGGATTTTATCCAAAATGTAATTGGAGAAAAAACAGATATTATTGCATCGAATGAATCAATCTCATTTGTAACGTTAGCTTGCAATATGAATAAGGATCTGGCAAACTCTATTATTGCGATCAATCCGACTTCTTTGAAAGAGCTTCATATTACAACCGATAAATATGCATCTGTGAAAAAAACTTTATTGGAACTCCCTGTGATTGGAACCTTCCTTTACAATATCAAAGTGAGCAATACCAACATCACCAAGTATTTCCGTGAGGAATATTATGCAAGACCACAACTCGTTTCTTCCAAATTGATCGACGCATATTACGAAGCAGCCCACATGAATTTCAGTCATGGTAAATATTTAATGGCAAGCATGGAAGCAAATTACACAAAGAACAGTATCGAACATGCGCTGAAAAAATTAGAAACTCCAATTTATGTGATAGAAAGTCGAAACATGAAAGATGCTATCGCAATTGCTGATTCTTATAAAAAGACAAACTCCGGAAATGAAATCGTATACTTATCCAACTGTAAAAAATATCCTCAGTTGGAAGTTGCCGATAAAGTTGTGGAAGCAATTGATATGTTTTTAAAGTAGGATCATTTTTGAATTTAATAATAAAAAGAAAAAACTCCTGTCCTCCAAATGATGCATTAAAAACACGTTTTATAATAGAATGTAAAAATTTTTACATTTAAGCATGTTATTGCATCATAAAAAAGACAGGAGTTTGTGTATATGGTGATTTATTTTATCACCCAATTATTACATCACTCAGTAACTATTATTTTTACAACGGTGTCTTTGTCGGTGTTCCGGCTTTTCTCGGATAAGTTTTCGGTGTTCCCTTCACCTTATCGATCACGACAAACGATCTTTTCTGCTCATACAGATCAAATTTATAGACTTCTTTCATTTTTCCTCCAAGCAAAAATGTTGCATTTTTTGCATTAGCAACTTCCTCTTCAATTTCACCGGATTTGTAAGAAATAAAATTTCCACCTATTTTTACAAAAGGAACACAATACTCTTCTAAGGAAGAAAGGTTTGCGACTGCCCTTGAGACAACCAGATCAAACTTTTCACGGTATTCCTTATTTTTTCCAAGCTCCTCCGCTCTCGCATGAAGTGCTTCAATATCTTTTAATCCAAGTTTCTCTATCACTTCCTGTAAAAATAATATTCTTTTATTCAGAGAATCAGCAAGTGTCACCTTCAGATTCGGAAAAGCAATTTTCAAAGGAATCCCCGGAAATCCGGCGCCGGTTCCCATGTCCATCACTGAAACTTCTTTTTTGAGATCATACACTTTGATCAGGGAGAGACTGTCCAGAAAATGTTTTTCAATGACTTCATCAAATTCTGTGATTGCAGTCAGATTCATAACTTTATTTTTTTCCACCAGCATCTCATAATATCTGATAAACTGCTGTATCTGATTATCGCTTAATTCAATCTGAAGTTCTTCCAGACCTTTTAAAAATTTTTCTAAATTATATGTCATTTTATATTTCCTTTATGATATTTCATCTGCTCCATATAAACCAAAAGTACCGAAATGTCTGCCGGGGAGACTCCTGAAATTCTCGATGCCTGGCCAATTGATAATGGTCTGTAAAGTTTTAACTTCTGTCTGGCTTCAATACGGAGGCTTGGTACTTCATCATAATCAAAATCTTCTGCTATTTTTTTATTTTCCAGTTTTTTATAATGCTCTACCTGTTTGATCTGCCGCACAATATATCCATCATACTTGATATTGATATTAACCTGTTCAACTACATCATAAGGCAGCTCAGGTCTTTCCTTATCAATCACAGCTAATTTTTCATAATCAAGTTCAGGTCTGCGGATCAGTTCGGTTAAAGTTGTTCCTGTATTTAACGGAATACTTCCGTAACTTTCCAAAAGAGCCTGAACCTCTTTATTAGCACCGATCTTGACTCCGGCAACACGTTCAATCTCTTTCTGGATCAATACTTCCTTCTGGCAGACCCAGTCATAACGCTCCTGTGAAATCAAACCAATCTCATATCCTTTTTTTGATAAACGGAGATCAGCATTATCCTGACGAAGCAGCAAACGATATTCTGCACGGGAAGTCATCATGCGATACGGCTCATGATTTTCTTTTGTCACAAGATCATCAATCAAAACTCCTATATAAGCCTCGGAGCGATCTAATATCAGAGGCTCTTTTCCGAGAATGCTCATGGCTGCATTGATTCCGGCAACTAACCCCTGACAGGCAGCCTCCTCATAACCACTGCTTCCATTAAACTGGCCACCCGAAAACAGTCCTTTAATATTTTTAAATTCCAGAGTAGCATACAACTGATTTGGATTGATACAATCATACTCAATTGCATAAGCATTACGGACAATTTTCACATGTTCAAGTCCCGGCAGCGTGCGGTACATTTCATGCTGGACATCTTCCGGTAAAGAGGAAGACATTCCTCCAACATACATCTCATTCGTATTTATTCCTTCCGGTTCAATAAAAATCTGATGTCTGTCCTTATCCGCAAATTTTACAACCTTATCTTCAATGGAAGGACAGTATCTTGGTCCTGTACCTTCAATAATTCCTGCATAAATTGGAGAGCGGTCCAGGTTATTCCGAATGATTTCATGTGTTTTCTCATTTGTATAAGTCAGCCAGCAGGAAACCTGGTCGATCTGCACATCTTCAGGACTAGTTGTAAAGGAAAAAGGTACAACTCTCTCATCTCCCTTTTGCTCCTGCATTTTTGAAAAATCAACAGACCTTTTGTCGATTCGTGCAGGCGTTCCTGTCTTAAAACGGAACATTTCAATTCCATGCGCTTTCAGGGAATCTGTCAGATGGTTGGCTGCCTGCAGACCGTTTGGTCCGGTGTATGTGATCATCTCACCGGTCAGACATCTTGCGCGAAGATAAGTTCCCGTGCACAATACGACTGCCTTACAATGATAAACCGCACCTGAAAACGTTTTCACGCCTGTCATTTTCTGAATTTCTTTTCCGTTTTCCAGCACTGTTGTTTCCGTGATAATTTCAGAAACTTCTGCCTGACGGATGGTAAGATGATCGGTATTCTGAAGCGTCTTACGCATCTCCATACTATAATTCATTTTATCTGCCTGCGCACGCAGTGAATGAACGGCCGGACCTTTGGATTTATTTAACATCTTGGACTGGATAAATGTCTTATCGATATTTTTTCCCATCTCACCACCGAGCGCATCGATCTCACGGACCAGATGTCCTTTGGAACTTCCTCCAATATTAGGATTACACGGCATCATCGCTATACTGTCTACACTCACGGTAAAAATAATTGTTTCCAGTCCGAGTCTTGCACACGCCAATGCTGCCTCGCATCCGGCATGTCCGGCTCCGACTACAACCACATCATATTCTTCCTCTACATACGGAATCTTCTTCTCTTCCATTTTTCTGTCCTCAACTCATATAAGATTTTGAATGATTCTCTTTCACATTACAATCTGCAAATTATTTTTTATTTACCCATACAGAATTTACTGAAGATTTCATTTACCAGATCATCTTCCACAGATTCACCGATAATATTTCCAAGTTCCTCGTAAGCATTCATCAGATCAATGGAATAAAAATCTTCCGGCATATCATCTGCAATACTCTGCAATACTAAATGTAAACTTCGTAAAGCTTCCTGTAAAGATGTTTTATGTCTGATATTCGTAATATAAACTTCATCATTAAATGTAACTTCCCCGGAGAAGAACATTTCTTTGATCGTTTCTTCAAGATCATCCATTCCGGTCTGCTCTTTTGCAGAAATTGAGATCATTTTTTTATCCAGATGTTTTCTGATATCTTCCACAGTTGTGACCGGACTTAAATCAGATTTATTTAACAAAACGATTGCATGTCTGTCTTTCAACAATTCCATGATTTCATGATCATTTTCGTCTAACGCTGTGGATGTGTCAACTACGTAAATGACAAGATCAGCATTATTCAAATATTTCTTTGCACGTTCCACACCGATTTTTTCCACGACATCTTCCGTGTCACGGATTCCGGCGGTATCAATGATATTCAATAAAATACCGTTTAAATTAATCTGTTCTTCCAGAACATCCCGTGTTGTTCCCGCAATATCTGTAACGATTGCCTTCTCTTCTCCAACCAGAGAATTTAAAAGAGAAGATTTTCCGGCATTCGGCTTTCCAACAATAACAGTTGAAATACCTTCTTTTAACATTTTTCCATTATCACTGTTTGCAAGCAGTTTATCAATTTTTTTTATCACATCCGATACTATACCGGATAGTTTTTCCGGATATCCATCCAGACTTATGTGCTCCGGATCATCTAATGCACTTTCGATAAATGCAATCTCATGTAAAACAGTTCCGCGGATTTCTTTAATTTTTTCTGAAACAGAACCGGAAAGCTGGCTCAACGAACTTTTTAATGCAAATTCATTCTTGGAATTGATAACATCAATAACGGATTCTGCCTGTGAGAGATCAATTCTTCCATTTAAAAATGCACGTTTTGTAAATTCACCCGGCTCTGCAGGACGCGCACCATATTTGATCACTGTTTCTAAAATTCTCTTCATGACATAAACGCCACCATGACAGTCTATCTCAACCGTATCTTCCCTGGTATAACTTTTCGGTTCTCTCATCAGAACAACCATAACTTCATCGATCACTTCATCTCCATCATGAATATGACCATAGTGAATTGTATGCGTTGGCATATCTTCTAACTTTTTCTGATTCTTCATTTCAAAAATACGGTCTGTGATAGAAACTGCCTCGTCTCCGCTGATTCTTACGATTCCGATTCCTGAACTTGTCATTGCAGTTGCAATTGCAGCAATGGTATCCGTTCCCATAGTGATATCCTTTCCATGTACAAAACTGCACGCCGCAAAACTTCATAAGAACCTGCCATATCATTTCCGGCATTTTCATAAAGCTTTGTAACGTGCAGCTTCTGGTCTTTTAAATTCTATAATTGAATTTATCTTTCTCTATCTCTTTTTAAAGTAACAACCACATGTCTGTATGGTTCTTCGCCCTCGCTGTGTGTTGTTACAAACTTATCATTCTGCAATGCAGAATGGATAACTCTTCTCTCAAAAGGATTCATTGGTTCTAAAGAAACAGGACGTTTTGTTCTCTTTACTTTGTATGCAATGTTCTTTGCAAGATTCTCCAATGTCTCTTTTCTTCTCTTGCGGTAATCTTCTGTATCAATCTTAACTTTAATGTATTCCTCAGAATTTTTATTCACTGCAAGGTTTGCAAGATACTGCAGGGAGTCGAGAGTCTGTCCTCTTTTACCAATGAGGATACCCATGTCATCTCCTTTCAGTTCTACGTTGTAAGTATTACCGTCTTCTGCTTTTTCAATAATGATCTCAACTTTAAGATCCATAGCAGCAAAGATTTTCTGTAAAAATTCTGTGATATCACCTTCTACAGAATATTTCTTACGAACTTTGATCACAGCATCTTTTCTTGCGATTCCTAAAAATCCTGTGCTTCCTTTTTCGATTACTTCATATTCAATCTGATCACTGGTAGCTCCAAGTTTTATAAGAGCTTCTGTGATAGCATCATCGACTGTTCTTGCTGATACTTCAATATACTCCATAACAATAACCTCCACATATACGTTATCTTACCAACACGTTTTTGAAAAATAATCTGTTAGTTTTTCTTATTATTTCTCTCGTTAAATTCACGAACCAGGTTTGCTTTTGCAGCCATACTTTCAGGTTTTGCATTCGCTTTCAATGCATTTGCCTTCTCAAGTTCAAGTTCTTTCTCTGCCGTTGTCTTAACGGAACTCTTGGAACTTGCTGTAACCTGTCTTGTATTCATACGTGCAGCATTAGAAATCTGGTTTTCGGAGATTCCCATTTTCTCACGTTTTTTCTTTGCTTTTTCCTGATTCTTTGCAATAATATCATCCAGATCGATCTTATCAAAATGTTTATTTAAGAAGAACTGCTGGATACTTCTTACAACCGCACTTGCGATCCAGTAGATACCGAGACCGACCGGAACAGTAAAACACATTACCAGTGAGAATAATGGCATAGTACGGTTCATCATCTTCATCTGCTGAGCCATCTGGTCATTATCTCCGCCTGCTGTTGCAGCCGTTGGCATTAACTTGATATTTAAAACCTGTGTCAAATAAGAAATCACAGGAATCAGCAATGCAAGAACTGCCATCAGAATACTTCCACCTGCAAATGCAGCTTTGATGATCTGAAATGGAGTATCTGAAATATTTAATCCTATAAAGTTGTTTACATGAGAAACTACACCATATGTAGAATCAATGGAATCTGTGAGCGCCGGGAATGACTCTCTTAAGGAATCCCATCCGGTAGAACTCATTTTTGATAAAACATCTACTACATAATTCTGTAATGTTGTTGTATCTGTTGCCGTAAAATCAACCTGTACTGTGTTCAATTTTAATGTGCTCATCAGGTTTGTCATAATATCCTGATAGCCGCTTGTTGCCATGATCTTATCAACCAGATCAAGATAAACATCCTTCACACTGCTGATATAGGCAGGAACATTCATAAACACACGGTACAAAGCTAACAGTAAAGGCATCTGGATTAACATCTGCACACAGCTGCCTGTCGGTGAAACACCATACTTCTCATAGATCTGCTGTGTCTCAGTCTGCATATTCTGCATGGATACGGTATCTTTTTTATCCTTATACTTTTTCTGGACCGCCTGAAGTTCCGGGTTCATCTTCTGGGATAACTTCGAGAACTTCTGCTGTTTATAAGTCAATGGGAACATTAAAGCATAAATAACAATGGTAAATAAAATAATAGAAAGTCCAACGTTGGTAATTCCAACTTTTTCCATTAAAATATACATGCCATTCATTATCCAGCCAAGTAATTTTGCAATTGGTCCAAGAATGGCACCATTGTATGCTGTTAATAACATCTCTGACACTGAAAATACCTCCAATTATGGAACGGGATCATATCCGCCTTTTGAAAAAGGATTACATCTTATAATTCTCCAAAGCGCTAACGCCCCACCTTTGACAGCTCCATACTTTTCGACAGCCTCTAACCCATAGGTGGAACAGGTCGGGTAGTATGGACATTTTGTTGTTTTCATCGGAGAAATATACTTTCTATAAAATTTAATCAAAGCAATCAATATTTTTTTCAAAATGATTCCATCTTCTTTTCTAAAATCTTTACTTCAAAATTTTATGAAGACCTCCAAGATGTAACAAAGCACTTTCCACTTCATGATATGAAATATCTTTTGCTGTATTTCTTGCGATGACTACAATGTCTAAACCACTATTAAACATGTCTTCCTGTAGCCGGTAACTTTCTCTGATCAATCGGGTTACATGATGTCTTATAACACTATTTCCTACTTTTTTACTCACCGATATGCCTAACCGGTTTCTGTCTGTATCATTTTCCAGAACGTACATCACCAGATAACGGTTTGCATATGATTTTCCTTTTTTATATACGTTCTGAAAATCTCTGTTTTTCTTTAATGATTCTGAATATTTCATCTAATATTCCTTTGCCAAAAATTGATCATAAAAGAAGAAAAGACCACAAATCTGATAATTTTTTTCTACCTTTTAATCTTCTTGCAGCCAATACTTTTCTTCCGCCTGCAGTACTCATTCTGCTTCTGAATCCGTGAACTTTCGCTCTCTGTCTCTTCTTAGGTTGGAATGTCATCTTCATGTCACATACACCTCCTCTACAATTCAAACATATATTTTACTCAATGTTATGATAAGTCTACTTCAATAGCGACAAAACATCATTTTTATTTATATCAAAATAATCGGACAAAGTCAAGCAAAATCTCATAAAATAAGGCTTTTGCCAATATTTAGTTTTCCACTTTCTGTCATTTTTGTTTTTTTACCACTATATATATAAGGAAGAAATGCATTTTATCTATATATGGTATAATGTTATACACATAGAAAATCAAAAATTTTTCCACAAAAAACCCAGTATTTATGCCGTTTACATAAGTTATCCTCAATTTGTGGATAACTTGTGGACAATTTCTTGATAATGTCATCATAACTTGTGTATAAATGTGTACAATCCTTATTTTTCCCGGTCTATAACTATTTTTCCATTATTAACAATAACTTCTAGTATATTCACATTAAGCGTTAAAACGCCCATATAGCCACTTTTTTTATCAACGCCCTATCCCCCAGTCCTTCCACAATTAAACGTTGATAATTCCGCAAAAATAGTGTAGGATAGCATTATATAGAATTTTTTAGAGTTTTTTAAGCAGTTAAGATTAACTGCTATATTTTAGTGCTATCAGAAAACGGAGTTAGAAAATGGACAAGATTTTGGAAAAATGGGATGAAATTTTACAGACAGTAAAAACAGAGCATGATGTCAGCGACATTTCTTTTGATACCTGGATCAAACCTCTGGAAGTTTTTGGTGTTGAGGGAAATACCCTCTATATCCTTGTTCCATCTGAACAGATGACTTTAAGTTATATCTCAAAAAAATATTATCTTCCTTTAAAAGTAGCAATTGCTGAAATTATCGGAACCGAATATGAGATTCAGTTTATTTTACCGGAACAGACCAGGAATATCAGACCTTCCAATAATAAAGGAAAGAAAACACCGGAACCTGAAGCTTCCAAACGTTCCAACTTAAATCCAAATTACACATTTGATACTTTCGTTGTCGGCAGCAATAACCGTTTTGCACAGTCTGCCTCCCTAGCAGTAGCGGAATCTCCGGGAGAAGCTTACAACCCTCTTTATATTTATGGTGGACCTGGACTTGGAAAAACCCACTTGATGCATTCCATTGGACATTTCATCCTGGAAAGAAATCCGGAAGCAAAAGTTTTGTATGTTACTTCCGAGGAATTTACCAATGAAGTTATCGAATCTATCCGTAGTGGTAACGCCTCTGCGATGAATAAATTCCGTGAAAAATACAGAACCATCGACGTTCTCATGATCGACGACGTTCAGTTTATTATAGGAAAAGAAAGTACACAGGAAGAATTTTTCCACACGTTCAACGCTCTCCACTCCGCAGGCAAACAGATCATTTTAACATCGGATAAACCGCCAAAGGATATGGAAACGTTAGAAGAACGAATCCGTTCCCGTTTCGAATGGGGACTTATGGCAGACATCGGAGCTCCTGATTACGAGACGCGAATGGCAATCCTTCGCCGGAAAGTGGAATCTGATGATATGTCCTTAAGCGATGACATTTTAAATTACATCGCAAATAATATTAAATCCAACATCCGTGAATTAGAGGGAGCTTTGAACAAACTCCTCGCTTACTCGAATCTGGAAAAAACAGAGATCACCATGGAGATTGCCAAGAAAGAACTTCAGAATATTATCACACCGGACAAGCCAAGAGAAATCACTCCTCAGCTTATCATTGAAGTTGTTTCGGAACATTTCCAGATTTCACTGGATCAGATGATCTCAAAAAACAGAAGTAATGAGATTGCAAGACCAAGGCAGATTGCCATGTACCTCTGTAAAACCATGACGGATATTCCATTGGATTCCATCGGTTCCTTACTGGGCGGAAGAGATCACTCGACCATTATCCACGGCATCAAAAAAATTGCGGATGAGTACGATTCCAACGAACAGACACGCAATTTAATTGAAACTATCAAGAAAAAAATCAATCCGAACTAAAGTTATCAACTTTTTTTTGAGTTATTAACAAAATTTTGTGGATAACCTGTTCAAATTGTGTTTAATTAATGTTTAAAGTTTTGGATAACCTACTTTTCAAGATGAATTTCAAATTTTTTCTGAGGAGGCTTAAAATTTTAATTCACATTTTATCCAAGGTTAATCCTCATGCTTTTCACATAGTTATACAGTCGGATTTTTCGGACAAGCCCTTATGTTTTCAAGGGTTGCAGGGTTATTCACTTATTCACACACACTAATACGACTACTTTTAATATCTTTTATTAATTATATTTATTTTGGCTTTCGCCAAGCAGGAAGGAGTTATTCACATTATGAAATTAATCTGTTCTAAATCAAATCTGCTTCATGGAGTTAACATTGTGTCCAAGGCTGTTCCAACCAGAACTACAATGGCAATCCTTGAATGCATTTTAATTGATGCTTCTGCTAATGAAATCAAATTAACAGCAAACGATATGGAACTTGGAATTGAAACTAAGATCGAAGGAGAAATTGCAGAGAGGGGAATCATTGCATTAGATGCTAAGATTTTTTCTGAGATTGTCCGTAAATTACCGGACAGTGATGTTGTGATCGAAACAGATTCCAATTTTAAAACTACCATTACCTGTGAGAAAGCAAAGTTTAACATTGTTGGAAAATCAGGTGATGATTTTTCCTATATTCCATTTATTGAAAGAAATGAATGTATTTCAATCTCCCAGTTTACTTTAAAAGAAGTGATTCGTCAGACAATCTTCTCAATTGCCGACAATGACAACAATAAACTGATGACGGGTGAACTTTTCGAGATTGAAGAGAATCAGTTAAAAGTAGTTTCTCTGGATGGACATAGAATTTCCATCCGTAATATTGAATTAAAGAATAATTACGATCATAAGAAAGTAGTTGTTCCTGGTAAAACACTTCAGGAAGTAAGTAAGATTTTACCTGGAAGTGCAGAGGAAGAAGTCAATATTTTCCTTTCAGAGAATCATATTGTATTTGAATTTGATGATACTACAGTTGTATCCAGATTGATTGAAGGGGAGTATTTCAAGATTGAGCAGATGCTTTCCTCTGATTATGATACAAAAGTTAAGATTAATAAGCGTGAATTATTAGACTGTATCGACCGTGCAACACTTCTCGTAAAAGAGGGTGACAAGAAACCAATTATCATGAATATCACAGATGGAAATATGGAATTAAAGATCAATTCTTTTATTGGTTCCATGAATGAAGATATTGATATCACAAAAGAGGGAAAAGATATCCTCATTGGATTTAATCCGAAATTCTTTATCGATGCATTGAGAGTCATCGATGAGGAAGAGGTTTCTCTTTATATGGTAAACCCGAAGGCTCCATGTTTTATCAAGGATGATGAAGGAAAGTTCATTTATCTGATTCTTCCGGTAAACTTTAACGCAGCCACTAACTAAGAAAGGCAGAAAGATGATCACAGTAAATATCAGAGAGACGGACGAATTTATTAAACTGGGACAGGCTTTGAAAAAAGCAGGTCTTGTAGAATCCGGAGTAGATGCAAAGTTTTTTATTCAGGATGGACAGGTAAAATTAAACGGCGAGACAGAGCTTCAGCGTGGAAAAAAATTATACAATGGAGATGTTGTTTCCTTTAACGGCGAGACAATTCAGATTGTAAAATGATCATAAAGTCAATTGAATTGCAGAATTTTCGAAATTATGAAGATTTAAATATTTCATTTGATGAGGGAACCAATATTTTTTACGGGGACAATGCGCAGGGAAAAACGAATATCCTTGAAGCTGCATACTTAAGTGGAACAACTAAGTCCCACAAATGTAGTAAGGACAAGGAAATGATCCGTTTCGGGGAGCAGGAGTCCCATATCAGAACGGTTGTTGTAAAAAAAGAAAAAGAATATCAGATTGATATGCATTTAAAACACAATCGTTCCAAGGGAATCGCAATCAATAAAGTTCCGATCAAAAAAGCCAGCGAGCTTTTTGGAATTCTCAATATGGTATTTTTTTCGCCGGAGGATCTGAATATTATCAAAAATGGTCCGGCGGAGCGCCGCAGATTTCTGGATTCTGAATTATGCCAGTTGGATAAAATATATTTGTCAGATCTTACAACTTACAATAAAATTTTGAATCAGCGTAACAAATTATTAAAAGATATGGTTTACAGACCGGATTTAAAGGATACACTTCCGGTATGGGATATGCAACTGGTAGAAACTGGCAGGAAAATCATTCGGCGAAGAAAACAGTTTGTTGATGAGCTAAATGAGATCGTGCATGATATTCACTATCGGATTTCCGGTGAAAAAGAAGATCTGCTTTTGCAGTATGAACCAAGTATTGAAGATATTTTTTTCGAGGATGAACTTTCCAGAGTCAAAGAGAGGGATATGCGGCAGTGTATGACATCGGTGGGACCGCACCGGGATGATCTTCTTTTTTCCATCGGTGAGGTGGACATCCGGAAGTTCGGTTCGCAGGGACAGCAGAGAACTTCTGCGCTGTCCTTAAAATTGTCAGAGATCGAACTGGTCAAACGGTCCATTCATGATACACCGGTTTTGTTGCTCGATGATGTGTTGTCGGAACTTGACAGTAACCGGCAGAATTATCTGCTCAACAGTATTCATGATACACAGACGTTGATCACCTGTACAGGGCTGGATGAATTTGTAAAAAACAGATTTCATATCAACAAGATATTTAAAGTTGTGCAGGGGACTGTGGAAGAGAGAAAAGAAATATAATTGCATTGTACATATTTTTTTATGTGCAGAATGGAGGAATAAATGGGTACAGAAAACGAATATGGTGGAGACCAGATCCAGATTTTGGAAGGACTTGAGGCTGTTCGTAAAAGACCGGGTATGTACATCGGTAGTACATCAGCCAGGGGCTTACATCATCTGGTATATGAGATTGTAGACAACTCAGTAGATGAGGCACTTGCCGGATACTGCAAAAATATTGAAGTGACCATAAATGAAGATAACTCTATTACCGTAGAAGATGATGGACGTGGTATTCCGGTCGACATCAATCACAAAGCTGGAAAATCCGCATTGGAAGTCGTATACACTGTACTTCATGCCGGTGGAAAATTTGGCGGTGGAGGCTACAAAGTATCTGGTGGACTTCACGGCGTAGGTGCGTCAGTTGTAAATGCACTTTCCACAAAGTTAAAAGTTGAGGTTTACCGTGAAGGAAAGGTTTATTTCCAGAGTTACAAGATCGGTAAACCGGATGAACCGGTGAAAGTGATCGGAGAATGCGGCGAGGACAAGCACGGAACAAAGGTTACTTTCTGGCCGGACGGATCGATTTTTGAAGAGACCGTTTTTGATTATGATACGTTAAAACAGCGTCTGCGTGAGACGGCCTTTTTGACAAAAGGTTTAAGAATCGTGCTGACAGATTTAAGAGAAAACCCGGCGAGAACTCATGATTTTCATTATGCCGGCGGTATCAAAGAATTTGTTACTTACTTAAACAAGAGCAAAGAAGCTTTATACCCGGAAGTCATTTACTGTGAGGGCAGTGGAAATGGTGTCTATGTGGAAGTTGCTATGCAGCATAATGATTCCTACAATGAGTTGACGTTAAGTTTTGTCAATAACATTATCACACCGGAAGGTGGTACACATCTTGCCGGATTCCGTAATGCATTGACGAAAACATTTAATGCTTATGCAAGAGCGAATAAATTATTAAAAGACAGTGAACCGGCATTGACGGGTGATGATATCCGTGAAGGACTGACCGCCATTATCAGTGTCAAGATCGAGGAACCTCAGTTTGAGGGACAGACCAAGCAGAAACTGGGTAACAGCGAAGCCCGCGGTGCGGTGGATTCCATTGTGAGCGAGCAGCTTACTTACTTTTTAGAGCAGAATCCGACGGTTGCCAAGACAATCTGTGAAAAGTCACTTCTTGCACAGCGCGCGAGAGAGGCAGCAAGAAAAGCGAGAGATTTAACCAGAAGAAAAACAGCACTGGAGGGAATGTCTCTTCCGGGAAAACTGGCAGACTGTTCTGACAAAGATCCAAAGAACTGTGAGATTTTTATCGTCGAGGGAGATTCCGCCGGCGGTTCCGCTAAGACTGCGAGAAGCCGTGCAACCCAGGCAATCCTCCCACTTCGTGGTAAGATTTTAAATGTCGAGAAGGCAAGACTGGATAAGATTTATGGAAATGCTGAGATCAAAGCTATGATCACTGCGTTTGGTACAGGTATTCATGAAGACTTTGATATCAGCAAACTTCGTTACAACAAGATTATCATTATGACGGATGCCGATGTCGATGGTGCCCATATCAGTACGTTAATGCTGACATTCCTTTATCGGTTCATGCCGGATCTGATCAAAGAAGGCCATGTATATCTGGCACAGCCGCCACTATACAAGATCGAAAAAAACAAAAATGTATGGTACGCCTACAGTGACGATGAGTTAAATGCAATCTTAACGGAGATCGGACGTGACGCAAATAATAAGATCCAGCGTTACAAAGGACTTGGTGAAATGGATGCGGAGCAGCTCTGGGAAACTACCATGGATCCGGAGAAACGAATTTTAAAACGAGTCATGATCGATGATGAGAGTACTTCTGAAATTGATATTACGTTTACAACTCTGATGGGAGATAAAGTAGAGCCGAGACGTGAGTTTATTGAAGAAAATGCGAAGTATGTGCAGAATCTCGATATCTAAGATTAAGTGTGCAGAAAATCATATATTACTGCAAATGTAGTTTAATAGCGTGATAGAAAGTTAATTTATAATATAATTGCAAATGTAGTTTAATTAGAGAAATGCAGATTTTGAACCAAAAAGAATCTGCAGGAATGAGGTAAATAGAATGGATGACAAAATTTTTGATCAAATCCATGATGTCGATCTGAAAAAAACAATGGAGACATCCTATATCGATTATGCGATGAGCGTTATCGCCCAGCGTGCATTGCCGGATGTAAGAGATGGTTTGAAACCGGTACAGCGCCGTGTACTTTACTCCATGATCGAATTAAATAATGGACCGGACAAGCCACACAGAAAATGTGCGCGTATTGTCGGTGATACCATGGGTAAATACCATCCACATGGAGACAGTTCCATCTACGGAGCATTGGTCAACATGGCACAGGACTGGTCTACAAGATATCCGCTTGTTGATGGTCATGGAAACTTTGGTTCTGTCGACGGTGACGGTGCCGCTGCGATGCGATATACAGAGGCAAGACTCAGCAAAATTTCCATGGAAATGCTCGCAGACATCAATAAAGATACCGTTGACTTTGTACCAAACTTTGATGAGACCGAGAAAGAGCCGACGGTGCTCCCTTCCCGCTATCCGAATCTTCTGGTAAACGGAACAACCGGTATTGCTGTTGGTATGGCAACAAACATTCCGCCTCACAATCTGCGTGAGGTGATTCATGCCGTCGTAAAAATTATAGACAACGAAGTGCTAGAGGACCGGGGGACAGATATCGAAGAACTTTTGAGTATTGTAAAAGGTCCGGATTTTCCAACCGGAGCGATGATTCTTGGAACAACCGGAATTAACGAAGCTTATCGCACCGGACGCGGAAAAATCAGAGTTCGTGCGATCACCAATATCGAACCAATGCAAAATGGTAAAAACCGTATTGTTGTGACCGAACTTCCATACATGGTCAACAAAGCAAGACTGATTGAGAAAATCGCAGAGCTTGTAAGAGATAAAAAAATTGACGGAATCACGGATCTTCGTGATGAGTCTGACCGCCAGGGTATGCGCATATGTATCGAGCTGCGCCGCGATGTAAATCCGAATGTGGTTTTGAATCTGCTCTACAAACATACCCAGATGCAGGATACGTTTGGTGTTATCATGTTAGCCCTTGTGGACAATCAGCCGAAAGTATTAAATCTTCAGGAAATGTTAGGCTATTATCTGGATCACCAGAAAGATGTTGTGACCAGAAGAACAAAATATGATTTAAACAAAGCAGAAGAACGTGCTCACATTCTGGAGGGCTTACTGATTGCGCTTGATAATATTGATGAAGTGATCAATATTATCCGAAGCAGTGCAAATACACCGGAAGCAAAAAATCGTTTGATCGAGAGATTTTCCCTGACAGATGTCCAGGCACAGGCGATTGTCGATATGCGTCTGCGTGCACTGACAGGTCTGGAACGTGAGAAAATCGAAGCTGAGTATGCAGAGTTGATGGATCGTATTGCAGAGTTAAAAGCAATTCTGGCAGATGAGAAAAAACTCCTTGGTGTTATCCGTGAGGAAATCCTCTTGATTGCAGAAAAATACGGTGATGAGCGAAGAACTTCCATCGGATTTGACGAGTATGATATTTCCATGGAGGATCTCATTCCGGTAACCAACACTGTGATCGCAATGACAAAACTTGGCTACATCAAGAGAATGAGCCTTGATAATTTCCGCGCCCAGAACCGTGGCGGCAAGGGAATCAAGGGAATGGAGACAATCGATGAAGATTACATCGAGGAACTTTTGATGACAACTTCCCATCATTACATGATGTTCTTTACCAATACCGGTCGTGTATACAGAATGAAAGCATACGAAATTCCGGAAGCGGGCAGAACCGCGAGAGGTACTGCAATCATTAACCTGTTGCAGCTTCAGCCGGGAGAGAAAATTACCGCAGTGATCCCAATCAAGGAATATACCGAAGGACACTATCTGTTTATGGCAACTAAGAACGGTATTGTGAAGAAAACACCGATCACCGATTATGCGAATGTCAGAAAAACAGGACTTGCAGCCATCACACTGCGTGAAGATGATGAATTGATCGAAGTGAAAAAGACCGATAACGAACAGGATATTTTCCTTGTGACAAAATATGGACAGTGTATCCGTTTCAATGAGAGAGATGTCAGAAGTACCGGAAGAACCTCTATGGGTGTGATCGGTATGAACTTAACGGACGGCGATAAAGTTGTCGGAATGCAGATGGAATCCCAGGGGGATGCTCTGATGATCGTATCTGAAAAAGGTCTTGGAAAATGCACACTTGCATCTGAATTTACTGCCCAGAACCGTGGTGGTAAAGGTGTCAAGTGCTATAAGATCACAGAAAAAACCGGAAATATCGTCGGTGTGAAAGCAGTTAATCAGGATGATGAGATGATGCTGATCACAACGGAAGGAATTATCATCCGTATCAAAGTCAGTGATACTGCTTTGCTCGGAAGAGTTACTTCCGGTGTAAAACTGATGAATCTTGCGGATGATGTCACAGTTGCAAGCATTGCAAAAGTACGTGAGGACAAATCCCTCATGGAAAATACAGATGAATCTGAACTTGTCACAGAGGAAGAGGAAGCCAAGAGTGCTGCGGCTGCAGCAGAGGCTGCGAAAAAAGCGGCAGGTCAGATGACAGAAACGGATGATGAATTAATGCAGGAATTATTAAGCCGTGCTGAGTCTGATTCGGAAGAGGAATAAAAAAATATTTTGACCGCAGTGATACAAAGAATTCACTGTGGTCTGGACAGTAGGCTGCCACATTTTTATGTAGCAGCCGATTTGTCTATCTAAAAACAAATTATTTTTCATGATAACAAGCCTGATTTGAAAAAAAGGATGTTCAATTTTGATTATTTGAAAAATGAATGATGTCAACACAAAAATGAAAAACAACACATGTTATCAAGAAATCCATAGTGTAAATGTGGATAACGTGTTGCGAAAATCCAATTTCCGTGGAAAAATTTCATTGTCATAGCAAAAACTTTCGTTTATACTTTTGCGTAAATATAGAATACATGAGTTTTAAAATTGTAGTAAAACTCCAATAGAAAGCAGAACAACAGGGGGAATGAAAAATGCCACAGAATTTTTATGAGTTAGTATGGATTTTTATTATTTATGCATTTATCGGATGGTGCACAGAAGTATCTTATGCAGCATTGGACCGGGGAATTTTTGTAAACCGGGGATTTTTAAATGGACCTTATTGTCCAATTTACGGATGTGGAGTGGTGATTGTTGTAGCTGCTTTGACTCCGCTAAAGGACAACCTGCTGATATTATTTGCGGGTTCTTTCTTACTGACTTCCATTTTGGAATACATTACCGGATTTATTTTGGAAAAAGTGTTTCACAATAAATGGTGGGACTATAGCAATAAGCCGTTTAATCTTCACGGATATGTATGTTTGAAATTTTCCATCTACTGGGGACTTGCATGTACATTCATTATGGATGTGATTCATCCGATCATTTACAAAGGAATCACCATGATTCCACATATTCTGGGTGTTGTGCTGCTCTGTATTATCATGTCGGCTTTCGCTGTTGACTGCGGTGTTACTGTTACTACAATTTTGAAGTTTAACAAGCGATTAAAAGTTATGGATGAAATGGCTGCGAAAATACATAAATTATCCGATGAAATCGGTGAAAATATCTACGAAAATGTGACAACTGCAGTAGAAAAATCGGAGGAGTTCCAGGAAACACATGAGGAACTTCTCACAAAAATTTCAGACAAAAAAGAAAATATAAAAGAGATTCCAGCGAATGCGAAAGCAAGGATCGAAGAATCTGCTGAGTCAACAAGGATGAAACTGGCGGAGACAAAATCATCCACCAGAGAAAAAATAGTACTCTCTGCGGAGGAAAGAAAAGAAAGAATTGCAGAGTCTGCAGAAAATGCAAGAGAGAGATTTGCTGAATCGACCGAAGCAGCAAAAGAGAAAATTGCTGTATACAAAGAAAACAGAGAAGCAGCCCGACTTGCAAAACAGCGTGAGAAAGAAGAACTTGAGCGCAGATACAAAGAATTATTTGCAGAGAAGAATTTTGGTTTCAAGCGTTTGATGAAGGCATTCCCAGATATGACTTCCCGTGAACAGAATGAATCTCTGGAGAAATACAAGAAATACTTTAACATCCGCAAACCGGATCATAAGAAAGATGAATAGAAAAATATATATTAAATTATAAAAGTAGTACAATTATTGGGAGAAATTAACATGATCAGAACAGTCAATACAGAGGATATCGTAAAAAATATAAAAGAAATGTGTATCGAGGCAAACCATTATCTTTCCAAAGATATGGATAAAGCCCTGAAAGATGCCACTGTTTCTGAAAAATCAGAACTTGGTAAAAAAATATTAAATCAGCTTCAGGAAAACTTGAAAATTGCAGATGAAGAGATGATACCAATCTGTCAGGATACCGGAATGGCAGTTATTTTTCTGGAAGTCGGACAGGATGTTCATTTTGAGGGAATGGCAGTCGAAGATGCGGTAAACGAAGGTGTCCGTCAGGGATATACGGAAGGCTATTTAAGAAAATCAGTCGTTGGTGATCCTATCATCCGCGAAAATACGAAAGATAATACCCCAGCGGTGATTCATTACAGCATTGTTCCGGGAGATAAAGTGATAATTACAATGGCTCCAAAAGGATTCGGAAGTGAAAATATGAGCCGTGTGTTCATGCTAAAACCAGCTGATGGAATTGAGGGTGTAAAAAATGCAATTCTTACAGCAGTGAAGGATGCAGGACCGAATGCCTGTCCGCCAATGGTTGTCGGAGTTGGTATTGGCGGTACTTTTGAAAAATGTGCGATTTTAGCAAAAAAAGCGTTGACCAGACCGGTGGGCGAACATTCTACTATCCCATACGTGAAAGAGTTAGAGGAAGAAATGTTAGAAAAAATCAATCGGCTTGGAATAGGACCGGGAGGACTTGGCGGATCAACCACTGCTCTCGCAGTGAATGTGAATACTTACGCGACACATATTGCAGGACTTCCGGTGGCAGTCAATATCTGCTGTCATGTGAACCGGCATGTGGTGAGGGAAGTGTAAGAAAAAACATATTACTACAAATGTAGTTTGTTAAATTTTACAGTCATAAATGAAGAAAAATATAAATTTAGAAATGGGAGCACAGAATATGGACAAACATATTACAACACCGATCACCGCGGAAGTGACAAAAAATTTAAAGTCCGGTGATTACGTTTACATAACGGGAACCATTTATGTGGCAAGAGATGCCGCACACAAAAGAATGATCGAGGCATTGGAGCGTGGGGAAAATCTTCCGATCGACATCAAAGATTCCACAATCTATTACATGGGACCATCCCCGGCAAGAGAGGGACGTCCAATAGGTTCTGCAGGACCGACAACTGCAACCAGAATGGATAAATATGCGCCAACTCTTTTAGATCTCGGAGAAAAGGCGATGATCGGAAAAGGAAAGCGTTCGAAAGAAGTCATTGACGCGATTGTCAGAAACCATGCAGTTTACTTTGCAGCAGTCGGCGGAGCAGGGGCGCTTTTATCCAAATGTATCACAAAATCTGAGATCGTATGTTATGAAGATCTTGGAGCTGAGGCAATCCGTAAGCTTCAAGTGAAAGATTTCCCGGTGATCGTTGTCATTGACAGTGAGGGAAACAATCTGTATGAGACAGCAATCAAAAAATATTGCACGTTGGAGTAAAATGAGAACAAAAAAATAAAAAAATTGGAAGAAAATATAGCATTTCAAGTCACTGGATATGTGGATGGAAAAAGCAAAGGAATTCTGCGGTGCAGTAGAGGTTATGTACGAGAAATAACATTTGAAGCGTAATTTTTTATCATTTTTGGAGGTGTGTTCATGCAGACAGATCCATTTAAAGAATATCTAAAACAGCAGGAGCCAGATAAAAAGTATAAAGGTTATGCATGGCAGACTGCGATTGGATTGCAGGCAGTCGATGGATTGAAGCCGTCCGAATATCTCGTTGATGCAGCAATTCAGAATATTGAAGGTAAAATTACGCTGGATGAAGTAAAAAATTTATTAGATTCTTACTATGAAGAAAAACCACAGAAAAATCATGACAGGACAGAAGAGGCTGATAAAGTTTCCATACGCATTGCGAAAATACTTTCGGAACATGCATTTTCTTTTACACCAAATGAGTATATCTCAATTCACAGAAAATTATTTACCGGAATATATGACCACGCAGGAAAAATCCGTGATTATAATATTACAAAAAAAGAATGGGTGCTGAATGGAGCAACTGTTATTTACGGAAGTGCTTCTGAACTAAGGAAAACGTTAGAATATGATTTTATGAAGGAGAAACATTATAGTTACAAAGGATTATCCATGGATGAAATCATTCACCATCTGGCAGTATTTGTTGCAAATTTATGGCAGATCCATATATTTGGAGAAGGAAATACAAGAACGACAGCCGTATTTTTTATCAAGTATCTTCGAACACTTGGATTTGATGCAACGAATGATATATTTGCGGAAAATGCATGGTATTTCAGAAATGCATTGGTTCGGGCAAATTATAATGATCTGAAACATGAGATTCATGAAACAACAGAGTATCTGGAACTGTTTTTGCGAAATCTGTTGTTGGATGAAAAAAATTTATTACAGAATCGTCTTATGCATGTTGATTATAAGGAAATGCTTGTGAGAGAGCCAAAAATAGAATATAAAACATCAGAAGCGAACATTGAAAATAGAAAAGTGAACATTCAACTGGAAAAAGTGAATATTGGAATGTTTGGAGAGAAAATTTCCGGTATTTCAAAGAAAACAATACAGCATATGGAACAACTGTGTGATTCCTTTGATAAAAATGAAATATTTGGAAGAAGCAGGGTTGAAGAGGTAACCGGGTTAAAAAATACAAGAGCATCATTGTTCTTAAAAGAACTACTCGAGAGAAATATCATCCAAAAAGTAACCGGACATGGAAAAGGAAAATACACATTTTTTATAAAGGAATAGTGAAATCAGGGGGAGTAGAGGTTATGGGAACAGTGGTAGTACGTAATTCTGTGGCAAAGAGAGTGATTGTCACACTCATGCCAGCAATCAGTTTTTTGTGTATGTTTGGTTTGGCGGCAATCAGTGTGAACTTTCTGGAATATGGATCAACAGCAGATAGAATTGTGGGATATATCGGAGTGTCCTGTATCATTCCGATGATAGTTTCAATACCGTTTATTTTTAAAGTAAACAGGGAGAAAACCGTATTAGATATCAATACTTTCTATGTAACGCCATTTGTAGGAAGAACAAAAAATATCCCAGTTCAGGATGTAAAAGTATGCACCATTGGACGAAGAAAAAAGATCCGATTATTCGATGAAAAATCAAATCTGATCTGTAAATATAAAAGTACTCAGGATAAAGAGCAGATCATTTTAAAAACGTTGCAAAAAGCAGGAACTTGTACATTTACATTTTCCGTCAGAAACGGAAAACAGGTTGTCGTAAAAGGTAGTGACAGAATTTTTACCGATTATCTTGCAACGGGAGAAGTTTCCAAGACAATCAATAGCTATAAATCGTTATACTACGTGCCACAGACCTCCTCTGTATCGGACAAAAAGCAGGAGCAGGACAGTCAGTTTGACCAGAATATAAAAAAGCAGATTGAAAAAAACAGAAAAATATTCCAGATAGCACAGATTGTGAGCCTGATTATTTTTTTAAGAGGAATGTTTATGCTGGCTTTTAACACTCCTGGTGGAACAAGTGGCAAATTGGCGGTCATTTTCTTTTTCGGTGGAGTTATTGGAATGTTACTGAGTAAATATCTTTGCCGCAGAAAAGAATTTGAAATCACAAAGCCGACGTTCTATCGTGTGGAAGGGACTGCTGTCAATGAAAAAGATTTTGCATTCAGATCTTCCGATTCGGATCGTCACCTGATTTATGAATTTCAGGATAAATATGGAGTGAAACATCAGCGGCCATCGGACAAAGTAAACGCTTCGGACACTGCATGGGGATTGGGTGTTGGCGAAAAGAAAATCTTATGGTACAGTCCGTTTGTTCCATACTTACTGGATCAGGAGCCGTTAGAGTTTAAAATGTTCATGGATAGACGAAGACTTACCCCGGGTGAATGGATCAAACGGCATCCTATCCTGACCGTGGGTTGTATCGCTTTCATTGTATGGATTGGTTTTCGTGGATATAAGTTTGGAAAAGCGCAGATTTTTATTTACACACATGACGGAAGAAACTTAAAAACAGAGTGGACAGCGCGTGATGCTGTCACAGATGAACAGACAAATACAGCGGTGGAGGCTGCAGGAATGGAGCGGGAAGAACTGGAAAAATGGTTGAAACAGTCCTTCTATCCATATTTTTATGTGAACAGTACCAGCTTTGGAGAGTTTGATGCATTTGATGTGGAAAATTATGCGGACGTCATGGGAGAGGATAAGGTGGAAGCTATCCGGGAAAATATCTCCGATTATTGGGGAATTCATGACAGAAAAAGCCTTATGAAAACAACCGATTCCCTGTTACAAAAAGGCGATAAATATACTTATGCACAGACTTTGGAAAAATTAGGGGAAGAGGCGCTGACATTACCGGAGGACAGTATCTATTATACATACAAATTGTATGCCCCAGATGAAATGTGCAAATATCTGGGAACTTATTACGCATACAATAACATTGGGGATGCAGGAGTGGATGCATGGGACTATTGCAGATGCATCCGGTTATTTGCATTTGGCTATATATGTGGTTATATTTCGTATGACGAATATCTGATTCATGCCGCACCGCTTGCAGTCTATCTGCAGAATGAATATGATTCCTGGGAAACAATGTACGAGAGTTATTACTACGGTTATCTTATTTTTGCAGGAAGAAATAAAAACTCAAGCAGCAGCGTCATCTATAGTGACTATAGATATTACGAGATCATGGCAGATAAGACAGAGATTCCGTTTCGGACAGAAGAGAGATAATCTCACAACGGGAATACAGGAGTATTATTATGAAAATCGGTATTATATCAGACATACACAGCAACATTTACGCTTTTAAGGCATGCACAGAGTATATGGAAAAACACAAATGTGACGAGTACTTCTTTCTTGGAGATTATATTTCCGATACACCTTACACAAGAGAAACCATGGATTATCTGTATGAATTTATGGAAAACCATACCTGTTATCTGTTAAGGGGCAATCGTGAGGAGTACATGCTCACACAGCAGGAAGCCAGAAAAAAGAAATGCACAGAGCAGATGTGGATAAGTAACTCAGCAAGTGGAAACCTACTCTACACTTACGGGCAGCTTGTGGATAAAGATTTTGATTTCTTTCGGAATCTTCCAATCACATTTATTTATGAGAAAGCAGGTTATCCGTCCATTACCTGTTGTCACGGATCACCGGCGAGCAGCAGGGAACTTTTGCAGTTGAATGAGGATCCGGTAAAACAATGGTTAGAAAAGATTGACACTGATTACATGATCTGTGCTCATACGCATTATCCGGGAGAGATGACATACAAAAACAAACATTACTTTAATTCAGGCAGTGTTGGAATATCCATTGATGATGCCGGATATGCACAGTGCATGTTGTTAGAGTCCGGTGTGGAAAATGGAACAACAATATGGAAACCTCAATTTCTGAAAGTACCTTATGACAATCAGAAAGTTGCACAGGATATGATCACCGGCGGCCTGCTTTCCATAGCACCGTGGTTTGTGAACAGCAACATTCTGACAATCCTTACCGGAATCGACTGTTCAGCCAAAATGGTTGAGTTGGCAGAAAAACTTGCGTTAGAGGACAATGCTCAGACAAAGTGGCCGCACATTGATGAAAAATATTTTGAAGAGGCAGCCGTATATTATAAAATTCCGGATTACCGTGCCAGAAACAATGAAAAGGAACGTTAGAAAAAAGATAACATTTGCAGAACAAACACCATTAGATATAAATCCGGAAAAAAACAGGAGATGATGAAAATGAATATAAGAACTGCAACATTACAAGACATCGACCAGATTGCGGCAGTAGAAAAAGAGTGTTTTCCGGCAGCAGAGGCGGCAACAAAAGAGGAATTTGAGCAGAGACTTTCACATTATGCAGATCATTTCTGGCTGATGTTTGAGGATGACACATTAATCGCATTTGTTGATGGTATGGTGACAGATCAGGCAGATCTGACAGATGAAATGTATGAGAATGCATCCATGCATCAGGAGGATGGAGCATGGCAGATGATATTTGGTGTCAATACGCTCCCGGCATACCGGAACCACGGCTATGCCGGAGAACTTTTAAAAAGAGCGATCGCAGATGCAAAAGACCAGGGAAGAAAAGGTCTTGTCCTTACGTGCAAAGACCGGCTGGTGCATTACTATGCAAAATTTGGTTTTGAAAATGAAGGAGTTTCAGAATCTGTGCATGGAAATATCGTGTGGAATCAGATGAGACTGAAGTTTTAAAGTTCAAGTTGAATTCATGTACATATCAGGAAAGACAGCAGGAGCGGATCAGTATGTTTTGGGAAAAGAAAACAAAAATAAGAAAACATATCATTTTTTATGGCAGAGTTCAGGGAGTAGGGTTCCGTTATTATGCAGTACAGAAAGCAAACCAGCTCGGACTGACCGGCTGGGTGAAAAACCTATATGACGGCAGCGTGGAAATGGAAGTAGAAGGCGAGGAACCGCTGATCGACCAGCTGATTATTTTTTTGCAAAATCGTACCTACGTCTGGATTGAAAATATGGATGCAAAAAGCATCCCACTGGAACATGATAACGGATTTTACGAGAGATAAAAGAAGATATAATATGCAGATGGCAGTTATGCGGATGCATGTTTGATGATAAAAAATTGAAAGAAAGTAAGGAGTGTGACAGATATGCCATGTACAACAATTTTAGTAGGAAAAAAAGCAAGTTATGACGGATCAACCATAATCGCAAGAAATGATGATTCGGGATCCGGACATTATACTTCAAAAAAACTTGCAGTGATCAACCCGGAAGAACAGCCGAAAATCTATAAATCGGTCATTTCGCATGTCGAAATCGAGCTTCCGAAAAATCCGATGCGTTATACTGCAATGCCAAATGCAGAAGAGGGCGAAGGTATCTGGGCAGCCTGCGGAGTGAATGAAGCCCATGTCGGAATGACAGCAACCGAAACAATCACATCCAATCCGAGGGTTCTTGGAGCTGATCCGCTTGTAAGATATCAGCCTGCAAAAGACGGAAAAGAAGAAATTTCTGGAGGAATCGGGGAAGAGGATATTGTATACATTGTACTTCCATACATACACAGTGCAAGGGAAGGTGTCAAACGTCTTGGCAGCCTGTTAGAACAGTATGGTACTTATGAAATGAATGGAATTGCATTTCAGGATGCAGATGAGATCTGGTGGCTTGAGACAATTGGCGGACATCACTGGATCGCACGCAAAGTACCGGATGATGTTTATGTCATGATGCCAAATCAGTTTGGAATGGATCAGTTCGATCTTGAGGATGCACTTTCAAACCAGAAAGAATATATGTGTTCCGCCGATCTGAAGGAGTTTGTTGAAAAATATCATTTGAACCTTTCACAGGATGGAACATTTAATCCAAGAGATATTTTTGGCAGTCATGATGACTCTGATCATGTATACAATACACCGAGAGCATGGTATATGGCACGCTGCCTGAATCCGAGTACAATGAACTGGGATGGATCGGACGCGGACTTTACACCACTTTCTGATGATATCCCTTGGTGCATGGTTCCGGAGAAAAAGGTGACGATCGAAGATGTGAAATACGTTCTTTCTTCTCATTTTCAGGGAACACCGTATGATCCGTATGCATCTTATGGAGATAAATCCATGAAAGGTGCATATCGTGCAATTGGTGTAAACCGGACAGATTTCCTGGGAATCATCCAGATGAGACCGGATGCAGGAGAAGACAGCCGGGCAATCGAATGGGTGGCATTTGCTTCAAACGTATTTAATACAGCCGCACCATTCTACACAGATGTAGAGAAAGTACCGGAGTATTTTTCCAATACGACCAGAGATGCTTCGACTGATAATTTTTACTGGGCAAGCAGGATGATCGCAGCCATGGCAGATGCTTCTTATAGTAAATCCATTTTCCATATTGAACGTTATCAGGAAAGGGTCATGTCAAAAGGACATGAATATATCAACCAATATGATGAACTTCTTGCAAAGGAAAGCAACGCAGAAAAACGCATGCAGCTTCGTCAGGAGGCAAATGAAAAAATCGCTGACATGGTAAAAAAAGAAACGCAGGATACATTGAATAAAATATTGTATGAGTTGAGCAATCAAATGAAAAATGCATACTCCAGATCAGACGCATAAGGAATGATTATATTTGTTGGAGAGTGGTGAAAAGTTATGAAATTATTGTTTAAGCAAAGGTTGTTTTCATGGTTTGACAGCTATGATATTTATGATGAAGCCGGCAATACTGTGTATGTAGTAAAAGGTCAGTTTTCCTGGGGACATAAACTTGCAATTTATGACGCTTATGGAAATGAAGTAGGAATGGTTGTTCAGAAAGTTCTTACCTTCCTTCCTAAATTCGAAATTTATAAAAACGGCAGTTATATCGGATGCCTGAGCAAAGAATTCTCATTCCTGACACCACATTACAATATTGATTACAACGGATGGCATATTGATGGAACCATTATGGAATGGGATTATAGTATTCTTGATCGAAGCGGTTATCAGATAGCAAAAATAAGTAAAGAATTGCTTCGTATGACTGACACTTATGTTATTGATGTACATGATCCGGAAAATACATTAGATGCGTTGATGTTTGTACTTGCAATTGATGCAGAAAAATGTTCCAGAAATTAAATGGTTAATTGTGTTGCTGGTGAAAGAAGTAAAAAATACGCAAAAAAGTATTTCAGATCAGAAAAAGAAGAAATAGAACAATCGCAATTTAACGCTTGAAAAAAGGAACAATCGCATTTGTTCATTTGTAAAGTAATTGTACACAATGTCTGCTACGTATTGTAGCAGGCATTGTAAATGGCGGTTTCTTGTTAAAAACTCGAAAATCATTATAATGAGTTTACCAAATAATAAGGAGGACTCAAAAATGAATTTAGGAGAAAAAATCAAAGAATGCAGAAAGCAGGCAGGTTTTTCACAGGAGCAGCTTGCTGAAAGACTAAATGTATCAAGACAAGCAATTACAAAATGGGAAACTAATAAAGGTATTCCCGATATTGCAAATCTAATAGCGATTAGCGATGAATTTGGATTGAGTTTGGACGAGTTGATTAAGGATGATGTTGCCGTAAAAAAGAAAATAATTACTGATAGTTCAGCTAAAAAGTGGCACATTTTGATGATTGTATACTTGGTGGCTATCGTAGCATATATTGTTTATTTTGTAATCTGCCATAAAATATTGATGATTGGATTTTTGGTTGCTACTCTATTTATGCTGTTCTTTGAATTGAGAATTTTTATGTGTAAAGGAGAAACGAATGAAACTGCTTGTGATAGATATACAAAAAGGAATAACAGATAGCAGACTTTTTAATTTTGATGAATTTATTGATAATACTTCAAGAATTATACAAGCAGCTAGAGATAATCAAATAGAGGTTATCTATTTTCAGCATGATGATGGACCAGGAACTGGATTTTCAATCGGCGATGAAGAATTCGAGATTGCAGAACAGGTGCATCCAAGGGAAGGTGAAAAGATATTTACAAAAAATATCAATAGTTGTTTCGGAAATAAAGATTTTACAGATTATGTTAAAGATGAAAATACATTAATGATAGTTGGGTTACAGACAAATTTCTGTATAGATGCAACTGTGAAATCTGCTTTTGAAAGAGGATATAAAGTAATTGTTCCACAAGGGGCAAATTCAACGTTTGATAACGACTATATGTCTGGAGAAGAAACCTATAAATATTACAATGATATGATGTGGCCAAAGAGATTTGCTACATGTGTATCTGTTGATGAGGCAATTAAGTTGATGCAAAGTTAAATTAGGAGTTATATGTGGAGGAGGATTATTATGAATACAGTTAGAATGATTTTATGTGGAAATGTTGAAGATAGCAGAATGAATCCAAGTGAAAAGGTAGGAGTAGTATCAGTGGTTTTTGTTTCTACAGAGGAGGAAAAAATTAAGAATAAACTTAAAAAATTGCAAGATAAAAATCCTGAAAAATTTTATATGGAATACGTTACTCCATTAGATGTTGACTTAACAAGTTTAAGTAGTCCAACAACTATCAATTTCTGATGTCGATTGCCCAGAACTTTTTTCTTCAACAGAAGATGAAATATCCTATTCGCAGATTTTGGGTGATTTAGAACAGCGGTATTCAGAAGTAAAAGAGCCGCTTCGTATCTGCGGTCTTTCGTTAGGTGCGCTTCTTGCGATTGATTTTGCTATTCGACATGAGGAAAAAGTGGATTCGCTGGTTTTGATTGGCGCACAATATAAAGTTCCAAGTTTACTGATAGATTTTCAAAATCTTATCTTCCGTTGTATGCCAAACAAGGTTTTTGAAAGTATGGGACTATCAAAAAGCAGCACCATAAAATTGGCTCACTCTATGCGGTCATTGGATTTTACTTTGCAATTAAATAATATTCGTTGTCCAGTAACAATTTTGTGTGGCAAAAAGGATACTGCCAATCTAAAGGCTTCTAAAAGGCTAAAAGAATTGCTACCCCAAGCTACTTTGCACATCGTTCCAAATGCAGGACATGAACTCAATAAATATGCACCAAACACGATTGCAGAGATATTAAATCAGTAAATTTATCGTGCAAAAAATATAGTAAGAT
>PPYE01453831.1_pt1 | contig 30850 bp, 18 predicted proteins | sample 1559881 | NCBI WGS metagenome assembly PPYE01 (sample SAMN08240022, study PRJNA423297) | Human gut metagenome, whole genome shotgun sequencing project. | reverse complement strand
CACGCTTCATCGGGACATTAGTGAAACTATCTTCACGAGATGGTTTCTGAAGAGGTCTCTCCACGTGCTTTAATTCCCGGCGTACCTCCGGTATCGTTCGTTAATCATGACTATATAAAACTGGTGTAAAGTTATATATAATCACCTACACTTATTTTTTGCTCAAATATAGTTATATACATAAATACCAAGAAATCGAGGGGAGGGGAGATACGGGTAAGTGTCAGAAACTGCCGTCCCCGTGCAGGAATCCGCTACGGAATATAATAGCCTTGTCTTTAAGTTTCTGGACAGAATCCCATTCCCATTCACCCTCACAAGGCTTAACGACATACTTATTCCCCCATGTCTTAAACTTCCTCTCTATAACAAACATCTCTGGGTCTTTTAAGACATGGAAGATACTTCCGACAGGGAAATACTTATCAGTCCTCAATATAACACGATGATGTTTCTCGTCATATTCAGGATCGCCTACGATACGTGCCTTATAAAATTGGAAATCATTTAACGTCTGATCCACTGGCTCTATCCAATAATACCCCTTACCCATTGCAGTTTGTATTTAATTATCTATATTTGCGGTGTAGTAACTCATAATGTTTTAAGTGATTTTCAACCAAAGGGGAAGGGTGTCCGTGAGGATGCCTTTTTCATTCCCGCCCACCCTTCCTATGAACAAAAGATCTACCTCGAACAAATGTAATCATAATAAAGCTACGGTCAAAAAGAAACCCTATCGGTATTCTATTGCCGACAGGGTTCTCCAACGTTGTATCAAACTAAATCATATCACTCCATTTGATTGTGTCACCGACGAAGCACCGCACCGCCAGATACCTTACGAACGCCGTCCCTTCCGGGGCGTCAGGGTCTTCCAGATAAGCCAAGACAGCCTTGACTATTTTCTGGTCGCAATCCAATACCTTAGGAAAGTAGTCGCTATAGAACATAGCGAACAGATATTGGATATCTCCCCAAGTGGCGTTATCAGGTTTCTTGGCCCCGCATTTATCGAACATCTGCTTAGCGTCCTCCATCGTCCATCTTCTCTTGGACCCGTCGGCGTTAAGCATCTTGTCAGCGGCTTCCCTAGCCAGCTCCTTGGAAAAGTGATATCCATGGGTGTCTATATACCGCTTATAATCCGGGTCATCGGCGTCTGCTCCTCAGTAGTAACGACTCCTGCGTCCCCTGCGCATATACGGTTCGGTACCTTCGTACTCGTCACGGATGCCACGCTCACCGAACCATCCCCTGCGATACATCTCGTCCTCACGTTCATGGAGTCTCTCGCGTTTCTCAAGCTCACGCTCGTCACGTTCCAGCTCCCTCTCGCGTCTTTCAAGATCACGCTCACGGCGTTCTAGCTCATCCATTCTGCCGTCATGCTCCTTGCCATAGTGGTCGTATATTCCACCACCATAACCCATGTAAGTCCCATCCGAACGTCTGCTACGTCCACGGCCGCCTCTACGATCGTAGATCTCATCATCGTAGTCCTCATCGTGGCCGCCGCCTAAATCTATAACTCTCATCTTAACCTAATTTTTTAATTAACAACTCTTTTAGCTCATCGAAAGAGGATCCCATCCTATCGACTTTCTCCTCAAGATTCTTGATCTTCCGGTCTTGATCCTTAGTCTGCTTAAAAGCCGGATTGATTTCCTCAAGGATCGAATCACAAGCCTCTAGTGTCCTCCTATGCTTATCGATACTATCGAGAATATCGGAGCTGGTTCTCTTAGCGGCGTTAAGCTGGTTCATGATCGGATCGACCGAGCAGGCCAAAGTTATGTTATTGGACATAGCGACATCCCTGCTCTCCGGTACGACGTAGGTCATGGAAGACCCGTTTATCTCCACGGTAAGGTCTATCACCCTATCCTGTAGTTGCTGATATTGCCCCATCTGACCCATCTGGGGTTGCTGGAACCTAGGCTCGGACACGTTGACCACATTTCCCATCCTGAACACCGGAACATCGGACGTATCCAGCGTATATACTTGAAATCCTTTCTTTAAGTCTCTAAACATATCTCGATTTTTAAGCGGGAGGGAATACCCTCCCATTAGACATCCAATCTAACCTATTCCTCATCAACAGTCGTCTCCGACGCCGAGGCGGAAGTTGTAGGCACACAGCAATCCATGAGCCTCAATACACCCCTTACCTTATTGAAATAAACAAGGCGTTCGGTGTTGTTAACCATAGCCGCTCCGGTCACAGCCACGTTGATCGGGTTCACCACAGCCACGCCGGTTACCGGGCAGCATGTGTCATCACCTACCGTGGATACGGTGCTATTCGCTGGGACAGCTATCTGTACTGGCAATGTCTCGCCTGTTGTCGGAACCACCTGCCGGATTTTCAGCAGCAGAAGGCCCTCGCATGGCAAGGACAGCCATATCCTTGGGTTGATGCCGAAGATGGTGTTGGTAGTAGTCACTACCACGTTCTTCGTGACCAACTCATAAAGAGACCCTATTTTAGAAACACAAGCCATAATAGCCTCCTTCCTTTATAGAGTTAAATAGCGGCGTTTCCGTTGTTGCAGCATCCATTGTTGCACCCACATCCGTAATTACCTCCATAAAATGCTTGACCCCATCCATAAGTCTGGTAAGGAGAGCATGAAGGATAAGCCGGCACAGGGGTAGGTCTCAACTGGTTGATCAAATTCTGAGTCTGTTGCTGAGTCAACGCGGAGGCTTGGTAAGCCGACCTTTCATCACGCAACTGATTGATCGTATTCTGCATCTCACGCATTTCCAATTGACAGAATTTATCATTAATCAAGGTTGTTTGAGCATCAATCTTAGCGCTCAAGATATTGAACTGCGTAGTAGCCTGCTCACGATTGTTTGTCAATCCTTGGTTGATGTTACTCTGAAGAACATTGGTTTGCTCTAACGTCCGTAATTGATTGTCAAAGCCTTGCTGCGTTATCATATTTTGAGTAGCGCACGTGCTTTGGTTGATCAAAGAACTCAAATTGCAGCAGCAAGAGCTAATTTGATTACCGATCTCACAACCTTGTTGCTGTACGGCGTTAATAACAGCCTGAGAGGTCATACCTACCTGACCAGCTACCTTATCGATAGCGCCTTGTACGTTACAGATAGCGCTTTGCAATTGAGTGGTAGTACAGTTCAAGGCGTTAGCGATCTGCTCGATAGCGCTTCTATTACCTTGGATGGCCTGCATCAGTAGCTCACGGCCATAGTCGTTGTTCAATTGAGCCGGAAGACCGTTAGCGCAACAATCATTTCCATTACCACCAAAACCATTTCCGAAACCACGTCCGCCCCATAACCAGAACAGGACAATGATCCACAACCACCAACCGTTAGCCCCGCCGAAACCGTCTTGGTTGTTACGACCGTTCATCAAAGCCGCTACCAAGTTCGGATCCATCTTATTTCCGCCTATTAAATTGGCGAACATCCCCGGAATCATAGATAATAAACCGTTAGTGGCGCTTCCACTACCGGAACCCATACCGTCTAACAAAACGATTTTGTCTCCACTTGTACCCATGTCTATTTATTTTTGAATTAATAATAACCCCACCTGATGGCGGGCGTTACAAAGTCCAAAAATTAACAGCCCTAAAATCGTGATATGTGTCATCATCAAAGTACGTCATGTCTTGTAAATGGGATTAATAAGAACCGATACAAGACAAAAAAATCCGGAGCGTATCACTACGACCCTGATTCATCGCAAATCTATAAAATCCAATGTTTCAATGCTCGAAAGAAAACGTCTCACGACGTCAAAGAGAGATTAACTACACGAAAAATCTCGCATCAACTTATTTGTATTAGCAGTGTATTCATTAACTATCTTACTGGATGAAGGATTATCCTCTATCCTTGACAGGCGGTTATCGTCACTCCTTACCGTAACATCACCCATCCTTCGTACCACGCTTTCTTGATATGATGATGGATCGGAGTATATAAGATCATCGACGAACCTATATATTGATCCATCAACCGTCTCACCTATCTTCTCATATAAGCCGGATTGGAACGACACGAAATCATCATACCTTCCACGAGCCAAGAACGAACCGTCCGGTCTCGCCTCGGTATTCGAGGATGAGATGTTGGACATAACTAGCTTCTTTATGTTATCCTTGATCACGTCAATATCGGATCGAGAAGCCCCGGCAGGAACCACGCCAGCCGGCAAGTACGAGGGCCGCTCTATCCCGATATCGGCCAACATCTCATAGGCCTGATCGGTGTCGGTTATCGGGGCTGTGTTGTGGTACGTATTCCTACCCATATACAACATGCTCCTATCATACATATCGGAAGGGGATGTATTCCCGGACCTTACATACACCATCCTATCACCGGTAGAATAAGTATCCTGAACCTCGTATATCGGATTCCCTTTTCCTGTTATCCTATCAAGATCGGAGATAAAGCTATCGTATACCGAATTGCCGGCCTGTATGGAAGATAACATGACATCCAGCGACGCCATAAGATCACGGATATCCTCCGGTCTGGATATAACCATCTCATCGCTGATCGCCTCGCTTATATCCACGCCAATGTCGGCAAGATCCATAGCTATGTCATATAGACGTCCGGCAACGTCCTTGATGTCCTTAAAATCATCCATATCGATTATCTCCCCAACCTTATCCCTTAGACCCTTCATATCCTTAGGCATACTGATATACGGTGTGGTACTATTGAAGTACGAGTCGGTAATCGTATTTCCGTCCTGACTCCGAACCTCCATACGGGTCATATTACGATACGTGTCATACATCCGATCTGCGTAATCCTGATCCTCCTGATACCGGAGTGCCAAGGAAGGGTATGGGATGGAGGCGAAAGCCTGATCGAACTCCCGGCGGTCGCTGATACCGCCTACCGCCCTCATGATCGTATCCCTTACCTCTATTGGATTCAAGCCCCTTCTCTTTCCTAACGAGTCATATGTATCCTCATATATCATATAATCATCACCAAGGCCCGACTCGGAGGACAGGAAATACATATCCTTCTCATTAAGATCCCCGTCAGACATAAAATCGACAATCCTCCTCATCATACCCCTTACCCGATCATACTCCGATCGGTTAGTCATGATATTATCAATCTCATCAGCGTCATACATCCCCGATCGCTCAAGATTGTACCTATTGAGGAATATATCACCGCCTGAAAGGAAATTAGATACGATCATATCATTAAGATCATTGATATTATCGACGCCCAAGGAAGTAAGGGTATTATTAATATCCTTAACCTCGTCAGCCATGAAATTACCCACAGCATAATTCTTTTGTTTGATAAAGGACATGACATCATCATACTTAGGCTCCCCATTGCTATCTAAGTCGTATTCTGATGGCATGGACATCCAATCGCCAAAGAAGGACACGAAGTCGGGGGAGTAGGCCGTACCCCAGACCGATAAGGCCTGCTTCTGGTCGCCAAGCACCTCCATCGCCCTTTGGTATAATCCGGATGGTTGGTCGTTCGGGGCAAGGACATTATCTACCCTACCCTCCTTATTTTTTATAACATAACAAGATCGTCCCATTACTAAATCGTTTTGACACAAAGATAGAAAATCCCGTCTACTCTCACGAGCGGGCGGGATACCAAAATAACAACATTGTAACAAATCTTATGTTTCTACTGAAAAAGTACAAATCGTTTTGCCGATCCTCACGGACAGGCAAAAACTCAATCCTAAATTACAAAAAAAATGGAATTTATCGTTTAGCGAAAAATATCTTTATCCGATCTACGACACAATCCACTGAAATCCTTTATGGGTCACATAGACGGTGTTAGCTCCATAAAACTGTCGTATTTTCACCATTTGTGGCTAAAATCTCATAATCAATACCTTGCATAAACTGATCACTGTTTACTAAAGCCCAAAATGTAATCAGTCATATTCCTCTGTCATATATAAAGCATAGCTATATCTATCCTCTATCATTGTTACCACCTCCTTGATATCAGATAAAGTTAGTTTCTTTATCTCCATATTCCTACTATCCATTCTGACAAAAGAGTTCTTGAACTCCTGCTCGGTTATGGCATCCAACCTAAATAGATTATATTTTATAAGTAACTGGGTTACGTCAAATATCAGGATATTAAGATCAACATCATCCTTCAACTCACCAAGAAGATCACGCATCATGGCTTTGATAGCATCAGTATCAAGTTCCAGCTTCTCGGCTTCCCTCATCAACTTCTTAATGATGCCATTGTACTCGATTATGATATTAGCGTTATCATCATCGGTAGGCAGAAGAATATCCATCGTACATTCTATACCAACCTTATCACTAAGCCTTTTATTGAACTCAGTCATATAATCAAAAGCCTGATCCCTGCTTAATGAGTATGTATGATCAAGCAACTGCTTTTGTCTGACCTTGACAAAATAGTTACTGGTGTATAACATCATCAAGACCTTCACTCGCTGGATGCGTAGGTCTTGCATAATTTTCCGGTGTAAAAAAGCGTCTAGTTGCATCTACTAAAAAAGTCCCCACCGGGGCCATCACACACCCGACAGGGACCAACTTTTAAATATCTTACTCGTCAGGTGATGGACTGACGCCGCAAAGATAAGTCAAGATATTTTATCTAGCAAGGATCCTCCGCCTCTTTTTCTCCAGATACGACATTTCCGTCGGAAACCAAAGACTTGTCCTCGGCCGCCTTCGTAGGCGAGGCGAACTCCGATGGCAGATCCGGCAGGTTAGGGAACGAGACTTCCGTCTCCTCCTTGGATACCTTGTTCTCCTTGATACTCATCCTAAACTTAGGAGCTATGAAAGGATCGTTGTTAAGATCAATGTTGATCGTAACATCATTCATCAAAATATCCTCCTTAGTTCTGGAATCACCTATCCATCCTCTTACATCAGCGGTCATAGGCATCCTGCTAACCGCTTCCTTGACAGCTTCAAGCCGGCCTTTGATAACATCCACATCTCCCGCCAGCGGAATCATATATGTCTTATTATCCAACCCGGATCTGGCTATAGCGTTATTAAGATCCATTATATCATCAATACTTACGCCTCCGCCTAGACCCTCCGTAATCCTATCGGCCATCGATCCGATCATGGATGAAAATGACGATATATCCTGATTTTTCAATCTTACGGGGTACAGGTAATTTCTTCCATTTCCTGTCTTTATAGCTACGACCGGGATACGTGAATTTTTATAATTACCATACTTGTCCCTGACGATAGCCGTACAGAACGGGAATATGTTATACCTAATATTATCCTTCATCGTAACCTCCCCATTCTCTATATATCCTACGCTCTCGACTTTACCAACCGTCTCGTTGGTAAAATCATTCTCGGATACCATCAACGTCCCATTATCATCACTTATGCTAAAATTAGGTCTTCCCGGCAAAACACTGGTAACTGTACCTACGAACGGTATATCAATCTCGCCAGTAACAGATCCTATATTATCCCTATACAACTCAAAGGCCATACTCCTTAAATCAGCGTTACTCCCTTTTGAGTCTGGATCATTGGCTTTTAGCACCGAGACAAAATTACCATCGCTATCCACGATCTTAATAACCATATTATCAACCAGCTCTCTGTAAGCCGACTTAGTCTCATCAGAATTAGGGTCAACGGCGTTAAGGCTATTGTATTTATCATACAATTCCTTGGTATATGGATCTGACATATCCATCTTAAACCTTACCATATCACCCTTGCGGAGGCTAGCCGCTGCTTCCTGATTCACCGACTCGTTGTTAGATCCAAACGTATCACCCGTATAATAAGGGACAATAGATCCATCCTGCCCCTTGCGATACACCATGAACCAGTTGGAGGTCGATAAGGCGGTCTGCCGCCCCAATATGACACCAGTAGCGTTCTCGAAAGCCTGAGCGTCATCCTCGCTAATCATCCATCTTGAGTGGTTATCTGACTCTATAACAGTAAATATGTCGGTTCCGTTGGTGAAATCCATCACCCTCCCATTATCAGTATCAGTGGCATCAGATCTTTTAAGCCCAAGACCGTCCATAAACCTGTCAAGTCTCATTCCGCCAACCTCATAATACATGACCCCACCGATCTCTCTCTTCTGGGCCATCAACACCACCGGGTTCTGGGCGGCGTTAACTTCCGTCCTGCCGGTGGATGTCCCGGGTTCGCTCTCTGTGAGGACATCACCCATAGGTATGGATTTATCGTAATCCTTGACAGCTATACTTCCATTATCATACAACCTCATCCATTCCACGAATTGAAGAAGAGGATCATCAGAATAGTTATTGATAATATCAATAGCCTCATTAAGCTTATCCTGATCAATCTCATTGCCATTGTCAGCCTCATTCATAAGATCATTATAAGTCTTTATAGCTTCTTTGATCTGATCCTGATCAAGACCATTGATATTCATATCTACAATATCATCAACAGCGTCCTTGATATTATCATAAATATTATCATGGATCTTCAATCTATCTATTATCGATCTAGCCTTATTGATCCTTGAAATAGGATTATCCCCAAACCCGTTAACTAGACTATCGACACGAGGCTTGTTATTATCATATATCTGTCTCTCCCTAGGAGATAAGACATCCTCATTACCGTTCCATATCTTTATAGCTATATTATTGATTCTATCGTCAGAAGGATTTATGATATCCTCATCATCAGGAACCCTCTCGACTATATTACCTTCATCGGTCTTAATCTCGTTCTCCATAGATCTGGCTATCATATGATTATATGTCTTGAACATAAATGCCCTTAGATATATCAGCCTCTGAGTTAATTAACGTAGTTAATTTCCTCTCCAATGCGATCCTATCCTCTGTTAATTTAAGAAGCCTATCATTCTCCTTGACCAACCTAGCCTTATCAGATTCAAGAGCGTCCTTCGACGCGACACTTTGTTGAAGCCTCAAGACATTCTTCTCCATCCTCTGTATATCATCCGTAAGCTTCCTTAATTCTTCAAGATCCCTGCTCGAATCAGGATTAAGACGAGAATATATATCAAGAGCGGGACCTATATCCGTATTGTATATCCTTCTTAACTGATTGGCTATATCGTTCAAATTATCCTTCGCCTCAAGGCCATTATAAGCCATATTGGAGATATAGGCGTTAAACGACCTATTGGATATACCATCGGTAAGGGAGTCGGCAAATCTGCTGGCCATAGTAAAATTATCAACCTTCTTATTGAACTCACTGATAAGGTTGGACTTATACTCATTTACCCGCTCATCCGTCATATTCATATCGGAGGCTATATCGCTATTAGGTATAGACTCGATGACTGCCTTGAAATTCTCCTTAGTATCATCTAACATCCCCATTTCCTGATCATAACGAAGACGGTTGAATACGGCATCACTAAAAGTCTTATCTACGATTCTAGAATTAGGTATATCGTCAGCGTTATTATCCGTACTTAAGCCTGATAATTGAGCGTTAAGAGCCATACTGCCACGAATAGCACGGACAGCGGCGGTGGTCAAGGCGCCGGCATTGGCGTTGTAGGCCTCCACCATCCCCTTGTTCCGGGACATGTCTTGACTCCATTCCTTTATACCACCAATAGTTTTTACTCCCATAAACGATCCGATAATCATACCGATGCCGATCTCCTTCCAGCCCTCATTAGATCCATAGGTCTCCTTAAACCCGTTCTTTATAGCTTCCATATAACCTATATTCTGGCGAATAGCCATGGGATTGTATCTTGATTCCACCCAATCCTCCGCGGACTTGCTGGACACACCTTGAAGACCTTCCTCGAACAAACCCTCAGATACCGGTCGCTTAATGATATTAAACGTATTACCAGCTATTTTCTGCCATTTCTTTGGTGTTATAGCCCTTAGTGCACCGTTATCCATTCTCTCGGCTCCTACGCCAAATATATTGCGTTTTATGAACTTATCCACGCCCAGATCCATGCCAAACATATCACCGAACATAGCTATGTTGGATAATGACAATATGCCGACGTTTGCGGCGAATACGGCGTTAGCGGCATTGGCATTGTCAGCCCTGAACCTCATAAGCTCCTCATACGGGACTTCCCTCCCGTAAGCGTTACGATAAGATTGCCTGAAATTCTCCTCGGCCTCCATCAACATACTTCTGGCTTCCACTGAAGCTTCCCATGAGGTAGACGTACCAAGAAATAGGGCGGCATCCAGCCCCTTGCCTACCCTCTGCCCTATACGGGCGGCCCTAAGGTAAGCTCCGAATGCTTTCTTGGTGTCCGAAGCGGCCTTGCCTATCCTAGCTAAAGCCACCCCAGCCCTAGCTCCGGTACGAGCAAGGTTCATCAGACCGACCCCGGAATATACGGCGGATGATAACATGGCGCCAGCGGTAAAAGCCAGACCCGACAGAAAGTCATTAGACCAGAAGTTAGCCGTAGTCATACTTTGAAGAAAGTTCATGTCCCGCTCCTCTCGATTATAATAATGAGCTAGACCATAATCCATCTTCTTATCCTGATCATCTAACCATCTAGTGAAATCATTATCAAAAACAGCATTGAAATTACCTTTGGATACTCCGGCATAAATACCATAAAAAGGCTGGATAACGCCTCCTAATCCGTACAAGGCGGTTTTTCCGGCAAGCTTACCCAATCCCCTCATCCATTTCTCAGTCCTACTCTGGGTTTTTGATAGACGTGTATCATTATCTACACCGGGTATATAGGACTCGTATTTGGGTATCCACGTTCCACTACTTAATCGATATCTTGAATCCTCTAACGATATCTCCGGTCCAGTAAGATTAAACCTACCCTTATAGCTCTGATCAGACGCCATATATCCCAAAGGGGACATATGCTTCATGTTATCATAATAATTAGTCTTTACCGTATTCTTGATCCTCTCTGATAATGACGGTATCTGGGACTTTGATCTCTCGGAAGCGGAATACGGATCCAATACCGGAGGCAGGTCACGATCCGGTATATCATAGGGATCCGTACCAATAGCCTTTATATTATCTACGTTTATGGTAGGATATCTGTACTTCTCGGCAAGATCCTTTCCGTTAGAGGTATTATTATAGATTTCCATTGTTTCCATTATTTCCACTATTTCCGTTATTCCTGTTTCTTATCTCCTGATCAATCATATCAGCTATGGGCGAGATGAAGCTCTCGAAATCATCAGTAGTAGATCTTCCCTCGCTCCTCCAATACACCTCATTCTCCTTGCTAAGTATCTGTTGCCATGCCATGACCAAATAATACTGCGGGCAGAAGTCGATCTTCCTTGCTACCTCATCAGCATAGTTAACGCCATCCAGATCAATTGAATACAACGGGGTATTACCCTCTCTAGCCCCTCCTTTGCTATATATATCAACATTTATCCCAGAAGAACCATTATTATACTTATATCCGGAAGCCCTTAACTCGTACATAGAAGCGTTATCGAACAACACGTCAGTAGCGATCATCATCTGATTCTTCCTGATATTACCGTCATTTATATTCGTAAACATATCTATATAAGGCATCACCGTGTCCTTGGCCCCGCTAGCGTAAGCGAATGGAGCTACCAACAATGACTTAGCCATCTTCCCATAAGCGTTGTTGCTTGAGCTGGCGAAAGATATGGGTACGACACCGGAATCATAGGTCTCGGACGGGATGCTTACATCCTCTTTGTAGAAAGTAAGTCTATTCGCAGCCAGATCAGCCTCGCTTACCTCAACAACAGATCGACCATCACCTCCATTATTGCCAATGATCTGATAATTACCATCACCTATAGGGGATATGGTAAACGTTATCTTCGTATTGGCATTATCCTTATCCTTAGGAATAAAACCGCCACCACGGGTAAATAGGTCACTAACCTTTATATAATCTTTCTCTTCTTGACTTTTAGACGGATAATCACCGGAGAAGATATACTCACGCTCGGCATACTCATGACGATATTGTCTCAGGTAATCCTCGCCAGCACGTTTAGCGTCATCAGCGATCCTACCTAAATCCCCACGACTCCATTTATGTCTTAATAAATCATTCCTCTCTTTATGAGCCTCATCATATATAGCGGTAGCGACAGCGATCGCCCTGTTATCCCCGGCAAACCTATCTCTTATTTCCTCAATGTGCTTATTCTTACTAGCCCCAGATACGGCAAGAGACATTATAGATTCAATATCATCAAGCGAAAAAGACGTTCCCATTAAATCATTCACACGATCCAATAAGACACCTGATTGACCCGAATCCATTGATACATGAGGCATTTCTCCTTCAACACCGTAATTAATAGTATTTATATTATCATTTAACAAAGAGCTGTAAGCGGACAACTTACTCCAATCATTTAATGTTATATCGTTTATACCATTTATATCAAAAACCTTATCGCCATTGTTATTAATATCTCCAAGATTGAATGTGCCGAATCCATAACTAATATCTATACCTGACCCACTGTCCGATCTAGCTTCTCTCTGAATTATAGTATCAATACCATCCAAAACAGCATTGCTCGCCTTATTGAATCCATCATTGATCTTATTATACTTCCCTCTTTGGGTATTTAATCCAAGAAGCTTCAAATAACTATCCTGACCATTGTAATCAAGCAACTCGTTCCTTGACCCTCCATTGGCCTTGAAATAAGCCATGATAACCTGATCGTTATCCATATCCTTGACCACGTTACTATTCTCAGGATCAGACGCCCATGCGTCGATCTTCCTTCTAGCGTCATCTGATAATGACTTAACGAAATTACCCATGCCGGTAGTCACCGCCTTCTCGTTGGCTATGAACCCGTTCATGAACTCATCGCTTATGCTCACATCGTCAAGGTTTGCGCTCTTGGTAACCACGGTAGGCCCGGTCGTGTCATCACCTCCATTCTCCGACTTACCCGATTTGCTGGCTCTCATCAACGCTGCTTTCTCCATGGCTAGATTATGCCTTTTTGTCTCATTAAACTTAGCTCTCTCCATCATCTGCTGATTAGCCTTGAAATAATAATCATCAACACCCAACGTCTCGTATGAGTTATTATAAGACCATCTCAGCCCGACGCCACGAAGGAACTGCTGTCGTACCATGAACATGCCGGCTCGCTCCGGGCTGTAGTTGCTACCGATAACGCCCTCGGCCTCCTCCACGAAATCATTTCTCTGCTTGATAATATCCGCCAGCTCCGACTCCAACTTAGCCCTCTTGGCCTTGTCATTGCCAACGCCCTTTAGCTTGGCTCGTATGGATTCTTCCTTGACACTGAAATCATCAATATACCCTTTAAGGAAATCTGAGGTGCTTTGAACATTAAATAAGTCAGGATTCGTTCTAGCCATATATCTTCCCTCTAATTGCATCTGAGCCTTACCGTTCTCAGATATAGAAGCCATGGCTATATCCCTGACCTGAGCGTAACTCATCTCATCTATATACATCTCACGCATCTCGCCCGTCCTGTTGCCATTGGCATCAGTCACCGGTACATTGACTTTCTTCCCCTTGTTAAGGGAGATGAAATTCTTCATCTTCTCATCAATCTCAGCGTGGTAATCCGTATAAGGGGTATAATGTATAGGATTAAGACGTGTCCCTACCTGACCGTCATTCATCCAAGCCACGGCATCCGCAAAAGCCTCAGCCTCGTTTATAGGACTATACATCTTGGGATTGTTCAGCTTCATATCCTCCATCTTCTCGCTAAAAGCCCGGATCTCCCTAGTACCGGCAATAGCATTCAACACACGGGTATCCAGAGCTTCTCCAAGACGAGCCTGTATGCTTCTGGCTATACCGTCGGAAGCCAAATTAGATTTACGATACACGTTATTCACGTCCTGTATCAGCCCATTTAACCTATTCTGAAGATATTCCCTATCCTGAGGTTTTATAATGTCAGAATTGATAATATAATCAGCATACTCGTTTATAGCCTGCCGATTGGTATCTATCTTCTGCTGCATGTACCCCATCCCCTGCATCATAACATCCATGTTGTAGGGTGATACGTACTTGCCGTAATTCCTTAATATACTATATTGTGAAGCCATCCTTTATCCTTTCTTGCCTTTAGTTACTTCCTGAGCGGGATATAATCTCCTATAACTCAATATATCTCCTTGAGGATCAGCGATCAACTGCCCATTAGGACCGATCTTTACATCCCCGAATATAGACCTTAATGTATTCATGGTCGTAGCCGTATTCCACTTCTGCTGGATCTCATCATTTACGCTATCGAAATACCTAGCCCAGTTCTCGTCATTAATAGCCAATCCCTGTAATATACGTTGCTGGTAAGCTTGGCGTTGGGCTATATTCTTATCATACGTGTCAGCCCATGACCGAGCGTTGACATTATCAGCCCAAGTTCTTTGAGCCACGTTCCCTTGTTCTACCTCATTTATATACTTACCTATATTGGAACTCATGATAGCCTGTAGGTTGGATGATAAAGCCCCTCTCTGGGAATCCGGGACATTACCCATCTGATCCAATTGTGATTGGAAAGCACGATTGGCCTCAACCATATACTGATCAGCCGATCTCAACACCGGATCCACGGTAGGAGCGTAATGCCTTTCCAGACCTTCCGTTGTCACGGCTCCCGGAGTCATCCTGAACACCTCAGGAAAGTCAAGGCCGCCACCCACTATATTCCTGTTTCCGTTACCATTATTAGTCTTACCGGTGTTAGTACCAGTATTGGTATTGGTATTAGGGAGTGTATTGGGATCAATCAGCTCAGGCATATCCAGTTTAACATCAGGTTCCTCCACATCACCTATATCCATAGGACCGGGAGCCACCTTATGAGGATCAAGTATAAAATCAAGACCTTCCATTCCTTTCATGGATCTCAATGCCTGCATCTTAAGCATATCCTCCCCAAGGATCTTATTAACAATATCTTTATTCTTGTCAGAAAATAGTTGACTGAAATGAGTGATACCAGCGTCATTAAGAGCTTTATGTTGATCCTCTGTAACTACATCCAAACCAATCATAGGACGAGATGACGAATATTGACCAAACTTATTATCTCTCATTCTATCATGATATGCGGCCTTCTTGTCTTCCGGGTAATTACCTTGGCTATCCTCGCCTCCAAAGGAAACGAGTGTCGTATAATCCCGAAGCGCCTCTGCGTTGGCGATGATCGGGTTCTCCGCCGTGGCCAAGCCCATCCACCCACCAGTAGTGCTGTATATAGCATCCTGAAGAGCCTTGGCGGCAGTAGCCTTCGGAGCGCTCATATAAGCATCATAAGCCAAAGGCATGAACGTCTTATAATACTCCAGTCTCTCATCGGTATTAATACCGCCATAAGAGCCATCCTGACCCTGACGCTGATACCCAAACGTGTTATCCTTATTATTGTACTTGTTCTCTACGGGACGGAAAGTAAGTAGGTAATCGAATAAAGAACTACCACCTTTCTCCATCTTCTGACGAATACCAGCTACTTTCTTAAGCAGCTCTTTCTTAGCCTCAGCTACATCATCTTCTGTAAGACCATATTCTTTCATGGATCTGGATATGATGTTATCTATCTCACCTCCCTTGGCAAAATAAGTATCCTCATCCTTCTTCATCTTCCGGTCTTCCTGCTCCTTGTATATGACGTTAGCGAAGTCCGTAAATCTTCCTTCTAAGCCATTAACCGTCTCGTTACTGTCATTTATAGCCTTGGATAATACAGAAGCGTTTAAACGCCTTGTATTCTCGTCATCTATCTTATCGTTCTTCTTCAACTTATCCAAAGCCTTCTTCTGATCATCATAAGCTGATTTAAGACCTATCTTAGCCTTATACCTATCCATTAACGTGGCGTACGTATCCTTTGGCGTAGCCTTAATACCATACGTATCCCTAATGTATTTAGCGAAATCCGACTCTATGGTGGTATCATCGGTAATAACCTTCGTACCTTCCTCCAAGGAAACGGGGGTTCCACCATCGGCGTGCTTCTGCCCCATAGCCTCCATTGGCGCCTCTCCGGGCTGCGTCACGTACTCACCCTTCTCGACCTCTACGTTGGCTTGATCTTCCATCGACTTAGGTAACGGATACAGGTACTCACCGGTAAGGCTTCCGCTATCGAACCTATTATTAGGTCCTAGATAAACACCCCCACCATCCTTGTACTGCATCTGGGATTGCCTTCTTTGTCTGGCCTCACGCTCCTGAGCTAACCTGATATTGGTACGAGTACCTTTCTCTGACGCTATCCCAGAAACCACGTTACGAGCCAACCCCATGATACCACTAATTCCTGAGGCTATGGTGGTTATCGTATTAGCTGTTTTAGCCCCAGTGGATAAATCACCATATCCCTCGCTTCTCATACGCCCTATACCACGACCCATCTGAGTGAATCTAGACCCTATATCATCAGCGCCATAGTAGGGGATGGTGGTAAAATCAAAAACATCCGTCTCGCCTGAACCGGTCTTAGACTTATCAACATCGTTAACAGTTATGTTATTAAGCGTAATACCATTGTCCTGATAATTCTCAGCTATACGCTGTAAACTACCCTTGAAGCTAGCCGGAAACACATTATCCTGATCAAAAGCATTAGCGTATTTAGTCCTCAACTGATCTGGAGTATCCAAAGAATATATCCCTAGCGGATTGACCGGCGCGGGTAATCCTTGGTTGGTATTCACCAAAGGTTCTATACCTAACCCTTGTATACCGTCCATATTACCAAGCATATACGACCCGACTTCCCCGGCCTCTTGATATTTAGGTATCTTCCTCTTGATTACGTATTTGCTCATGTCTAATTAATTTCGTTCTGACACAAAGATAATTTAAAAAAACAGAGACTCATCATTTCGCAACGATGAGTCTCTCAGCAAATGCTATTATTATGTACAGAATTAAATTCTTTTTATGAATAATGATCCTATAGCCTTAACCAAATCATAGAAACCGGCAGAACTGAGACCTACAGCCACTCCATATAATAGAGCCTCCCACCATTCACTCCCTATAAGCAATGGAGACACCTTTAGTAGCCACGCTAATATACAAACCAGCATACCTATGACTACGGCGGATAGGACTTTAGCCCACTTATGGGTGTCAATATACGGCACAACCTTGGCTAGTTGGGTAGCTGACATCGTAACAAAAGCCATGATACCGGTAAAGGTAGTTAGATCAATGGTGATAGTCCCTTCTGATGGGATTACCTCTTGCGCCATCAAAGCGAACGGCGTCAATAACATAGCAAATAAAAATAACAATCTTTTCATATCTAAAACGTTTAATTACTTCGCAAATATAGCATTAATTCTGAGTTCTGCTCATACCCTTTATATTCAGCATCAACCCCGGTATCATATTAAGCACCAACTGCCTTTTCGCCTGCTCCCTACGCATACGCTCAGCTTCCGCTATCTGCGCCTCTGATTGGGGATCGTTCTTGATGTTATTAGCGATATCCTCTATAGCTTTCCTGTTGGCGCCTGATTGAGCTAGCATCTTATATAACAGGTCTTGACCTTCCTTCTCCCACCAGCTATCCATGGAAGAGCGGGAAGCCAAAGAAGGATCGGCAGGGGCTACCGTCTCAGGTACGGGCTGCTGACCTCCGTCCCCCGTGCCCGAATCCCGCTGTCCGAACTCGTATCTCATTGGCTCGTTCTCCGGGACACCATACCTATTAGCGAACATATCAGCGAACTCAAATCTCTTCTTATTTCTCAAGGTCGATCCAAGAGGCCTACCGTATCCTTGATTCCATGCCACGGTAGCGTCCTTGTAGTTGACAGCGTTATCGAAATCGGATTTAGAATACATATAATAGTTATACTCATTCCCCTGAGCATCCTTGTCAAAGAACTTTCCTTGATTGATGTAGTTCCAACCTAACCCCGGGACCTTGCCTTGATACTCATCCACGAGATAATCCAACTGCTGTATCAATGTCGGTTTCTTCCCATACCTGCGCTGTAGCTCCTTCTTCCTCGGTCCAAGCCATTGTTGGATGCCAAAATCACCGGCGACTCCTAGGGCTTCGGTGTCCCCTCCGGACTCGGCGGCGATGTTCGATAGGATGCCGATAGCTTGAGTTTGTGGTATCCCTTTCTTTTCTGTCAGATAGTCCCATATCTCATCATACACAACCATCTTACTATCCTCTGATCTACTAGGATCAATAACGTATTTACCAGCACCATAATCTCGTTCTGTATTTACCGGACCTCCATCCTCCTTATCCTCCAACTTATTCTTAGACATAATAGCGTTACGGATAAGAGCATCCTTCCCGCTTTCCAGAAGAGGATTATGATCCTCAAACGACCCTCTCTCCTCAAACTTATCGCCTATAGCGTCTAGTACATTTGTGGCTACGTTTACAGGAAATTCCTGATCGTCACCATGAAAATCGTATACGTCATAGACACCTAACCTTCCATCCGGACGCCTATAAATTGTAAAATTACCAAATCCTGACAATGGGGTAAGATCACCAGCAGCTTCGGGATAAAAATCGTATTCAGAAAAAACCGTAGGCTTTCCAGATCTTACCGAATTACGATTCTTCTCAAAAACATCTACCCATTCTCTAGACTTTTTCAAAAGCTTCAGCCTACCATAAGCATCATCTGTAGCCGGCTTATCAGAGCCATATATTTCTTGCTCCGTATCATGTATTTTCTTATCTAACCTCTTTATCTCATCCTTAGTGTCACGATTGAACATCTTCTCAATATCAGTAATGACATTATCAGGAATCCGTATCTCCTTATTATTGCCATCTAGATTATTAGGTTGAGATAAAAATCTCGCCCATAGTTGATCGCTATATTCATCAACGTTAGCCTTCCCGTTTCTGCCATATATAAACTCATTGACCTTGTCAGGGAGGCTAGCATTTGAGGCTACCACATCAGGGGTGACATTCTCGTACAACCTTCTTCTTATGGCATTACCTATAATATCCTTCAAATATGAAGCCTTATCAGATACATCCTGTCTTACGCCCAATGGCTCATCACTAATAAGTCCACCATCACCATATTTAACCTTGAAATCAAAATTACCAATATATTTCTTTACGTTATTGATATAATCATTATCATCAGGAGAAGCCTTGCCGTTATTCAATAACTTTCCCTTACCCATCCACTTATAAAGCAAGGCGTCGAATTTGTCTATATCATTACCTTTATTATCCTTAAAACCACGACCTACAACCTCGTTCTTGTATATAGACGCCAAACGCAACATGGTAGCTATACCTGAATTATATGGCTTTAGGATATTCTCCTTATCTATACCAAACTTATCATATATCTTCTTTGTCTCATCATTATCACCTTCTATCTTTATCTGTGTTATACCCTTCGAGTTATAAGACCTGTCATTCCATCCGTCACCCTTGAGCAATGATCTAAATCTTTTGGCTATATCAACACCGAAATCCCCGATAGCCTGTTCCCCGATATATCTGGGAGATACTCCAAACTTTGTCTCCTGCTCAGCAATACCCATGGCCAACATAGCCATCCTATCATAAGTGTAGCTATCGATATCGAACTCACTCATGATACGTTCCTTGTTAGATGATATGGCATCACCATATTCCTTCATATTACCCAGTTTATCCATTTTAGCTATATTATCAATAGCTGATATAACACCAAGAAACGCGCTATTAGAATTTGTCCCATCCTTTGGATCATAAGCATCATAAATCCATTTAGGTAAGACATCTGGTGATATGTCACTATTCTTGATACTTATATTTAAAGGTCTAAAATCCTTATTTATGTGAACATTGTAATCATCCCATAGCTTCTTCTCTCCGGAATCCTCACCATAAGGATTATCCGCTATATAATTAATAGATCCCTCACGAATGACAAATCTACTTCCCTCTTTCTCTGGAAGCGTATAAATAAAATCACCCTTCTTTATAAAATTATACAACTCATTCCCTGTATCACCAAGAAGCCTGATACATCCATTAGAGCCTCTTCCGGCAGAGGCCTCGTGGTGCATAGACGAAGCTATGTTATGATCCCATTTACCTGTCTTAGGATTAAACCTAGCTCTCTGAAACGATTTTCGACCATGATACTCACCTATACCTGATACTCTTGTTATACCGGCTGGGGTAGACATATTACCTGCCCCACTGACAAGTTTCCCATTCTTTGTCTTTGTGTATGTATTATAATCATCACCGGAGGCGCCGGTCCCTATATTGTTAGTGCTATAAAGAATATCTCCATGCGGCGAATAAACCGTCAATTTTTTATTCTTTTTATCAACAATAGCGTAATTAGATTTATGATTAGCGCTCTTGATTATATCCTCATCGCTCATCCTATTGATCTCGGTCTCTCTGGATACTATCTCCATCAAATCATGATCCTCTTTCTCTATTGACAGCGATGGGTCTGAAACTCTTATCTTATCACCTATCTGTATCTTGTTGATATCAGGGATATCCCTATTCCACGACGCAATATCGTCTAAAGATAATCCCAATCTTTTGGCTATGCCCCAAAGAGTATCGCCTTTAGATACGGTATATACCTCTCCCCCATCGGCCTTCCGTTCAATCTTCTCTCCCCATAGCCCATATTTCTCCCTAGGCCATATGCCGTCTATGGCATCCACATAACCAACGGGATACTCCCCTTCCAGACGCCGGCTCCGCCGATCGTCCGCCGAGTATAGGGCGTTGGACAGCGGCTGCGCGATATGACCCAGCCCCTTATCCTTGGATCTCGACATGACATCCACCACAGTCCGATATATAGGCCTTAATTTCTCAGGCAGATATAATCCCGCCTCATCAACCAGCTCACCTATCTTCTTATTTATGCCCCTGAGGCTGAAATTATAATTACCCATGCCATTATTCAACGGGGACAACGTACCTCTTATCCCATTCATACCTTTAACTGCGGCTCCTCCGCTAAGGATATCAAACTCCGGGGATACGTTTCTCAAAGGACTATCATCCATACCCCTGAAATACATAGGACGCTCGCCTCTTACGACACGATCAAGATCCTCCTTATATAAATCCCTTATCCACGATGGGATTTCCTCCGGTTTATTCTTCTTAGACATATATTACGTTTTTCACAAAGATAACCATAATATCACAAGCCTAAAAACACGAAACGGGCACATAATAAATCATGTACCCGTTTATACGCTAATGCATGTGATAAGCAGCCAAGGCTCCTTTAGCTTTCTCCTTAGACTTGTACTTAGCCGGCCATAATTTACCGGTCTTGTTACTGACCACTCGCCAATCACTCCCTACTTTCTTGATACATCCTGATTTCGGGCATTTGCCCTTCTTTTTACTGCTAGTTTTCCCTGCTGCCATAACATCAAATATTTAAAGGTATATAATCACCTCAATAAACTTTCTCATCGTTGCTAAACCAACGTACTATCATCTTGAACCGGCTCTCAATGTCATTCACGAACCTAGCCAAGAACCAATCGCCACGAAGACGATCCCGCCACCTCCGATGATAATCGACAGCCCTGGGGTCGATCTTACGGTCAATGTCATTCACATCCTTAACCCATATCGGAAGATTGTTCGTATCGTCTTTGACCTCGTTAAAATAGTCATTTATATTTATCTTCTGATCAACCTCCGTCACCAGTATCTCACGGCTATCGTCATTGGTTATAGGATACCTTAACCGCTGGCTCATATCGTTCTTGTCGGCGATAACCATCCGAAGCTCACCGCTGTTGTTGGTATCATTATAAAACCATGCCTTATTAAATCCAGTAGTCCTAAGAATTTGGTAATTAACCTCATCCTGATATCTTCTGGCATCCATCCGATATTGGTAGTTGGTGAGGATCTTATTCACGTACTGCTCACGTACCGGAACCTCTATAACAAACGGATATAGCTTACCATAAAATACTTGATACGATTGGTTGGTCAAACCATGAGACCATAAACCTATCTCCTGACTTTCACTTGAGTAGTTCTTTCCGGACTGGAAATAATGCTGGTGCTCGATATAATAATCAGGGGTGTAGGATAAATATGATTTCCACTCACCCTTCAGGCAGTTATACCCAACGGTGAACGAGACGTCCGTGAAATGGCTGGTGTCCTGCAACTCCACCGCCTGTCCGTTCCTGTAGAACCGGCCGCCACGGAATTGGTACTCGCTCGGATTCCCTACCGGTATATAATCTTTCTTGGTTATCAGAACCCTCTTAAACCTATTATCCCAACCCATGGACAACCCTATACCAAAAAACTTGTTATCAATATCATAATAAGACAACTCGGCGTCCGTATCAGCGTTATATATCCGGCTACGGATGATCTTCATCTGAAGATGCTCCTTAAACCAGTTTCTAAGCCCCGGTGTGACCTCCGTAAGATTCCTACCATTAGAATCTACCTTAAACACCTGACCACGCCTTAAATCGACCCAAAAATGCCCAAACTCGCAACTGATCATATCCCGACTCTGGGTCCCGGAATATCCTAACGTCGTATTATTATACTCGATACCACGAGAGGCGAAAAGACCACCTGTCCCTAGTTCGCTATTCTCCGGGGATATTCTCTCCGCCAATACGTCTATGGCGTTATACAGCCCTACCTGATTCTCGAAGCGAGCCAGTATCTGATCCGACTCTATCCCTTTCATGCTTATAAGCTTTCCGAACGAGGTCTTGAACTCATGGTAATCCATAGGCTTGTACGACAGCCAAGGATCGGTCATGCCGTTCTCCGACACGTCGGCGGTGCTCCATATGACGCCGTTGGGTCTTTGGTAGGCGCAGTCCCAAAAATTGCTATCATACGTCTCCGGCAACGACCTTCCGCCTAGCGTAAAACGATTCTTATACACAGGGCTCATCTTAAACACATTATCCCTTGATATAGGGACATTACGCTCTTGAGTCCATGATATATAATCCCCTACCTCCGGATAGAATCCCTCGTAAGGCTCAGGCCCGGCTATACGGAAATTGCAATTGATCTCAGACTCCACGAGGAACTGAGGTATACCATAGAAGTATAAGAAGAAACGACCGCTAAGATACATATCTCCGGTCTTGCAAACCATCTCATAAGCGCTCTTCCGGCTAGGGAAAGAGTATAGCGATCCGGTATCCGTATCGGTCTTATTAAGATAATCCTCCCCGGTATCGTAATTGACGAAATAACGGGGATACCCGATGTTTCGATAATCGTAATAAGGGAATGGTATCATGTCTCCCTGACCAAACTGAGTCAAGTAAAACATAGGCATCTTCCTCTTAAGCGAGAACCTTGATATAAACACATCTCCTCCAAAAACAGGTTTACGCTTATCCTCATCCATCAACCCGCAACCACCTAACGATACCCACCTGATATCCTCTATCTGCCCGTATTGAGCCGGAGAATATTTCTTTATCCTCATATAGGGGCAGGATACAAAAGATTCACGTGTCATAAAATGAGGCGTCATACCAGCCACCTCATCGTTACGAATATTACACTCATCCTGAATACGGCTGGTATCGTAACTTGAAACCAACTCCGGATATTCAAGCATATACTTATCCATACCAAATGACATGAACAACGAATGCTCACGATCGAGGTTGTTTATGATAATAGGCTTACCACCTACGGTTCCCCCTTGTGACGAGATGTCTGTAACCGGATACAACCCGCTCTTGATATATTTGGCCGTTGACAATCCACGTAGCTCCGACGCCCCTATTTTTTGGTAAAATAAATTATAATGAGCGACAGAAGTATAATAATAAGCATAGTTCCGTCTAGGTCCCCTATCTATCAATGCCGTTAACCACTGATACCTGTACTTGCCTATATCCACCACGGACTGGGCTGTGGCCTTGGCGATACCCGTAGCCAGACGGATAGCCGTCAGCGCTATGCCGACAGGGTTGGCTAAAAAGAACACGCCTCCACCGACATATTGCTGTGAAGCCGACTGATATGTATACTCAGCTATAGCGGATATTAAATTAGCCATAGCCTCCACCGTAGCCAATGATGTTGCCATACTGTAAGCCTTACTCCCTAATATCGTCCATTTAGGGTGATCCTCCACCTCCCTGAATATACCTGAGGATTTACCTAATTGATAACCATCAACAAGGCACTCGGTGGGAGCGTCAGGCTTGTTAAAGGCAATATCAGGACTTAAGAATGAATACCAGATATTACCCTTCCTGTTAAACGGATGCGTTATAAATTTCTCACGATTAATATCCTTATAGATATACATATCATCAGACAAATCGTTGTAAGGGTAATTAGGATAAAGGTTAGCCGATCCGTCGGGATCATCGTACTTAAACATATCATAAGCCAGACCGGTTCCGATAACGCTCTTATCCAACGTCCTATCGCCCCTATACAACTCATATCCTATTATAGAATCCCTTCTAGCCTTATCTATAAGACCGTTCTCTACCGCTATATCCAAAAACTCATTAACGATATCGTCATCAAGCATCACCCCCATAGGATAAATATAGGAGTCAACTCCATATTGACCGGTCAGCTGAGACGGATTACCCATGAAAGGAGCGACAGAGTTATCCGGAAACTTGTAATGACGTATAGGTCTCTGACAAAACGTGGTTGACGTATTGGGGTACTCAGCGTTATCCCCATTACCGGTGAAATAAGACTTACCCCCAACGGATTTAGGAGACCCATAGTATTTCGTCAAAGAATCTATTATATCCTTCCTCTTTGATCCTCCCGATGATATCCCGATCTTACTTGAATCATACAACTCAAAATTAGCCGGATACTTATTGGCAGACTCCCAATATCCGAAATCACCATACTGATATGGTCTGGGAGCGCAGTCAGCGGGTTTATCTCCACATGAGACACATTTCGCCTCATAGGTAACAAATCTCCTTAATTTCAATTCTTTCGTGAAGAAGAACACGTATTTCACCTCCAGTGGCCGAATGCCAAAACAGAACGGGGCGGGGAAGATGGCGGTGCCGGCCGTATAGAATCCGGCAAGCTCCTTCATGTCCTGCCTCATGGCGAAACCGGTGAAGAACACGCATACCGCAGGCTCGATGCAAACATATATCTTATGGAAAGTAGTCTTGTCATCATTCCAGAACAAGTACTTTGGCATCATAAATATCTTATGATCCACGTAATTCACTATAACACCTTTCTTGGCATCATTAGCCAAAGGATTAGGAGCCACGGTACCTTCCTTGTCCGAGAAAAACGTTATACGAACCTTATTGTATGATGATGAGTCGCCGATCGGATAATTATAGTTACCCATCATCTCTATATACATAATACCGTTATCAGGATCGGATAAACCACTTATGTATTTCTCATAATCCAACTCCACCCATCTGGCGTATGAGGATACATGTGGATAGAACTTGAAATAAGTCAAGTTGCTTCTACCGAACCAATTGGTCTTGGCGTCAATATCATTCTGCACAGACACACGACCTTCCCAGTCAGTAGTTATACCGGTATTGAACTTAGAATTATCACCATCGCCAAAAAGACACATGGCGTTCTCGATACCAAACTGACTCTCGTATTGGGGAAAATAAGCCTCCATCGTATCCATCAACTTATCAAGCATCGTCTCTGTATGATGCTTACCTTCCCATCCGTCATATTGAAACAAATACGTGCACTTACCCAATGACCTACCTCCTTGGAATGTAGGAAGTTGAACATCATTAATAGTAGGATTGACATGAGGATCATCTACCGAGCACCCATTAGTACATATACCCTCATCATATAACTGCCGGACATTAGACATATCCTGACACAAGACCAAAGCGGAGGAGTCTATATCAGACGGGAATTTATCCTCATCCTGACCATCCAGCCATTCCTGAACCAGATCTATGATATTCTTACCTCCACTGGAGTAATTATCGAAATCACACAATACAGAGAATTTCCTTTGTGACTCGGCGTTACTTTGTATTAAGGTGGTAGGCTCGGTCTCCGTATAATCACTAGCCAGCTTATACGTAAAATCAATCCTAGAATCCACCAAAGAGTTTTTATCCAATATAGTCCTGGTCTCTATCCTCTCGATATCATCACATCCACTAGGAAAATCGGGAGCCTTTATACCGTCTTGATCCTCTGGCAATGATATAGCAGCGCATAACTCGTCAGTAATACCTACATTAGATTCTATGATATCACACAGGTTCTCTATATTATCAGCGATATAATCAATAGCATCATCTACCGTAACATCTTCCCCCATCGTGTTGATAACGAATTGGGTCTCTCCTACCGTGGCATATTCCTGCTCTACATATCTGAGCTGCTTGACATCTAGCTGATTCTTGCATTCTCCTCCAAAATCATCAAATCCCCAAGACGGGTCGTTTATGATCTTTGCCGTATTCTTAAACTGCCAAAGATGACGGCGGCTGTTCCCCGCACACTGCGGGTTGTTCTCCAGCACCGACGCAGCCGACAGGTCGTCAGAGTTACCGTCCTCATCAACGATAACCTCCATCTCCTCCCTTGTGGCCGGACGAGGGATAAGCGGGAATCTAGCCGTCCTGTATCCTGTATTGGTAAAGAATCTTATACCCAACGGATATACCTCGTCACGCATGAAAGAGGCGTATTTAGAGCAAGCCACACCGTCTTTATACAAATTCTCCGTGGCTATAGATGTCTGCCATTTAACGAAATGACCCAAGAAGTTAACGACCGGTTGAAGATTCCATTCGTTCTCCACGGTCAAGCCGTATTGAAGAAGACGATTCCCGACAGACGTCATGCCTCTGGCTGTCTTATATACCGGTATTTCCTTGGATAACTTCTCCATGGTCGTACGCTCGCTATATTGATCCGTAAGATAATAGATAGTCCTTTCCGTTATCGGATGTATACCTTCTATGAAATACTCAAGAACCGGGCTTTGCTCACCATTAAACCCAACCGTGTTCTGTATAACACCTATCTTATAATGAGATACCTGCTTATCTATATTAGACACGGTAAGGCGGATACCCATGTTGGTTGACTTACCCCATAAACCATCGCGGATAACCATATCTTGACGATCGAATAACATGATTGGGTTGGTCAATGAGCAATATCCGGTCTTCTCAATCCCGAACTCATCGCACAACGCCACGCAGAACTGGTAGGTCCCGGCACGCAGGCTCCCCCCGAACTCCACGACCTCAGGCTCCACGCACGGGGCCGTCAGCAACGGGAACACCAGCAGCTTCTCGCAGGCCAGCCTACACCTCTCTATTGGTTTGTCATCCCCACATGTCTTATACCCATGATAATGATACCAAAAGTCACCATCATCATCCGGATTAAGAGCCTTATCGACCATAACATATCGCTGGGGATTATATCCATCGGTCCAGTATATCACCTTCCCGCATTTCTCGTCCTTGATCTCTATATCGAAGATCGGATGATGAATGGAGAAATTAAGACAAGGGTCATCAACCCAGTCCTCTATCAGGACCTCCATCAAATCACATATCTCATCAAAACGACCATCCGACTCCTCAAGCCTCTCGCCAAGGATACGATGGATGTCCTTTCCCGATCCAGCCAATTGATCCTCAACGGTCTTGATATAATCCAATGACCGCATGAACGTGATCTTAGACGTATTATCATCCGGATTAGATAGAAAGAAATAAGTGTTATCACCAGCTATATCATTCTTATACCCAATAACCTTATAGCCATCGAATCGCTTACATAAAAGGGTACTAGGCTCGTTCTGGATCTTAAGCTGGCTTCCATCGTCACCCTCTATGGTAGCGTTCAAGGCGAAACTATATTCAGACGGGGATAGATCCTGTGGATGCTTATCCCTGTTCATCCCGGAGTCGGGAACCGCTATGTTAGAATTGTTCTGCACGATGTTATGTTTTTCGCAAAGATAACAAATCCGGCGGATAATCACTTACACGCCGGATCTTAACAAAAACTATACGTATTATGCTAAAACATTCAAATCACGCGAATATAAAAAAATCCTCCTAACTTTCACAAGTCAGGAGGAAGACTAAACACTTAAAACGTCTCGTGGTAAAGCACAAAAACATAATAATTACGAATTTCCACCCATGTAGTTCGATTGCTTATCGGCATCCTCTACAGATATGTAAAAGAAACCGTTAGTCACGTATCTCTCATTGACATCCACAAAATCAGTAGATCCTTTGTCCACTCCTTTCTTCGATCCCTCATCACACACAGCTACCAGACTATTAAAGTCATTGGAATAACCTACGACTACACCGTGTATATCCCGATTTCGAGGATCGAATACGTACCTCATCTTATACCTATCGTAAGCTAACTCTAAAGAGCTTTTGCTTAGCCTCTCATCTAATCCGGCACCCGCCACCAAAGCCAAAACGCTCTTTGATATGTCACTCATGGTGGTATCCTTGGCCGGAGCCTTAGGCATAGAAACGCCTTCCATGACAAAATCCAACGCCTTATCTAAAAGCTCGTCGAAATCATCATCTCTTATATAATCCTTAAGCACCTCCAGTATATATAACCGGACATGGAGTTCGTTATTTACATCATTCAATGTGACCATAATACTAGTTTTCGGCAAAGCTAGATTATTCCTGCACAATAAAAAATCAAATATGTCATAAGTAAAGGACTAAAAAATAAAAAACTCCCCCATCCTCACGGACGAGAGAGCTGATAAATATTTGTATTATGAAAAAGAACAATCACTCACCTATTCTTACAATACAGTCACGAGATTCCTTGTTATAGATCATCGTGCCTACCTTAGAATACAAGGTCTTTATATTTTGCCAATTATCCTCACCATGGGCGGATACGTTGGTAGGGGCATCACCAGTATAAACCTCCTCGCCTCCGATATTGACAAAATCATATCCACGTTTCTCCATCGTACCTCCCTTATATGCCGTGAACCTGATAGTGACATTACCCTTCTCACGACCACCATACCAGTTACCGTATATACTGCACCTGATCTCAAGAGGTAATTTATCGTAATTATCGCCATCCAACAACGGCCCCATCTGGATCAAAGCGGCCTCATTACCTGATTCCATATTATCACCACCGTGGATAAGATAATCACCTACCCGTTCCTGCGTGGTCTGGTACTGTTTACTCCAACCAACCAGCTTGCCGTCCACGTCCGGGAGGCCGGTGTTATCGAAACCAGTTGCCGTATCAAAGTCAATGCCGTCCTCGTCAGCCCAGATATACCTAAGAACAAGGTAATCGAACTCCGGGATGATCACCACCGGGACGGACTCCTGCCTGCACACGAACGTCTTCTCTTCCTTGGTTCCCTCTTTTATAACCTTGTATGTTACCTGACGTATCTCGCCGGTCTCATTAATATCAGCTGTAACCTTAACCTCAGCAGGGCCAGTACCACTTGTCTTATCTAAATGTATCCAATCAGCCATATCATCGTATTTTGTTAAACCATTTTAATATACTTATCAAAAGCGTTGGGCCACATACGCTCATAAGACAACATCCTTCTCCTATTATCCTCAGCCAACTCCCGATAATCATTTAACGTGATCATCGACATCTTAAGCTCCTTCATAGCCCTAGCGAACTTACCCGGCTCCTGCTGAGCATATAATTTATAAGCGTCACCAGCGCCTTGTATCAAGCCATTCACGGCGGCATTCTCGAAGATCTTCATCTTGATATACGTCTCGACATAATCCTCAAGGTATCCTAACGCCGTTTCTGGTATATACGGAAGACCGTCATCGTCCTTAGGCGTAGCACGATATATGATATAAATAAATCCATCAAACCCTGTATACATAGTATTGCCGGATATAGTTATATCATAATTATCCCAATCGTACTTATCCCGATATTTGTCGGCGGCGCAATCACGCCTCAGTCCTCGACCTATAGACAGCCTTACGGGATGATGGTAATGAAATCGAACCTCGTGAGACCCGATATATATCCTCTCCGTGATCGTCTTCTCAAACTCCTCCTTACAGCACTCGGTGCAGGAGTTCCAACGGAACCCACGCTCGGTGCGCTCGACCCAGCCGATCTCGTGTTGGAGGTCAGCCTTAGCCTTGTCGCCGCCCGGAATCTCACAGACAAGAGGCTCACACCTATAGGCGTCAAGCATGTCGAAAAAATCGGAAGGCAATACCGCCTGTTTATTACTGGTCTTGACAACCGCCTCGGACATGACCGCTATAACACCCCCGAACCTTTTCAAGGCGATCTCAGCCCACCTATAAACAGACGAGGTATCTATAGCCCCGCTATCATCGTATTTATGTAAATCGGCCTTGATCTCGGCCAACAACCCTTTTATAGTCATATTCAAGTCTTTTGCACAAAGATATGTATTTGAATCATTGATACAAAAAAAATCTAGTCTACCCTCACGGGCTAACTGGATCACAAAAACTTCTACAGCTTATAAACCCATTTAACTCCAAATACCTTACTCTCCGACTCAACCTCCCGGTACAAGAACTTATACCTCCTACCTGATTCCATAGCCAACCTACACTCCCTGTTCAACGCCGGAGAAATATAGAGATGGAAATACTTGTTCCGAGGCATAAAATCAATACACGTATGGACGTAAGAATATCCACCCGTCCCACGCCTATTAATAGTACCGGTAAGTTTATTCAGATATATCTTGCGGTTAGGATTAATCTTATGACATAGATAACCGATGTTGTTTATATAAACCCCTCCCTCATCCTCCAGATACCTATCACGTATGACTTTCCAGATCAACGACTG